>Ga0114970_10001150_pt1 | contig 19779 bp, 19 predicted proteins | sample M_140205_XF_Meta_FD_87030 | JGI IMG/M metagenome (GOLD analysis project Ga0114970, IMG submission 87030) | Freshwater microbial communities from Lake Montjoie, Canada to study carbon cycling - M_140205_XF_MetaG | ecosystem: Environmental > Aquatic > Freshwater > Lake | place: Lake Montjoie... | reverse complement strand
CCGAACATCTACCAGCGGAACATCGAGACGATGCGCCGTCTGGGCGCGCAGGGCTGGGCGGCGCTGGGTCTCGAGGCGCCCGCTTTCGAGGCGCCCGCTCGTACTTCGGAGTGACTGGCCCCATTGCCTGAAGGGCTGCGTGCGCTGGTGCGCGACCGATTCCACTCGAACGCGTGTGTGGCGGCTTCGCGTCCGTGTCGCGCGTTAGATCGGTCGAGCGAACAACGCGCGAGCGGCATACGTGCGGGGACGAGACGCACGGCTCGTGAGATTGAGCGGGATTGCGGAGTGGCGGGCCGAGTGGGATCGTCCAGGAGTCGCCGAAATTCGATTGACTCGCTGACGGTATGTCGGTCGAGCGAATAGGCGTTAGCTCGCTATCCCCTCCGCCCTTCGCATACAATCATGTTGCCGGAAGCCCTTGATCACGGGTCGCCGCATCGGTTCGCTGATTGGCCGAACGACGCCGTTCCCCTGGTTGCGGCTGGCGTGTATCCGATTTGGCGCGCCAACGCGCTCCTGTACGTCGGGATGGCCGGCCGAAGGCTCACGAGCGATGACGTGGCGCGGCATCGTTCCGAGTCGGCTAGAGGTAAGGGGTTGTTTTCACGACTGAACAGCCACGCATGCGGCCGTTGAAGCGGTGACCAGTTCTGCGTATACGTCGCCGACCGACTCGTCCTACCGACCCTCGCCCCCTTTCAGATCGAGGCAATCGGCCGCGGCGAACTCGCGATGGATGGCTTGACACGCACGTACATCCGAGAACACCTGACCTATCGGTTCGCGGAGGCGAGCGGCGGGGCGGAGGCTCGGGATGTCAAGCGACATCCAGCTCGGCGCGGCCAACCTCATCGAGATGGTCGCGGTGCCCCGGACGGAGGTGGCCTACGGCAGCGGACCACGGCAGCGCATGGATGTGTACCGCGCGCTCGACAGTGCGGGGGCGCCGCTATCCGCGCCGGCGCCGGTGGTGGTGTTCGTGCACGGCGGGAGCTGGCGGAGCGGTAGCAAGGACGACTACGCGTGGGTGGGGAAAGCGCTGGCGCAGAGTGGATTCGTAGCCGTGCTCCCCAACTACGGGCTGATGCCCGACACGCGTTTTCCCGCGTTCGTGGACGACGTCGCGATGGCGGTGGCGCAGGTGAAGACGCGCGCCGCCGAGTGGGGCGGGGACACCGCGCGGGTGGTGCTGATGGGGCACAGCGCGGGGGCACAACTGGCGGCGCTGGTGTCGTACGACCCCCGCTACCTCGCCAAGCAGGGGACCACGCCGGACGCCCTGGGCGGTTTCGTGGGGCTGTCGGGTCCCTACGACTTCGTCTTCGATACCGAGCTGCTCCAACGCATCTTCGCCGGCCCGAAGGAACGGGAGTACGATGCGCTGCCGGTGCACTTCGTGACGCCGCGGTCGCTGCGCACGCTGTTGGTGATGGGTGAGGACGACGAGACGGTGAACCCCAGGAACACGCGCTCGCTGGCGGCGACGTTGCGCAAGGCGCAGGTGCCGGTGGAGGAGATCTGGGTGCCGGGCGCGCACGGCGTGAGCGTGGGCGCTTTTGCGCGGATCAGTCGCGGCGAGAGCGACATCGTGCGGCGGATCGTCAGCTTCGTGCGCGCCACGCCGGCCGTCCGCGCACCAACGGCAGCGCAATAACCCTCGCCCCATCGCAAGGGCCCGTCCTATCGCGGCGCCGGCACCGCCGAGGCGAGACGAAAGCCGCGGAAGCTGTTCTCGGTCGATGGCGCATCGGTGTAGCCGTCCCCAGCCGACAGGGGCGAGGCGCCGTGAGCCCAACAGCCTCCCCGCACCCCACGCTGCGCCCCGGCGGCGCCGTTCTGATCGTTCCATTCGCTCACGTTGCCGCTCATGTCGAACGCCCCATAGGCGCTCGGGCCACCGCTGGTGCCGACGGTGGTGAGATTGCCGGCTTGGAGGTTCCAGCTGGCGGTGGCGTTCCAGGTGGCGTAGTTGCCGGCGCCGCCTACCGCGCCCTTCCCGGTCGCACCCGCGGTCACCGCCGTGGGCGCCGTGTTGCTCTGCGTGGCGTAGTCCCAGTAGCCGGCATTGGTGCTGCCGCCCTTTTAGTACGCCGCCTTGTACCACTGGTCGGCCGTTGGGATGTGGTACGTCGCTCCCGCATTCACCGCCGGCGCAGCGCCACTGGTCGCACCGCCGAGCGTGTACGCCCCCGTCTCCGTGCCCGACGTGCTCGTCGCCCCGTTGGTATACCAGTTGGCTACCCGCGCCACATCGAACCAACTCACGTAGTTCACCGGCTTGTCGCCCATGTTCGGCTTGACCGCGTAGACATAGCTGCCGTCCACGCCGCTCCGCGTGATCCCGCCCCGGGCGTCGGTGCCCATACTGGCGTTGTAGAGCGCGTAGCGGTCGGTTTTCGCCACCGCGCTGAGGACGTCGGCGTATTGCTGGTTGGTGAACTCGTACGTCATGATCCGGAACGACGTCGCCACGGAACCGAGGCCGGCGGGATCGGTGTCCACCGCGTTCCGGAGATCACCGACCGTCACCCACGCGATCGATTCCGCGGGTACCGGACCACTGGGAGACGAGGCATCGGAACGGGCGGCCACGGCGGTCATGGCGGCTAGGCCGATCAGTGGTGCTACGAGACGTCGGTGCATGGAGAATGAGCTTCGGATGAATGATTGGAGCGCGCTATCGGATCGCCAGCGGCGCGCCGGGTGAACCGGTGGCTCCGGTGAACGGCACCAGACTGAAGACGTACAGAAAACGTACAGAAAACGATAGGCCTTGTCAGCGGACAGGCCGTCGAGATCCATGTTTTCCTGATTCACGATGCCATGGCGTGTGAGCAGGTGCGTGTGAATGCAGAACACGCAGCCGGGCTCCTTGGTGGGGATCACCTCGGTGGCCCAGGTGTCGGCGCCCACCACGCCGGCCTGTACGACGTCGGACAGCCACCTGGCCACCTCCATCCCGGGGGATAGCATGGAGAAGCCCAGCCGGCGGCGGAGCGAAGTGCGATGGGTCATGACGGCACGGAGGACGAAGGGCGATGTTGCATCGGGTGTCGGTCGCTGGTTGCGGCGAACCGCTGAACTGATGCGACATGGACAACGTCACGGCCCCGGGCGTCAGGGGATAGGAATTTCAATCGGGGCGGGTCGACTATCCGTCGAGTATAGGGCGCGATCACCGGCCGGGCGAGCACCGACCGATGGGCGGCGGCGGGCCCGCTGACGCGTTCGTGCGCCTCGAGGGCCGTGGGAACGGCGGGCACCGTGGGGGGAGCGATGCCGGCGGGGGCCCATTCGTCGCGCCGGTGGGACCGCCGCCCACACCGAAGCTCCCCGCGTGGTGGCGCGTCGGGCCGTACTCAGGTGACACGCGGAGCGTCGGCCGACGGACGTGGCGAACGCGACGCCCCTCGGCTCGCGGGGGCCCGCGTCGATAGGGGGCTCCTCGCGCCGGCGTGGGTCACGTGCGCCGCACGGGAGGCGCGGGTGCGGAGGTGGGTGAGGATCTGGTCGATCACCGACGACTGCGTGATGCACGCGACGATGCGCATGACGCCGTGGCAGGTGGGACACGCGAGGGGGTCGACCTCGAAGATCTGCTGGAGCAGGGTCGCCCACCGGCGGGACGCCCCGGTCGGGGCCAGCGGTCGTGCGGGGACGATCGCCGGTGGCCCGTCGGCGCCGGTGGCGCCGGCCGCTGGCGCATGCCCCGCGGACGGTTGGCATACCAGCCGTAGTATCGCGTGGTAACGTGCCCCTTGTCCGGGATGTGGACCAGCACGCGGGCGAGGAACTCCAGCGGGTCGGCCGTCTCGGTCCCCGCCGTCGGGCCCTCGGACTTGTCCGACCGGTACGTCACCGCCTTCGCGGTCCGGTCATAGGTCAGCCGCTCCAGCGCGACTGGATTCCGCGCACAGTACCGGGCGAGTCGGGTGGCGAACGCACGATCGTCCACGGGCATCCACACGGCGGTGTGCGCGTGGAACCCCGAGTGCGGCCACGTCAGCATGCCGGCGGCTTGGTGGCTGCATGGCGGGGTACGACGACGGGAGCCGCATCTGGCGAAGCGGCTCCCCCATCTCGTCAGTTCGCCTTGACGGTGCGCTTGGCACCGGTGCGGGCATGGGTGGTGAAGAGCATCAGACCGGTGAAGGTGAGGCCACCAACCAGATTGCCGAGCACGGTCGGGATCTCGTTCCACCAGAAATAGTCGCCGACCGAGAAGTCGCCGCCCATCATCAGCGCGGTCGGGAACAGGAACATGTTCACGATCGAATGCTCGAAAACCATGTAGAAGAACAGCATGATCGGCATCCACATTGCCAGCACTTTGCCGGAGACGGTCGTGGAAATCTGCGCGCCGACGACGCCGGTCGACACCATCCAGTTGCACAGCATGCCGCGCACGAAGATGGTCATCCAGCCAGCCACGCCATATTTTGCGTAGCCAAGGGTTCGGGCGACGCCGGTGCCGGCCAGCTTCTGGCCGACGGCATCCGGTTCCGTCGAGAAGCCATAGGTGAAGTAGATGGCCATCAACACGGCTGTGGTCAGCGCGCCGGCGAAATTGCCGGTGAAGACCAGCCCCCAGTTGCGCAGCACATCGCTCCAGGTGCAGCCCGGCCTTTTGTCCCAGACCGCAAGCGGGCACAGGACGAACACGCCGGTCAGCAGGTCATAGCCTAGCAGATAGAGGATACAGAAACCGACCGGGAAGAGGATGGCACCGGCAAGCGGCTGCCCGGTCTGCACATTGATCGTGACGGCGAAAGCGGCGCCCAGCGCCAGGGTCGCGCCCGCCATATAGGAGCGGATCAGCGTGTCCTTGGTCGACATCAGGATCTTGGATTCACCTGCGTCTATGAGCTTTGTCACAAATTCTGCCGGAGCTAGATACGACATGGAACTTTCGGGATAGGAAATTGAATCGGGGTCACCCGAGTATAGAGTGCGATCACCGACCGCGCGAGCACCGACCGATGGGCGGCGGCGTGCCCTCCGCCGCGCTGGCGCGCCTCGAGGGCCGTGGGAACGGCGGGCACTGTGGGGGGAGCGATGCCGGCGGGGGCCCAGTCGTCGCGCCGGTGGGACCGCCGCCCACACCGAAGATCCCCGCGTGGTGGCGGGGCGTCGGGCCGTCCTCAGGTGACCGGCGGAGCGTCGGCGAACGGGCGTGGGGCGCGTGACGCCCCCCGGCTCGCGGGGGCCCGCGTTGATGGGGGGCTCCGCGGCCCGGCGTGCGCCTCGCGCGCGGCGCGGGTCCGGAGGTGGGTGAGGATCTGGTCGATCACCGCCGTCTGGGTGATGCACGCGACGATGCGCATGACGCCGTGGCAGGTGGGACACGCGAGCGGGTCGACCTCGAAGATCTGCTGGAGCAGGGTCGCCCACCGGCGGGATGCCTCGGTCGGGGCCAGCGGTCGTGCGGGGACGATCGCCGGCGGCCCGTCGGCTCCGGTCGGCGCCGCCTTCTGGCGCATGCCCCGCGGACGGTTGGCATACCAGCCATAGTACCGCGTGGTGACGTGCCCTTTGTCCGGAATGTGCACCAGCACCCGGGCGAGGAACTCGAGCGGGTCGACGGTCTCGGTCCCCGCCGTCGGCCCCTCGGACTTGTCGGAGCGATACGTCACGGCCTTCGCGGTCCGGTCATAGGTCAGCCGCTCCCGTGCGACGGGATTCCGGGCGCAGTAGCGCGCGAGGCGGGTGGCGAACGCGCGATCGTCCTCGGGGACCCAGACGGCTGTATGGACATGGAAGCCGGAGTGCGGCCAGGTGAGCATGCCGGCGGCCTGCTCCTCATCAAACAGCTCGAGGCGCACGAAGAGCCGGAGTACGGCGCGGCGGAACGCCTCGGTCAGCCGCGCGGTTTCGTGCACCGGCCACGACACGAAGCTCCCGTCTGGCCAGAAGCCGCCGTCGGTGACGAGGAGGTGCAGGTGCGGATGCCAGTTCGCCCGGGAGCCGTGCGTCTGCAGGCAGGCGACGATCCCCACGGCGAGGTCGCGCTCGCCGGTCAGCGTGCGAATGGCGGCGGTGACGGTGCGCGCAGCGACGCGAGCAATCTCGCCGAGCAGGCGGCGGCGGTACAGACCGTAGGCGCGCAGCCGCTTGGGGATGGTGAGCACGACCTGCCGGTGCGGCACGGGCGCGAGGAGCGTGGTATCCAGCCACTGGGTCCAGATCGCCAACCGCTTGGCATGACAGCTCGGACAGAAGTAGCGGCATTTACACGAGAACGCGAGCAGATACTCGTGCGTGCACGCGTCGCAGCGGATGCGCGCGAACCCGTGGTCGAGCACGCCGCAGGCGAGGAACTTGTCCGCGACCTGCGCGACCACGGGGCGCCACGGGCCGTACGCGCGCGCGAAGCGCTCGTCGTAGACGGTCTGCAGGCGCTGCAGATGATCCGCCACCAACCGAAACAGCGGCGACGCCTGAGGACGCCGGGGTGTGTAGACGCCACGCGCCGCCGGCGCCGCGTCGGGCATGCGCGCTCCGGGACCGGGGAGCGCCGAGCATACCGTCGGCTCGGGAGCAGACCATCACCGTTCCGTTGCGCGATGGGCTGTTTCGACGCAATGTCCACGCGATGCCCGCCTAACGATGCTTGCTGCAGTCGAGCGTTTTCGGACGCGCGCTGCGCGCGTAACTTATTGGAGCGCCCGCTGCAGAAGCGAGCGTTAGGCGCATTGCAGGTCACCCACCATCGGCACCCTGAACTTGAACTTGAACTTGCCCCGTTTCAGTAGAGCCTAGGGGATTGGATTTTCAAGCTGCAATGGATGGTACGGCGTGTAGTTGCTCAAACGCTAGTGGCGGGCGGTGGGGCGTCAATGTGGCCCCTCGCCCAGCTCGTCGCGGGGACGCCGGCGGCCCTACTCGGCGTGCTGACTGCGACGGGGACGGGCGCGATACGCCAGCGGCTCGACGCGCGACTGCGGTAGTCGCTTCGGAGAGGGCCCGGGTCTAACGAACAGCGGACTCGAAGCAAGCCGAGTAGACGACTGACTCGGCAGATATGATCCTGCAATGATGTCAGCCGCGTTCGTTTTACTAGCCGACACCGTGCCCAATAGGCGTTCGGCGGGCGAAGGCAGATCGTCCTTGATCTAGCGTATCCGAACGGATACATTCAAAAATGAGCGTTTTTCTTCGGACCGCTGAGTTCGATGCGTGGTTGAAAGCCCTCCGCGATCCGATCGGGAAGGCGCGTATCCTTGCTCGGCTTCGTGCCGCCGAGCTCGACCACTTCGGTGATCATGCGAGCGTGGGCGATGCGGTGTTTGAGCTTCGGATTCATGCGGGTCCGGGCTATCGCGTGTATTACTGGCGGCAGGGCAGCGTGACGTACTGGTTGCTCTGCGGCGGCGACAAGTCCACGCAACGTCGTGACATTCAGAAGGCCAAAGCACTGCGTACCCAGTTGGAGACCGAGCGATGAAGAAGCCTGTGGTATTCGATGCGGCGGACTACCTCGATAGCGAGGAGGTCATCGCCGAGTATTTGAACGTGGCGCTCGCAAGCGAACTTCCCGATCTCTTCCTCCAGGCCATCGCGGATGTGGCGAAGGCGCGAGGGATGGCACAGCTGGCGAAGGACACGGGTCTAGGACGCGAGAGCCTCTACAAAGCGCTGGCGCCGGGTGCGAAGCCACGGTACGACACGGTCCTGAAGTTGATCCGCGCCTTGGGAGTCGAGCTCCAGATGACGCCTGTCCCGCGCAAAGCCTAACGATGCTTGCTGCAGTCGGGCGATTCGGTTGCTCGCTCCGCTCGCGTCCTATTTGATCGCCCGCTGCAGAAGCAAGCGTTAGGCCGCTAGCTTTGAGTTGACATGTGTCACGTGACACAGTACGCTTCCGTGTGATCAAGACATTTGCCGACCGCGCGACTGAAGAGCTCTTCCGGACTGGAAAGGCGAAGCGAGTGCCGGTGGATGTGGCGCGGCGCGCGCTACGAAAGCTGGAAGCGATCGATGTGGCAACGCTGCTTTCCGATTTGCGCGTACCGCCTGGGAATCGGCTGCACGCGCTTAAGGACGATCGAGCGGGGCAGCATTCGATTTCCGTTAACGATCAGTGGCGCATCTGCTTTCGCTTCGAAGATGGCGATGCGCATGATGTCGAGTTCTGCGACTATCACTAACCGGAGCCCCTCTCGCATGAGCATCCCCAACACGCGTCCACGCGAACGCCGGCCGATTCACCCCGGCGAAATCCTTCGCGAGGATTTTCTGCCGGAATACGGGCTCTCCGTTACCGCACTCGCCGAGTCCGCCGGTGTGTCTCGGCAGTCGATGAATGAGCTGCTGCGAGAGCGCCGCGCGCTGACCCCAGAAATGGCGCTGCGGCTCGGCAAGCTGTTTGGTAACTCGCCCGAGTTCTGGCTGAATCTGCAGCGCAGCGTCGACCTGTGGGATGCTGCACGCGGGTTGAAGCGCGAAATTGCTCACATTCAACCGTTGCAAGTCGCATAACGATGTTTGCTGCAGTCGGGCGTGCTCGGAAGCGCGCTGCGCGCGCATTTCATACGAGCGCCCGCTGCAGAAGCCAGCGTTATGCGTACTCCGGCGGGTTGCATGATCGCTGGCATTTCGGTACGTTAAAATGTACGTAGCTATGTACATACTTTCAGGAGCCGCATGTCGACGCTCAAACCGAGTCGTGATATCCAACCGGTGACGGAGTTTCGCGCCAATGCCGCGCAGTTCATCGAGCAGGTGCAGGCGACTGGCGAACCCGTGATTCTGACCCAGCACGGCCGGAGTGCCGCCGTGCTCCTCGACGTCGAGTCGTATGAGGGAATGCTCGACGAGCTGGCGCTGTTGCGCGACGTACGCCAGGCGGAGCAGCAGGTGGTGGCCGGGAAGACGGTGACGCACGGGGCGGTTGCGAAGCGGCTTCGGGCGCGACTCGGGCGATGAAGCTGGTCTGGTCCCCGCTGGCAGAGCAGCGGGCGCTCGAGGCCGTGGAGTATATCGCACAGGATCGACCGCGGACGGCCGCGGTTTGGCTTGAAAGACTGCTGGAGCGCGTGAGCCAGCTCGACCGATTCGAAGAGCAAGGCCGCGTGGTGAGTGAAATCGGCATGCCGGCCTATCGAGAGATCCTGCACGCGCCGTATCGCATCATCTATCGCGTCGACGCGTCACGTGTTGTGATTTTGACGCTCCGGCATGTCCGGCGCGCGTGGGACCCTGCGGAAGTCGACGACGCATAACGTTTCGCTGCTGCCGACAGCGACGATGCGGTGCGCCGTGTAACTGCGGCGCTGGCGCCCCTCCGTTCACGGTTATTTGTCAACAGTCGCTGCAGCAGAACGCCAGCGTTAGACGATCGCAACGGGCCTTGTGTAGCTGTATATACAGCTGTATGCTTCGACGGTCACTTTCGAGTGGGACGCTGCCAAGAGCACCCGCAATCTGACGCAGCGCGGATTCGATTTTGAATTCGCTACGCTGGTCTTTTCGGGACCGCATGTCGAAGTCGATGACACGCGCCGTGATTACGGCGAGCGCCGCGTCATCGCCCTTGGTGTGGCGGACGGTATCCCGCTGACGATCGTCTATACCGATCGCGTGGATTCGACCGGCGGCATCATTCGCCGACTGATCAGTGCCCGCGTGAGCCATCGCAAGGAGCGACGTCGTTATGCCCAAGCCCTCGAAGCCATCCGCCCGCAAGACGCCGCCGACGCGGGGGCGGGCTGATCTGAGCCGTCTGCGCCGGGTGACGGAGTCGGAGATCGCGCGTACGTCGCCGCCAGCCCTGCGCGATTTGCCTGAGAGCCTCTGGCAGGATGTCCGGGTGGTGTCTCCGGTGACCAAGCAGGCGATCTCGATCCGTCTCGATCAGGACGTGCTCGATTTCTTTCGGGCTTCCGGCCCGCGGTATCAATCGCAGATCAACGCGGTTCTTCGCCAGTACGTCGAGCATGTCGCCGCGGCGACACCGCCACGTCGCAAACGCGTGGTATAACGAAACGTTGCTGCCGACAGCGCTCTTTGGTGTGCGGCAGGCGGTCGCCGTGCTGGCGCACGCCGCCCGTCCGGCCGCACTTTATTTGATGCGCTACGGCAGAGCGTAAGGCGTTAGCTGTCTGGAGCGGGCGCCGACGTGACCGCGGGATCTGCCGTCACCAGTCTTACTGGTAAGACCATTCAAGGAGCCAGTATGTTCGATGCCGCGACCACGACCTTGTCCTCGAAAGGGCAGGTCGTCGTTCCCGAAGCCATTCGCGAGCGCCTCGGTCTGAAGACGGGGGCCCAGTTCGTGGTCGTGGCGGATCGCGACGTCGTCATTCTGACGGTGCTGGAGCCGCCCGCCCTGTCGGAGTTCGCGGCGCTGACGGCGCAGGCGCGCCGCGCGGCGAAAGCCGCTGGTCTCAAGTCGGCCGACGTGCCGCGGGCGATTAAAAGGGTGCGACGCGCCAAGTGAAATTCGTGCTGGACGCCAACGTCCTGGTGTCGGGACTGCTCTTTGGTGGCGTGCCAGGTCGCATTCTGACCGCTCGATGAGCGCGTGAGCGAGGATCCCGATGATGACATGTTCCTCGCGGCGGCGCTCGCCGCGAACGCCCGACTCATCGTATCGGGCGACAAGCACCTGCTGCGGGTGTCCGGCTGGCGGGGCATCGAAGTGCTCAAGGCGCGACCGTTCGTGGACCGCTATCTCGAACCGGCAGACATCTAACGTACGGCGTTAGACCTTCAAGGCTTCATCCTCTCCCCAGCGATACGCGCGCGAGCGTGCCTGATCGTGCGTGAAGTGCGCCGGCGTCACGCAACCCGCTGGTGTGTGTCAGCAGCTCCCGGGCCGTAACGCCCTGCGGGATGCTGAGTTCGGGGACCATCGACCGGATATCTGCGTAGAGCGTCAGCGCCCCCTTCACCGGCCGCGTAAGAACCGACTGGTGTCGCTCGCCACCTCCTCAAACCACGCAAAGACGGTTGGATCGAAGAACGTCCCAACATCCTGCCGCAACATCGCGACCGCTTCCTCATGCGAGTGCGCGCGCTTGTAGCTGCGCACCGAGGTGAGGGCATCGTACACGTCGGCAATGCTGAGGATGCGTGCGATGAGCGGAATCTCCTCGCCGGCGAGCCCGTGGGGATATCCCTTGCCGTCCCAGCGCTCGTGGTGTGACTCCACCATCGGTCGGATATCCCAGGGGAACTCGATATCCGCGAGCATCTCCACGCCGGCCGTGGGGTGGCCGCGAATCAGGGCCCATTCATCGGGATCCAGCTTGCCCGGCTTGTTCAGCACCTCTTCCGGGATAACCAGCTTGCCCACGTCGTGCAGGAGCGCGCCAATGCGAAACCAGAACATGGCGTCGCTGTCTAAACCGCTGCGCTGGGCGATGGCACAGCCCAGTTCCGCGACACGCTCACAGTGGCCTTGCGTGTAGCGGTCCTTCGCTTCAATCGATTCACCCCAGCGCCGTGCCACGTGCAGGAATTCCTGCTCAAGGTCGGCCACGCGGACGTCCACGTCGGCTAAGTCGGGCTGGGCGCGCAAAATGGTAAAGAGACGGTGCGCCCGATTGAGCTGTTGCAGCACTTTCCGGTTCTCGCCGGTGCGCCGTGCCAGCGCTGCCCGTTCGCGGGCGATTTCCGCCTGCAGGAAAATCTCGCCTCGCTCCGTCGCCAAGTCCTCGGCGCGCTGAAAGTGCTGGTCCGCTTCCTCGAAACTCCCCGTTTCGCGCGCAAGCACCCCAAGCAGCTTGGCGGACTTGCCGATGGCGGACGCATCACCCGTTTGGCTGGCGACCTCAATTGCCCCCCGTAGCACGCCTTGTGCCCGCGTGAACTCGCCGCGCTTTACCCACAGTTCGGCCAAATTGATGTCGAGCTGCGTACGCGCAATCAGGTCGCCGCTGAGGCCACTGATCTGCACACCTTCCAGCAGGGAGCGTTCGGCCTCCTCCCAGCGCTGTTGGGCTATAAACAGGAGCCCGAGATTGTTGAGCGCCACGCAGACGTCGGTGGTGAGGCCGAGCGTGCGGTACTCGCGTAAACTGGCCGTGTATTGCCGTTCGGCCACCACAAAGTCGCCCCGCATGTTGGCCAAGACACCAAGGTTCTGGGCCGTCATGGCGGCGAGCTTGGCATCGCTGGCCTGTACGGCACGACCACGGGCCAACAGCTGCAGACGTTCCGCCTCATCGAGTTCGCCGCGCTGCCAGCAGACGGTGGCTTGCACATTCATGGCATGGCCCGCGGCGGCATCGTCCTTCCAGAGCTCCGCGAGCGCGAGCGCCGCCTCGAGACAGTCTCGCGCCGCGTCAACGTTGCCGTCCATATGATGCGTGCGGGCAATCCAGCGAATGACACTGGAGACGCGCGCTGCCTCTGCTTCGGTACGGACCTGCTGAATGGCCTGCTCAAAGAGCACACGCGCCGCCACCCGGCGACCGGCGCGCTCCTCCTGTTGTGCCTGATCCACCAAGGCCTCAAAGGTGCTCTCCGGGGGATGGACGTTCCCGTCTGTCACCGCGGGGGCGGTGGCAGGACGTGGAGTTGTGTCGGATGCGGAGGCGTCCATGAGACGAGAGCGGGGGGCAACGGGGGAAACGGTGCGGGAAGGCGTCGCCGTTAGGAGTATATGCTCGCGGGTGCCAAAGCATGACTCCCCGCGCCCACGTGGGTGGCCACCGCCGACGCGCTCCCAACCGTGGCCATGATGAGCAGGCAGGGAATGGCGGCGAGCCACCCGGCCGACTGGAGGAACGGCACGGCGTCCTGCACCATGTTGCCCCAGCTTGGCATGGGCGCTTTCACGCCCAGCCCGAGAAAGGAGAGGCCGCTCTCGATGGCCAGAAGGTCTGCCAGCAGCAGGGTTCCGGCGGCTCCAAGGGGCGCCAGCAGGTGGGGCGCCAGGTGTCGGCGCAGGATGACGGGTCGGGACAGTCCCAGCGCGCGAGCCGCCTCAACGAAGGCCCGGGTATCGAGCTCCCGGATTTTGGTGAACACAAGGCGGCTGATGCTGGTCCAGGAGGTGAGGCCAAGCACGACCGCGAGGAGGGTAGGACTCATCACGCCGAAGGCCACGATGGCGCCGAGCAGGAGCAGAAGCCGCGGGATGCTGCGGAGCACATCCACCGCGCCCATCATGGTGTGCGTCCATCGGGGGGACACCGACGCCGCCAGCGCGCCCCAAGCCGCCCCGGTGATCATGGCAATGGCGGTGGAGAGTGTGGCAACCCAAAGCGACGTTCGTGCGCCGAAGAGCACACGGCTGAGGACATCGCGCGCAAACGCATCAGTGCCAAGCCAGTGACGCCATGATGGCGTTTGATTTTTCAGCGTGAGCAGGTCGAGTTGCGCCGTGGGATCGTACGGCGCCAACCACGGCGCCCCGATGGCGCCGATGCCAACGAGGGACATCGTGAGCAGGGCCGCCACAACGGCCCACCGGTGCCGCCGTGCGGCGTGGCGCGTGGAAGCTGGAGCGGTCACCGGGCGTGCACGCGCTGGCGCGGGTCGAGGCGGTGGAGCGCGAGGTCAATGGCAAGGCTACTCAGGGTGACCGCGGTGGTGATCACCACCATTGCCCCGCCAACCATGGGGACGTCGCGCGCGGCGGTGGCGCGCACCAAAAGTGACCCCATGCCGGGCCAGCCGAAGACCATCTCCACGACAACGGCACCGCCAGCCAGTACGGGGAGCATGAGGCCAATCACCGCGGCCACGGTGGGCAGGGAGGGGCGCAGCCCGTGGCGGAGCAGGAGGCGGAACGGTGACACGCCTTTGGCGACGGCGGTGCGCATGAAATCGGCGCCTACGGTTTCGAGCAGGGCCACCCGTTGGTGGCGGCTCACCGCGGCCCCCCAGCCAAGGGCGAGCGTCACCGCCGGCACCACCAGGTGATGTCCGGTATCCAGCAGGCGCTCCATGGGCGTTCCGGTGACCCAGATGAGGGGGTCGTACATGCCACCCATTGGGAACCAGCCGGTGCCGTAGGCCAGCACCGAGAGGAGAAGCAGGGCGAGGACGAACTCTGGCATGGCATAGACGGCCGTGAGGGCGGCACCGAGCGCGCGACTGAGCCACCAGTCGCTGCGCCAGCCTTGCAGAATGCCCACCAGCAGGCCGCAGGCGATGGCTCCCAGGAGGCCCGTGCCGGTAAGCAGGAGCGTGCGGGTCAGCGCTTCCATGACGGCCACACGCACGGATCGTTGGTCGGTGTAGGACCGTCCCAGATCGCCGTGTCCGATTCGGCCGAGGTAATGGGCCAACTGCACCGCGAAGGGCTGATCGAGCCCCCGTTGGCGGCGGATTTCGGCACGCGCGGCGGGGCTGCGTCCGCCCTGCGCGGTGTCAGCGGCGAGGGCGTCACCAGGGGCGGCGTGGAGCAGGGCGAAGCTGAGGATGAGGGTGGTCGCGATCACGGCGCACGCATGCCCCAACCGGTAGCCTACCCGCCAGCCCCCGGTCACGGCGGTGTGGTGGGCTCGACCTGCCACGCGGAGAGCGACGCCCACCAGGCATCGGCGCGCAGATCGGTGGGTGTCACCCGTCGGTTCACCGCGGCCACATTCCGCGGTTCGTACAGCCACACCGCTGCGGCGTCGTCCACGATCGTTTGCCAGGCACGCCGGAACAGTGCCCGTCGCGTGGCGGGATTGAACTCCCGGGCCGCGCTGTCGATGCGTGCGTCGAAGGTGGCGTTGCGGTATCGGCTGAAGTTGGCGCCGATGTTTGCCCCGCTGGAGCTGCCGCGCGGCGAGCCCCAGACCTGGCGAACGGTGGATGGGCTGGGATCGGTGCGCCAGACGTTGAGGGCGGCGTCAAAGGTTCCCTCCTCGAGACGGGCGCCGAAGACGGCCGGCTCAACGGTGGTGACGGTGGTCGTCACCCCGATGCGCTTGAATTGCTCTTGGAGCAGCACGGCCATGCGCTGCCGCGTACTGCTGGTGGACGGGAATAGCAGGTCAAAGGTGAGGACGCGCCCGCCCTTCCGACGCAGCCCGTCGGCACCGCGGCGCCAGCCGCGTGCGTCCAGTGCCTGCGACGCGGCGGCCGTATCGAACGCCAGCTGTTGCAGTGTGGTATCGGCCCCGGCGGTGGCATGGGTAAACGGCCCCATCGCCACACTGCCAAGCGAGTCGAGGGCATTGGCCACGATCGCCTTGCGGTCAATGGCCTGCGTGAGCGCCACCCGCACCGTGCGGTCGGCGAAGAGGCGCGGTACGCCGCTCACCGCGCGGTCGTAGTTAAACAGCAGGTAGCCGTAGTCGAGCGACGGATACTCCACGGTGCGCACGCGCGACGACTGGCGGGCCTGCACGTAGGCGTCGCCACGTACCAACTCGAGCACGTCCGCTTCCCCGGCCAGCAGGCGTAGATTCGCCGCGGCGGGATCGGGGGCCACGACCCAAATCAGGCGCTGCACTTGTGGTGCCCCGCGGTAATTGGCCCGGTCGGCGGTGAGCACCAGCGCCTGCTGTCGCGCCCAGCGCTCAAAGCGATAGCGCCCTGACCCCACGGGACGATCGGCAAAGGCGGAGGAGCCCAGCGAGTCCCGTGCGATGGACGCGAGCAGGTGCTCGGGCATCACCAACAGATTGTAGGCCAGCTGAAAGAACTGCTCCGGGTGTCTGGCGTGCCACCACACCACGGCGGTGAGCGAATCGCGCACCGTGACGGAGTCAATGCCCTCGAAGGCATCCCGCTGCGGTGACGCCACCGCCGGGTCGGTGTGGAGCGCGAAGGAGAAGCGCACGTCCTCCGCGCGAACCGGGATGCCGTCGTGCCAACGTGCCTTGGGGTTGATCGCGAAGGCGATGGAGAGGGAGTCGGGGCTCCAGCTCCAGCCATTGGCAAGCTGCGGACGAAAGCCGCCGTCACCAACGGTCTCCACGGGAGAGACGGGTTCCGCCAGGCGATCAAAAAGTTGGTCGACCACCTGTTTTCCCTGCGTGGTACTCACCAGTGGCGGAATTAACGCATCGGCATCGGCCGCACTCACCATGGTGAGGGTCGTGGTGGCCGCACGGTTGTCATCCCCCTCCTTCGCCTCGGGTGACGAGCACCCCGCGGCGGCGGCGAGAGCCAGCACCGTCACAAAGCGGGGCGTGGCGGTAAGGAAACGAACGCGGCGCATGTGTCGTCGACCGTTGGAGGCGAGGGACGATGGCAACAATTCCAGCCTAGCTGTAGATGACACGGAAGTTGTTTACAGGGGATACTGGCTGCAAGCTGAGGTTATCGAGACATCAATCCACAATCATTAAAAAATCTCCATGAAAATCCACACGTTGGTACGTCGCACCCCGTTTGGGCGAGAGGTGCTGGTGCGTGGGGCATCGTGTCCATGGCAATCGGCGCACGCGCGTCACCGGCATCGGCTGGGAATACACCCACGTCGCGATTGACGATCTACCTCAGCGTGCTACAACTTTCAACGTCGGCACACCGCGCTGAACGACCAGCCGCCGGCCTCACGCGTGCATCACGTTTGCCCATCGAAGTGTGAACAACATCCCTGTCATCGATCACCGAGGCAGACGATTGCCACGGTGCGCGTCACCAGTGTGGCCATGGGTGTTTTGGTGGAACAGTGCAGGCCTGCGGTGTGACAGTGCACGCTGACGTCAGCATGGATATTACTTCTACGGTATATCGGGCGTCTCGTCGTCATGGGTGCGATACGCCACAGTTTTTCACCATCTCCACGGGCGGGTTTCATGAAGAAGGAAGAGCAGGCAGGAATATTCCGGTTTTCCGCTGTCCGCCTAACGCGGCTGGCCCGTGTGCTCGGCGCGGTCGCGGTGGCGGCGGCGGTGGCGGCGTGTTCGATGGAAACCGCGACGTCGCCGGTGTCTGACGTTGGGGGCGCACGCGCCGCCAATATCCTGCCGGGCTCGGAACGGTTGGCGTGGGGACTTGAGCGCACCAAGCCGATTGCCACAGCGCTCACGGCGCGCGCCAGGTTTACCGCCAAGGGCGGCACGCTCGTCATTAAGGAATTAGGGGTCACCCTCACGGTGCCCGCGAATGCCCTTCCGCGCGACACGATGACGATTACCATGACGGCCCTCCCAGGGTCGATGGTCGTCTACGAGTTTGAGCCCCACGGCACGGTGTTCCGCAGGCCGCTCACGCTCTCGCACGCGCTCACAGGCACCAAGTACGACCCCACGAAGGACGGCCGTTTCGGTGGTCACTTCACCGACCGCAGCAAGATTAATGAGCTGAAGCAGGTGCTCATCACTGAAACAGCGGCGCCATTCATCGTCAACGGTCGCATCAACTTCAATATCGGGCACTTCTCCGGCTGGATGATGTCCACCGGCTTTGCCGACGATGGAATGTAGCGCCGGTCCGTTCACCACCGCCGAGCTCCCCCACCCGCGGATACGCTGACTGGAACGGCCGTATTACGGGGCGACAACGTGGTAGTGACTTAAGGGTGGAGAAGTCCGGACGTACGAACGCCGCGAATCGGGAGAGTCCGATTCGCGGCGTTCGTTTATCTGGTCACCTGGTGGCCGGTTTACTGACGGCGATAAATCGAGGTGCCGTCATTGATGGTTTCCAGAATGGTGATGTCATTAATGGTGGAAGGCTCCACCGTGAGCTCGGGTGCCGTATAACGTGCGTTGCAGCAGTCGGGCGAGCTTCGGCTGCTCGCTGCGCTCGCATTCTATTTCGTTCGCCCGCAGCTGAACTTTGGTGTGCGGCCGCGCGCGCCCTGATGCGCGACCGATTCCACTCGAACCAACGACCGTCGGCCAGCGTAGTGCCGGTGGTGTAGCGCTTCTGGATCGCCGCACGCAGCTCAGCCTGTGTGGGCTCGGGCAGCGACGCCAGCTTGTTGACGATGGTCGGCAGCGCGTCGGGTGAGAGTTCGCGGGTGAGATACGCGATGTCGAGCTTCCCCGTGCTGGCGAAGCGGTCGATGTTGCGCCTCGCGATCCACGCTTCGTGGTTCCAGTACAGCAGTGCCACGAACAGCACGGCGCCCACGGCGGCCGTGCGTCGGAACAAACGTCCGGTGTCGAGCGTGTGGGCCACCTCGACCGCGAGCAGCACGAGGGCGGTGGCCACCACCGTCATGTACGCTTGTGCATACAGCCGCGCCGTGGTGAATCCGTAGGCGGCTTCGTACAGCAGCACGCGATGAACAGCCGACGCGAGCAGCAGCAACACCGCGACGACGAGCGCGTACGAAACGAGCAGTGCCAGCCGCGCATGCCGATCACGCTGTCCGTATTGCTCGGCGAGCAGAATAAGCAGCGCGCTGGCCGTCGCGACGACGGTGAGCTCTCCAAAGCCACGCCGCGCATACTCGGCGAACGTCATGTCCGATGTCGCGGCATTCGGCTGTGTGCCGAAGAGGTAGCCGATTTGCAGCGCCAGAAAGAGCCAGAGCAGACCGGTGACCGCGGCGAGCAGCATGACGCGTTCCGTCGAGCCGAGCCAGCGCACGGGCTCGCGCTCCGTCGTGGCCAGCGGCGGTGTGGCCTCGGTGATGGCGTAGCCGTAGGCACCGACGACCAGCCCCAGCAGGGCGGTAAAGAAGATGACGCGCGGCAGGAATTCCCACGTCGAGAAGAACGCGTCGAGGGTGTCACGCCATCGCGCGAAGGTGGGATCCGCCTCTGCGAGCAGGAGCGCAAAGACGAACAGCACCGGCAGCGTGAGCGCGACTCCACGCACCCATGCGCGCGCCCGCGTGGACTGAATGTGCTCGGTGGCCTGAGCGGCGCGCCGCAGTGCGTGCGGGACGGCGCGAAGGAGTGCCACGGGTGGTGCCGTTGCCGCGAACCGCGCGGTGATGCGGCGGAGCGAGGGATCGGCCGCCAGCAGCATCTGCATGGCGAGCAGCACGATGACGGAGGCAACGATCACGCCGTGCAGCAGGGAGCTGGCCGTGACGGCAGCGGCACCGGCAATCAGGGTGGCCGCGACGCCGAGGCTCGGCACGACGTACCCGCTCCGCTCGGCGTGTCGATCGCGGTGGAGGGCAGTCAGTCCCGTCGCCGCCGCACCGGTCCACAGGAGCCAATTGAGCCCGGGCCGTGCGTCGAACATCACCCAGGCCCCGAGGGCGGCGACGGCCGCCGCGGCGGCCCAGAGGCGTCCGGCGCTCAGCGTCGTGTGGTCGGGCCCATGGCCCGGTTCCTGTGATTGCCCATGCATAATGGGGAGTATCGGCGAGACGGACCAATATATCAAGTACTTTGTGCAATAAAGTACACCAGCGGGCTCGTCGGCCGTCACGGCGCGTGCGCTACCTTCCGAGCGCGAGCGTTCCTTCTCCGCGCGATGCGCTTCGTTCCTCACACTCTCGTGGCACTCGAATGATTCGTGCGTTGGCCGGCGTGTTCTTCGCCGCTCTGTGCGCTGGTTGCAACACGCCGAGTCCGCGCGGTTCGACGCTTAAGGTGTCGTACTACGCGCAGGATTCGGCGTTCGCCAGTGCAGAGCCCTTACGGGTGTCGGTTGGCGCCGGCAAGCAACTCCGAAGCCTGCGCGGCATTGAGATGTCGCCGTACCATCCGTTTTTCGTGTCGGGCGAAATGCCGCTGGACAGCGGTGCCACGTGGCCGATCACCGTGGTGATGCTCGGGGCAAACGCCGATACGGCGGCGACCGCACAGCTCAGCGTCGGACCGGTGGAGCCAGCCATGTCGTACACGCTGGGTGTGATTGCCGGCGGTCGCCATCCGTCGGGTGCCGCGTCCCGGTGCGGCGCACAGGTCGCCGTGCCCATGCGACGGGCGGGCGGGGCGCGCTCGGTTGACTCCCTCTCGGGTGACTCCCTCT
>Ga0114970_10001147_pt1 | contig 19798 bp, 19 predicted proteins | sample M_140205_XF_Meta_FD_87030 | JGI IMG/M metagenome (GOLD analysis project Ga0114970, IMG submission 87030) | Freshwater microbial communities from Lake Montjoie, Canada to study carbon cycling - M_140205_XF_MetaG | ecosystem: Environmental > Aquatic > Freshwater > Lake | place: Lake Montjoie... | reverse complement strand
CGATACGAGCGTGATCGCATTTTCTGACGATGCCATCGTGATTGCCTCTCAAGGTTCGGGTCGCGATGCCGAGGATGTCGTCAACCAAATTTTCCGTCTTCGCGGCCACGGCACAACAGACCTTGCGTTCGCGTTTCGCACCGCAGCAGCGCAACTGGCGCGCTCATCAGCCACTCGGAAGATCACCCTGCTGCTTTCCGATGGCCGCGCTACTGCTGGCGACGACCCCACCATCGCGGCCACGGACCTCGACGAACTCATCGTGTTGGCACCAGCCGACGATGCCGGCAATGCACAGTCGCTCGCCGACTCTGTAGGGGGCCGCTGCGTCATGGTCTCAGGGCCGGCGCATATCCCCGAGGCATTGGCCGACGCTCTGCAGTCTTAAACGTGTGCGCATCGGCCTAACGGTGCGACGATGGTGACAATGACTTCCGATCACATCCTCGGCGATCTCACCTGGACAGATGTTCGCGACACCTCGCGCATTGTGCTGATCCCCGTCGGAAGCCTCGAACAACACGGCCCGCATCTGCCGCTCGACACCGACACTCGAATTGCAAGCTCGATTGCTGAGCATGTGTGCGAACTTCGCGAGGACCTCGTTCTTGGTCCAGCCCTCACCGTCGGCGCTTCTGGTGAACACGCTGGTTTCGAAGGAACGTTGTCGATCGGAACCGATGCCCTAACGACCGTTCTTGTTGAACTAGCCCGTTCCGCCGACGCATTCCGAGGCGTTGTGTTCGTCAATGGTCACGGCGGTAATCGCGATGCGCTCTTGGCGGCAAGAGCGATCCTTCACCACGAAGGTCGAACCGTCGTTGCTTGGTCGCCATCGATTCCCGGCGGCGACGCCCATGCCGGCCACACCGAAACCTCAATCCTGCTTGCCATCGACCCTGACTGCGTGCGCGTCGATGCCATCGAAACGGGGGCCACGGCTCCGCTCAGCGAGTTACTCGAAGACCTGCAGACCGGAGGCGTGAAGTCACGCAGCGTCAATGGCATTCTTGGCGATCCCACAACAGCCAACGCCGAGCACGGCAACGAAATCGTCATCACGCTTGTTGCTGATCTCGCACGAACGATCGACAAAGTGTTCACCCAATGACGATGTCTGAACTCACCGGTTTGCATGTCATCGCAGATCCGTCACTTCAGCAGCGCGAACGTGGAACTGTTCTGGTTGGTGGCTCCCCGCTTCGCATTGTCCGCATTAGCGAAAAAGGTGCCGACCTCGTCGACGCACTTTTAGATGGTGCTCCCGTTCCGCCGGGCAAGGGCGCAACCTCGTTAGTTCGCCGACTCCTCGATGGCGGACTACTGCAGCCGGTACCTCAATCAACGCCATTCACGGCTGCCGATGTCACGGTTGTGATTCCTGTGCGCGGTTCGCTTGAACCGGGCCTGTTGGATGGCGTCGGCGATGTTGCGCACATCATCGTGGTTGATGATGAAAGCTCCGAACCGATCACGGTGCCAAAGCACACCACGCATGGCGTAAAGGTTCGCTGCCTACGTCGTGACACCAACGGTGGTCCCGCCGCAGCGCGCAACACCGGCCTCGGCGCCGTTACCACCTCGCTCGTGGCGTTCGTCGATGCCGATTGTCTTCCTCGCGCCGGTTGGATTGCTTCTTTACTCACGCAATTTGGTGATCCCAGTGTCGCTGTCGTTGCTCCGCGAATCACGTCAGTGGAGCTACTTGGCGTAACAGACCACCCGCTCCTTGCCCGCTATGAACGAGCGCATGCCTCGCTTGATCGCGGAACCCAACGAGGGCGGGTGCGTGCTCGCACCCGGGTGTCCTATGTTCCGTCGGCCGCACTTGTTTGTCGCGTCGATGCACTCAGAGAAATCGGCGGGTTCGATGAAGCCATGACTGTTGGGGAAGACGTCGATCTGGTGTGGCGTCTCGATGAATTAGGCCACACCGTTCGCTATGAACCAAGCGTCACAGTTGGCCACCGCCACCGCACTACCCCGTGGCCCTGGCTGCGTCGACGTTTCGACTACGGCACTTCTGCCGGCCCGTTGGCCAAGCGTCATCCGGGAGCACTTGTTCCCATAGAAGCATCGGGGTGGAGCATCGCGACATGGGGCCTCGTTGCTGCGGGTCACCCGATTGTGGCCGGCGCCGTTGTCGGGGCCACCGCAGGAATGCTGAGCGGAAAGCTTGACGGACTTTCTCGACCGATGCCTGTGGCCGCGCAACTGGCGGGTCGCGGTCATCTCAGTGCTGGCCGCACCATTGCTCAGGGTCTTGTGCGGCCCCTTTGGCCACTAACGGCATTGGCCATCATCGTTCTACCGTGGCGACGCTTGAAATTCGCGCTTCTCGCTGCGGTACTCGCGCCTTCGATCATCGACTGGATTCGCACTCGGCCCAACATCTCGCCGATTCCCTACGTCGCGCTGCGCCTTGCCGACGACATCGCTTATGGCGCAGGCGTCTGGGTCGGTTCCGTGCGCGCCGGAACTATCGAGCCGCTCATTCCCGATGTCACCAGTTGGCCGAAAGCCAGTCGCTACACGCGCTGGCGCACCAACAAGGCTCAGCCCTAAAGCGAATCAGCCGACGTTCAAGAGATCGACGACGAAAACCAGGGTTTCGCCGCCCTTAATGACGCCACCGGCGCCACGATCGCCATACCCAAGGTGCGATGGGATGGTGATGCTTCGGCGGCCACCGATTTTCATACCGGCTACGCCCTGATCCCAACCAGCAATGACCTGACCCGCACCGAGGCGGAACTCAAAGGTGTCGTTGCGGTCCCACGATGCGTCGAACTGCTGTCCGTCGCTCCATGCAACACCGACGTAGTGAACGGTGACGTTCGCGCCGGAAAAAGCTTCAGTGCCGGTACCGACTTCGATGTCTTCGATGACAAGGTCGGCCGGCGGTGCGGTATCGGGAATGGTCACGGTGGGTTTGGTATCAGCCATGCCCGAAACTTAGTGCGAGTCAAGAACGATGGGCCACAACGGCTCGCCATTCCCCCTCTTCTCGAACGTCATCAATAACCGCTCCGGCCTGTTTGATTGCTGCGCCAACAACTTCGATCTGTTCAGCAAGTAGCCCACTCAGCACCAACACGCCATGAGGCTTCGTGATCTGGACCAGACCTTGAGCCATGGAACAAAGCGTGGCTGCTCCGATATTGGCCAGCACGAGGTCATAGGTCGCGCGGTCGAGTTCCTCAATCGTCGCTGTCGAAACGTCAACGACGTCGGCCACATCGTTGCGGCGCGCATTCTCGATCGTTGCGATGATCGCTTCAGGAGAAATGTCAGTGGCGATTGCCTCCCTTGCCCCCAACCGCACCGCAGCAATCGCCAAGACGCCGCTTCCACAACCAATATCGGCGACGACTGCCCCGGGTTTCACGAACTCCGCAACCGCCTCCAAACACATCCGCGTGGTCTCATGCGACGCACTTCCAAACGCGTGGCCAGGATCGATCAACAACACAAGGCCGTCGGTCGTCACATCTGATGGAACATCGAGCCACGGTGGAACGATCACGATATTGGAACCGGCGCGCCACACCTGTGCGTGTTCGCGCCATGCATCAAGGCCAGTATCGGCGGCCACAGATTCTGCGCTTACCGCCCAGCGATCGGAAAGCGTTTTCACCACGAGTTCCGCCAGCGTTGCCTCGCAGCCAATGCGAAGTTCGATAGATCCGTTGGCCAGTTCAAGTTCTTCAACTCCACTGACTCCTAGGTCCCACACCAACCCCGATACTTCGTCAACCTCGTCTTGGTGCACAACGAGAACCACTGCGCTCCAGTCGGTCACAACGGGTCGACGCCAAAAGGTTTTCCGTCGAACAGATCAACTGTCGCGAAATTTTGAACGGGTTCGCGACGCAATTTTGTGGGCTGATGTACTGGGTGCCCGATCATCATCACGCCAGCAAGCGAAAGGTTCTCGGGAACATTGAGCAGTTCACGAACCTCGGGCTCGACTCTCGCGTGCATCGTGGTGATGACTCCCCCAAGGCCTTCTGAACGAGAGGCAAGAAGGATGTTCCACATGAACGGATAGATCGATGCGCCCGCAACCATTGTGTAGTGGCCGAGATCGCGATCGGTTGCGACCAATCGCTCCAAGTCACCGAAGACCGCCAAAATGATCGGAGCGCCAAAGGTGATTTCCACTCGATCGCGAACGATCTCGTCGTAGTCGCCACTCGCACGAGCCGCGTCGACGACCTTGTCTTCAAGTTCGCGATCACCAACAGGTGACCAGGGCGTGAAGCCCGCGGCGGTCTGGGCGAAGTAATCGCGCCATGGACCGAGGTACAACTCGCGCAATGCAGTTCGAAGCGCAGCATCTTTCATCACAACGACATGCCAGGCCTGACGATTGCCGCCATTCGGAGCGAAACGTGCATGATCGAGAATTCGCGTCAGTACTGCATCATCGACTGGTTCGTCGGTGAACTCCCGAACCGAACCAGTTCCTCTGATCGTTGCGATCAGGTCCGTTGACTTCTCCATCACAATCCTTCTCTCACAAACCTTCTTGTGGCCGTCGCCCATGAGGGCGCATGGCTATCGACCAAGATACTCGTCACGGATCTGTTGCTTGTAGAGCTTCCCTGTTGGAAGGCGCGGTAGCTCGTCTCGGAAATCGATGACGCGTGGCACCTTGAACCCAGCGAGTTGCTCGCGGGCATAAGTCCGCAACCGCTCGATGGTCGCGTCGTCTGCGGCAATGCCCGGTTCAAGCTGCACGACAGCGTGGACGTACTCGCCGAACTCGGGATCAGGAAGACCGAACACGGCAACATCAACGACATCGGGATGCATAATGAGCGCCGATTCGATTTCGGCTGGGTAGATGTTGACGCCGCCAGAAATAATTGTGAATGCGCGGCGATCAGTGAGGTAAAGAAACCCGTCTTCGTCGAGATAACCAATGTCACCAAGCGTCATCCAGTTATCGCGCTGCGGATGGCGACTGTCTTTCGTCTTTTCCGGATCTCCGTGATATTCAAAATTGGCTTGGGGCTGTTCGAAATACACGAGGCCAATTCCACCGGTTTCGACTTCGTTGCCTTCTTCATCGCAAATATGCGGAATGCCATTAATCGGCTTACCGACCGAACCCGGATGCGCCAGCCACTCCTCGGACGTAAGGAATGTCATGCCATTGCCCTCGGTGCCGGCGTAGTACTCGCTCACGATTGGGCCAAGCCATTCGATCATTTGGCGTTTGGCCTCGGGCGGACACGGTGCCGCGGCGTGCACCATCAACTGAAGGCTCGACAAGTCGTAACGAGCCTTGACCTCATCGGGGAGAGCCAATATTCGCACCATCATCGTGGGAACAACCTGCGCGTGGGTAATTGAGTCGCGTTCAACAACACGCAAAAATTCCTCTGCATCGAACTTCTCGAGCACGACAACGGTGCCACCGAGTTCGTGAACACCACAGGACCAAATAATTGCGGCCGAGTGATACAGCGGGGCCGGACACAAGTAGATCGACTCGGAGTTCATCCCCAACATGAACTCAAGAAGCAACGAGATTGTCCCGCCCTGACCATCGTCAACCATTCGATCAGGAAGTGCGCGCTTAATTCCTTTTGGACGACCCGTGGTGCCCGAGGAATAGAGCATGAAGTCACCGCGGGGTTGCGAGGCAGGAACTTCGTCAGTGGTCGACGCGAGCGCGTCTTCGTAAGACTCGAAACCGTCAACCGTTCCGTCCATCATCAATCGCACCGGGCAATCCGGGATGAATGCCAACATTTCCTGGGCAACCTTCGACTGGTTGTTCGTAGAAATGAATGCTTTCGCAGTGGAATCGGTAATCAGGTAAGCAGCTTCCTCGGCCTGCAGATAACGGTTGACCGTCACCAAATACATGCCGGAGCGCAACGCAGCCCACGCCACTTCGAAATACCGCGGATTGTTTTCGGCAAAGAGTGCAACCATGTCGCCGCGAACGAGACCTTGTTCGGCCAAATAACGAGAGAGTCGCTTTGAGCGCTCATCGAGTTCGGCGTAGGTCACAACCATTCCCGACGAACCCATAATCACTGCAGCTTTGTCCGGCGTCGTACGCCCGTGTTCTCCCGGATACATGATTCCCCCTTGCGGTGGCCGAAACGCCCGCGACAAAACGGACCCTAGTCCCGACGCCGCCAGATGAACTCGGAGTGCGGTGCGTTCAGTCGCTGCTATTCATCGTTGTGAGGGCAGCACGACAGGCCTCACAAACGGGGTACTGATAAGGATCACGCGTAGGGATGAACTTCTCGCCACACAGTGCGGTGATTTCCTCGCCGAGCACGTAGCCGCGCATCTGGTCATCCTTGCGGATGATGTGCGCAACCTTCCCTTCCTCAAGGCCAGGATCGGAAGGTCGGGTTTGTTCGCGTTCAATAACGTCAGATCCCACACCGTCAGGGTATCGCCGTCATCACCTGACACCGAACGTGCCCGCGTAAAGCGCAGCGTCGGGAGTTACTTATGCAGGATGCGACCAGTGCCACGGCTCGCTTGGCAGGTTGGTGAACCCGTACCGACCAGCGTTGGCCGCCAACCACCCAAACGCGGGATTGCTGCGTGAATTGATAAACGAACCGTTGGCCTGAAAGTCGATGGCGAGACCTTGTTCATGCCAGGACAACCCTGGGCGAGCGGTTGGAGGCGAGCACGAATCGGCCGGCATCTGCCAGATCGCATAATCAGAGGTGCCGCAGTTCTGTCGACGCAACTGAATCTGCACATTGATGTCTCGATAGCCATAACCGCCAAGGTTGATGCCCGCCGACGAAGCCGCCGCCATCATTGAGCGCAGATCGGCAGCGATGCTCGTAGCAACGGTGATTCCATTCACGGTGGTCAATGGCGGATGAGGAACGACTGTTGAACCACCAGAACCTGGCGGTGTTGTGGTGGGCGTGCTTCCGCCCCCCGAAGAACCTGGTGGTGTAACCGGGATGCCAATCACCGCGTTGGCCAATGCCGCTTCTTCGGCAGCAATGGAAGCGCCAAATGACGCGTCGAGTTTCGAAAGGTAGGTCGCGTCGGACAGGCGATCGTCGAGACGCTGGCGAATCTGAGCGGCGAATGCTTGCTGCTGCGCCTGAGCCGCCGACAAGGTCTGAAGCACTCCTTCAGCTTCAGCAGCGTGTGTCTCCGCTTCAACCTTTGACTGGCGTGCACGCGAAAGCTGCTCTTCAAGTCGCGCCTTGGTGGAACGCAACTGATCGATCACGTCGGTATCGGTTCGCGATTGCATATTCAAAAGTGCGTTTCGCGTAGCGTCTTCTTGTGCACTCGTCGCCTCAAATCGGCGCATGAGGGCTTCATCCGGTGGTTCCACGTAGGCCTGGACCGCATACTTCGCCACGCGAGCCCGCAGTGCATCAAGATCCCGACTGGTCTGTGCTGCATCTCGCTCGGCCTGTGCTGCTTCTGCCGCGCTGGCATCGGCCTGGCGACGAGCTTCAGAAAGGGTCGCCTGCTGGCCGCGGACGTTTTCGTTCAGTGTGCTGAGCGCCGCAAGAACCTGCGCCTTCGAACCCTCGAGCGCATCAACCTGCGCGGCGACTTTGGCTTGTTCGGTGCGTACATTCGCCCGCTGCGTTCGCGCGTCAGTCGCCACTGCACCCGCATTGACCGACGAACCAATGGCCACCCCAAGGGTGCTGGCACTCACCAGCACCGCAGCTGTGAGCGCGAAAAAGCGCTGCGTGCGCCGCTTCTGCTTGTCACTGCGGGGGGATGTGGTGGCCATGGTTCCTCGTCAGATCACGTCAACGACGCAATCGTGGAAGGCCCGGTATCCGCCCGAGGACTTCAGACCTTACAACAGGACCCCCGGGGATGGTCAACACCTGTGGAAAACTTTGTGGATCCCGCTGTGGAGAGGCCCCCTAGGTCTGGGGATGAACCTGTGGGGAACCACCTCACGCAGGCGGCGATGCCTTCTCAGGCTGCCAAACACCCTCGGCCATGTAGTCATGGGCCGGAAACTCGGTTACCCACACCCGGATCGAGGGAAGCGATGCACCAATGGATGTGTGAACTGCTTCGGTTACCGCACTGAGCAGGGCTTTCTTCTGCTCAGGGGTGCGGCCTTCGAGCATATTGATCTGGATCAGCGGCATGGGAAACTCCGTTTTGTGGTCGGCAGTACTGTCCTGATCATGACCTCCCCAGCCGGATCCGTCGACCCACTGTCCTCTTTCGAGCAGGTCGCGACCGATCGCCGGTCCTCGCTGCTTGTTGATCGAGAGCGGGTCGTGCCCGATGAACTGCTCGACCGTCTCCTCGCGGTGGCGGCCACCGCACCAAATCACAAGCGCACGTTCCCGTGGCGGTTCCGCATCATCACTGGCGAAGGTCGGGCGCAGTTGGGTGAGGCGTTGGCCCAGGACCTCATCGAGGCTGATCAGGCCGTGGCGAAAATCGAAAAGGCTCGCACCAAATATCTACGCGCTCCAGTGGTGATCGCCGTTGCCGCGGTTCAGGGCGAGAACGACACAATGACTGCGGAAAATCGCGACGCCGTGTCGGCTGCCATCCAAACGCTTCTGCTCGGTGCCACCGCCGCCAGTCTCGCTTCGTACTGGTCGACAGGCGCAGCCATGACATCGACTCGCCTGCACGAGTTTTGCGGCTTTGATCAGAGCGACACATTCGTTGGACTGATTTACCTCGGCTGGCCCACGAGCACACCACCTCCCATCGATCGACCCGCTCCCGAGGTCATCCGCATTGGGACACCGACCGCGACCCCGTAGGGTTTCGCCGATGGCATCGACAAAGAACACCGACCGAAAATTCGGACCTAATCGGCCCGACGCGCCTGGACTTGTTCGCCGTCAACGGATGTGGTCGGTGTGGGGCACGTGGTTGTTCATCCTCGTGTTCTTTGTTGCCCCGATCGTCTTCGGCAACGCCTACTTCGCTCTACCTGCCATCGGCTTCACCGTCGCCCTCGTTGCCACAATGCGACTGTCGCGTCGACCCGACGGCCCCGACGCAGAAACGCTGTCAAAAGGCGAGTTGCGCGCGGCGAGCCCAGAACATCCTGTTTCAGTCAACGCGGTGTGGTCTCCGGGCACTCGCGTACGCGGTGAGCCAGCGAGACCAGGCTTCTTGCTCTGCGATGGAAAGCGTCTGCGATTCGAATGTCTCGATGACCAGATCCGCTTCGATGCCAGCATCGAGCGCATCGAAGTGATCACTATCCCCAGCTTCATGCGACCCCAACTCGACCTCTCGATTGGGGGCGCCAATCATTCCGTCCGCTTCTTCCCGGCTTGGGATCTTGGCGCGACCTTCGTCGGACCGACACTGGTCGGCGAGTGGTACGCGCAATTACGCGAACTCGGAGCCTCCTGACATGGCTCGGATCAATCACACGCCTGATCCGAATCCCACCCGAGCCAAGGCACGAGCGCGTCGCAATCTCTCGCTCGTCGTGTGGTGGGGTGTTGCGCTGTTGTTGCTCTTTCTCCTGTCAACAGGAGCGCCATGGGTGCTGGTCATTCCCCTCATCGTCATTGGCGCACTGGTCATCACCAACACCCTCCAGGTTGTTCGCGGCGAAGGTGCGGAGCAGTACGCGATCGAACCGGGTCGACTTTCGCAGTCGACGCTTGACAACGACCCCGTTGCCGTTCCGGTTACTCGCGCACCTGATCGGCGAGAAAAGGGACGCCGGCGCGGCACCCTTCACTTTGCCGGCGGTCGGTTGTCGTTCGTGTTCAGTTCTAACCCTCAATCTCGTTCCAAAAGGGTCAAGGACGATCTTGAAGGAACAACGGCCTTCGATGCATGGCCTTCAGACATTTCGCTCGGTCCGCGCCCATCAACAATGCGCCCACAACTTGTCCTCTTGATCGATGGAACCACTCATGTCATCGAATTCACCATGCCCGAGGATCTCGCTGCAGGAATGCTCGGAAAAGTTGTGGCCGACGCGTGGTTCACGCAGCTTCTCGAGCTTGGTGCGCTCCCTTCAAACGTGAATTCTTAAACGCGCCACGGTTTTTACTCGTTGCCGTGTCAGCATTGGCACGTGACTGCTCCCCCCGCTGATCTCACGATGCTCGACAACGCTGTCGAAATCCTTCGCGCCGCTGGAACATTCACGCTTCAGTGGTTCGATAACCCTGCGCTTGACGTGACCACGAAGAGCGATGGCACTCCGGTGACCGAAGCCGATCGCGGAGCCGAACAAATTGTCCGCGAGCGTCTCGCAGCTCTTCATCCCGAGGATTCAGTACTGGGTGAAGAACTTGACGATCACATCGGCACAAGTTCACGAACCTGGATTGTCGATCCCATCGATGGGACCAAAGCTTTCACGCGCGGCGTGCCCCTCTATTCAAATCTCTTGGCCGTCGTCGATGAACACGGCCCGCTCATTGGTGTCATCAATCTCCCCGCACTGGGAACAACCGTGTACGCAGGACGCGGGCTTGGTTGTTTTCGCGATGGTCGTCGGGTGAACGTCAGTGCGCGAACCGAACCATCGAAGTGTCTGCTTTCCACAAGTGGTTTTGGAACCTGGAGCGATTCTCAGTTACTCGGAGTGATGCGCGCCGGATTCGAAGTACGAACGTGGGGCGACGGTTATGGCTATGCAATGGTCGCGTGCGGAGCTCTCGATGCCATGGTCGATCCGCAGGTAGCACTTTGGGATATCGCACCCATGCCTGTGATCTTTGCCGAGGCCGGGGGTCGCTTCACCGGAACCGACGGCACCGATGTTTCCCTCGTACCTGGCTCAAGTATTTCTGGTGTGGCCACCAATGGTCATATCCACGACGCCGTTATCGCCGCACTCGCCGCTGACTAACGCTGCGCTGTCAGTGCGACGACGAATGTTGCTCGTCGTCCTCTTCACACATCGCGTGATCGTGTCGGTGAGCATGATGATGCGGATCATCGATCAACACCATGCCATCGGCAAGACGCAAAAGTCTTCCGCCGTAGGCCTCGGCCAAATTTGCGGCCGTAAGCACCTCGGTGGCCGATCCGCTCGCGACAACGCGCCCGGCGAGGAGCAGCACGTGGTCGCTCTCGGCCGCTTCGGAAAGATCATGCGTTGTCATCACAATGGTTCGGCCGGCGGCTCGTTCCTCTGCCACAACATCGAGGATGCGTTGGCGACTTACGACATCAAGACCGGTCACGGGTTCGTCGAGCAGTAAGACGTCGCCGCCCTGTGCGAGACCCTGTGCGACGAATACTCGTTGGCGCTGACCACCAGAAAGTTCGTGAAGATGTCTGCGAGTGAGATCGCCCAATTCAAGGCGTTCGATTGATTCATCGACAATGCGGCGATCCTCGTCGGTCATCTTCCCAAACGCTCCGCGAGTTGCAAATCTTCCCATCGTGACGACTTCGTGAACCGTGACGGGTAGTTGGTCGTTCACCTTCGCCGACTGCATCACGTAACCCACATGACGTCGCATTTCAGTGGGAGGTCGACCCGACACCTTGAGGGTTCCCGATTCCACCGGCAACAACCCAACAATGGCATTCAACAGACTCGACTTTCCCGATCCGTTCGGACCGACCAGTGAGGTCACTGCTCCGACTGGTAGCGAGAACGTCGCGTCTCGCAAAACTGGGTGCCGACCGTAGGCAAGGGTGACGCAACTTCCCTCAACCGCGCTTGCATTGGCGAACTCAGCCATGAGTCACCCCGCGTCGGCCTGCTGCGAGGGAGAGAATACGATCGGACACCACGACAGTCTTGCCCACCCGGCGGAAAACGAGAACTCATGTCCCGCACCGCCCGACAACTCGCTGCTGTGGTCGCGATACTGATCGGCGTTCTCGCACTTGGCACTGGCATCGCGTCGGCCCATGCCACCGTCCAGTCCTCCACGCCTTCCGATGGGGCCTCGCTTCCTGCTGCCCCCAAAGAGGTAGGTGTCACGTTTAGTGAAGACGTCAGCGCTGTTTCCGGCGGGCTCTCGGTTCTCAATCGCGATGGGAAACGGGTCGATGACGGCACGAGTCATGTCAACAATGGCCGAACGCTTGTCACGGGAATCACCGACTCACTCCCCGATGGCACCTATGTCGCGACCTACCGAGTTCTGTCGGCTGATGGTCATCCGGTAAGTGGTTCGTTTCTTTTCGGAGTTGGTTCGGGTGCCGTCGATAAAAATGCTCGACCAGCTTCGAGCGGTGACCGCCTTTGGGAAATCATCGGCGACATCGCACGGGCACTCATGTATCTGTCTGCTCTTCTTGCCGCGGGTATCGCGTTCTTCCTCGCATTCATTCATGACCAGGCCGATGATCGATGGCGGATTGTTCCGATCGTTCGAATCGGTTCATTTCTTGCCGCGGTTGGCGCGGTTGGCATCGTGATGAGCCAGGCCGCGCTTCTCACCGGAAAAGGCGCTGGCGCAATCACCGACACAACGGTGCTTCGGAACGTGCTGACCGAAAACCTCGGTTGGTCGCTGGCGATGTTGATGATTGGTCTGGCCGCCGTTCATCTCTCAACCGACATCACCAAAAGAGTCGTCTCACAATCGCTCGCTCTCTATGGCGGGCTCGTCGTTACCGTGTCATTTGCGGTGTGGGGTCACGCGTCGGAACTCACGCCCCGCGTGCTGTCGCTCGTGGCCGATGCGGTTCATGCCACGGCAGCCGCTCTCTGGCTGGGGGGTCTTGTTGGTCTGCTGATGGTGCTCAGGATGCGCTCGGCCAGCACGGTTCAGTCCACCGCACTCATCATCGGTCGCTTCTCGCGTATGGCGTTCTGGACGGTTCTTGCGCTCGCCATTGCCGGCCTCACACTTGCGCTGACCGGTTCAAACGCGAGTTTGCACTCACTGCTCACAACGACTTGGGGTCAGCTCGTTCTCGCCAAGATTGGCCTCACCCTCATTGTCGTGATCATCGCAGCGTGGAATCGACGCACGCTTGTGCCTTCGCTCACCGCCCCAGTCGAAGACGATCCCGCGTTGCCCGTGCGTTGGGCGACACTTTTGCGCACTGTTCGAGCCGAAGCACTTCTGTTGGTCCTCATTATTGGCTTAACGGCAGTTTTGGTGAACACTCCTCCTGCTCGTTACGCCGCTACCACAACGTCGCAGCGTGTCGCCACCAGCCAACGTGTCGATACTGGTCACGTCGAACTCACGGTTGACCCCGCTGTTGTCGGATCAAATCGCGTTGAGGTTCGCTATACCGACGGGACTGGACAAACCATCAACGTGGCGAACAGCATGTCTATTGAGTTCTCGCAACCAACTGCCGGAGTGGCGCCGATCACTCGACAAGTTCTGGCCTCTGAACCGGGAGTTTTCGTCATCGAGGGAAACGAACTTTCCGTAGCTGGTACGTGGACGATCACCGTTGCTGTTCGTACTGGTGATTTCACTGAGCAACGCACCTCCTTCGAAGTACCCGTTCACCGCTAGCCCCCCAAAGGATCGTCATGAAGATGTCCCGTCGTTTCCTCGCAGCGTCCGCCGCTTCGTTCGCCGCATTGGTGGCACTCGCCGGTCCTGCATGGGCCCACGCCGATGCCACCGCAAAGGCCGAGACCGCTGGTCGCACTGCCATCACGATTTCGCTCGAACACGGTTGCAGTGGCAACCCAACAACTGGTCTTCGCGTGTCGCTACCTGCAGGAGCCACTGCGGTCAAGGGTGTCGATGCCAATGGCTGGACTTCAACGGTCACCGCTTCGGAAATTTCGTGGACAGGTGGATCGCTCGCAGCAACAAAAGCCGGCGACTTCGATTTCAGTCTTGTCCTGTCGCAACCTGCGGGTTCAACCGTTGTGCTTCCGACAATTCAAAGTTGTACGAAGGACACCGAAATTGCCTGGATCGAAAAAGACACCGGTAGCCATTCGGAATCCAGTCATCCCGCGCCGCAATTCGAAGTTCCAACAAATGACACCGCCGCCGTTACTGGAACCGCAGGAAGCAACACTTCGCCATCAACGACCGCTCGAATGGCCACACAAACAAACGCCATCACCGATGAGGGCAGCAAGACCAGCACCGCGGGTCAGTACGTTTTCATCGGAGTATGTTCCGTCTTGGTGGGCGGTGCCGCCGCACTCTTCCTGAAGTACAGAAAGAAGTCGTCGAAGGTCTGACCCGATAATGACATCGGTGTGAAGCGGAATCACGCTGTGGTCGGTAACGAAACTGATGCCGGCTCGGATTCAAGTTTGTGATCGTTGCGCGGTGGCAGCGGTCCGTAGCGTCCCGAGATTGACCGACGAAGCTCGTGCAGAGCGTCGGTTCGCAGTTGACTGATCCGCGAACGAGTCACCCCCAGTTCGCTCGCTAATTCCGCTGCTGTCCGACCATCGACGAATTGGCCGAGAATCACTTCACGCTGGCGACGAGGAAGCGCGTTGATCGCCTCACGCAGATACAAAAGGAGTTCTGCTCGCTCGAGGTCTTCAGCGACATCGCCTTGTGCGCTATCTACCAGATCTTCACTCCGGAACAACGCTTTGCCGTCTTCGGAAGATTCCTGATCAAGTCGACGAACAGTGCTGATTTCGAGGAGTGCTTTGACTTTTTGGACTTTCTCGCGAGAGCTTCCCGATTCGGCGGCAAGTTCATCGATTGTTGGGCCTCGTCCGTAGCGAGCGGTCAGGGCGTTCTCGACCATCGCAATACGGCGGGCAGCTGATCGAAGTGATCTCGGTGCCCAATCGTCAGCCCGCATCGCATCGAGTACCGCTCCACGAATTCGCGTTGCTGCGAAACGTTCGAACGGCATACCGCGGTCTGGATCGAATCGCCACGCTGCTTCAACGAGTCCAAGAGCACCAGCCCGAATCAATTCGGCGCGTTCCACGTGTCGAGGAACATGTGCAGCGAGCGATGCCACCACTTTCGGAACAACCTCGAGACCTTGCTCAACAAGCGCTGTGACCTCGGGGTCCATTGATTTCCCGTTCATGACTTGCCCCCTTCGCGCGTGACGCGCGATCCCGCTCCCAAGAGATGACGAAACCTCCGGCCGCCATCGTTCCCGCCAACCGCGTGATTGCCGGATCGACACCATAGGAACGGTCGCGACCTATTTTCTGGTCACCCCGGCCTGTTTTTTCTGAGTCATGCGGCCCAATTCGCTGGGACCAGCGTCGGCAACGCCACTCAGGCCTGAGATTCGCCCTCGAACACTGCCGCTCGGACGCCACGCCGGGCCAGCTCCGCAAGGAAGGCGAGGGAATCGACCGATACGGCCAATCCCGCCGCGCCGACGCTATTCAATGCCCCGTCGACAATGAATCGCGATGCCACGGCGGCCACCGCACCAGCAGCGACGGCTGGTCGGTCCATTGCTCCGTAGACCACGACCGATCCCCGACCTTCGCTGCGGCCGCGCACTTCAATGCGCACCGCGCCAGGGCCGCCTTCGGGATCGGTAGGCCACAACATTGGCAAACGAGACGACAGGCGATCGCGACGGGTTGCCGAAACTCGTGAGGTCACTCGGCGAACACCCGGGAAGGCAGGAACCAGCACAAGCGCATCGGGGAGTTCCGCTCGATAACAATCCTGCGGACCAATGGGATCAGGAAACCAGCACAGTTCGCGTCCCGAACCACCCGGCCGGAAATCCCATTCACCATCCCGCCAGTCGATCGCGCCACGACCAAGCGCACGATGATGTTGGCGGGCGCAGGCCGGTCCACCCGTGCCCGACTTCGCAATATGAATCTCGTCGATCTCTTCGAATTTTTTTGCGGCATGGGCAGCAAGAACACAGGTGAGTCCCGGAGCAAATCCCGCTCCGACCACCACATGAACCTTTCGCTCACGGGCCTGCGAATTAAGGGCGAGAAGTGCTTTCACGTCGGTCACGTCATCGGACGTACTGACGACATGAATTCCTTGACGAACAAAACGTTCAGCGAGATGTGTTTGCGTTCGCGCCGGGCCAGCGAGCACTACAACATCGACATCGAGCGGATCATCGAGTGCACCGCGATTGATGCTTGCTCGCTCACCGAGGCTTTGCGCAACCATCTCGACGCGGGTTCGCCGCTCATCGCGAAGCACGACATCGTCATCATCGGTGGACACGAGTTGTCGGGCGAGACGCGCACCAACCGCGCCAACACCAAGAATTCCGATTCGTGCCATGTCAGTCGAGACCAGGACCAGAGAGTTCGCGCCAGCCACCCGATCGGGGTGGAGCGACACCCGATCCGCGGAGCCGAACGGCAGCGGCGACAAGCGCCCCCATGCCGATGGCAACCATGGCCCGTCGGATCATTTTCATCGTGGGGCTAGCTGGAATCGAACCAGCGACCTCACCCTTATCAGGGGTGCGCTCTAACCAACTGAGCTATAGCCCCGAACTGGCCGGGGCGTCACCATACCGGACCCCCTCGCAGCCGGGAAAACCGGATCAGGAACGGGGGTTGCGAGCCACCTGTGCCGTCTCGAGTTCGACCACCGTAAATCGAAGCCCGCCAAAGACTCCGGCGATCAGATTGAACAGCACGCTGGTGATGACGGCGAACAGCGCTCCGGCCACAAAGAGGGCAATCCCGGCGACTGCCGCGCCTTCAAAAACCTTGATTCCATCAATGGTGAACGAGCTTTCGGCGAGCAACTGAGCGAGGAAATTTTCGACCTTGCCGAGACTCCCAGTCGCCACCGCTCCCTGCCACAGCAGCACGGCGGCCACATCGATGATGAGCCACAAGCAGAGCGCAAACGACAGCGACACCCGCAACATTGACCACGGATCGATCCGAGTCACAACCCGTTCGACCTGACGAGCCTTCAAGGCCCTGCTCTGTGCCCTTGGTGCTCCCATTTGGGGAGCAGGGGGCGCTCCGGGGGTCGGCGACGCCAAGAAGCTGACTCCGGGCGTCTGGTCGACGGTCATGGGCGAAGTGTACGCACCAACCGGCTCAGCGCACGACAGGGTCACAACTGGCGTCGGGCGCGAGCGGTGGCTCGTTCGTCCCCAAGTCGCACGACGACTTCGACCTCGTGGCCGCGGGCCTCAAAGGCTTCAAGAACCACCCCGTTGGCCTCGGCCACCGAACCGGCACGGTCCTCTCCTTCGACGGCCCCAGCGAGGGCGACCGCATCGGCTGCCGACTGCGCCCGAGCTCGCCGATCAACCTGCATCCCGAGTCGAACAACGAGCAGACCCACAAGTGCAACGACGATGAGGACGACCGCAACCATCGGAAGGATTTGTCCCGCGTCGCGACGATTGGCCTTATAGCGGTTGGCTTGAGCTCGACGCTCCATAGAGCACTCCCCCGTTAACGGATTACTGATCCGTTCTTCTCAACGACGGATGAGATCCGTGATGAACGCTGGGGAATGGCGACAGGCAACAAGGCCCGTCGATAGAAAAGGCTTACGCGTCGTCTTCTTCGGTGCCTAGCACCGGAGCAACTGAGGCGACTGTCTGGCCGCTCGTGACGTTCATGACTTTGACGCCGGTTGCATCGCGGCCCTGCGAAGAGATTTCGCGAACCTCCATGCGGATGACCGTGCCAACGCTATTGATCACGAAGATCTCGTCGTCGATGCCAACCATGAATGCGGCAACGACCGAGCCCTTCTTCTCGTTGATCTTGATCCCACGAACACCCTGACCGCCGCGACCCTGGCGATTGAACTTGTCGAGTTGTGTGCGCTTTCCGTAGCCACCATCGGTAACGATGAGGATGGCTGCGTCGTCACGAGTCACGTCGCAGGAAACGACTTCGTCGCCAACACGCATCTTCATGCCGCGAACACCCGCTGCAGCGCGACCCATGGCACGAACTTCGTCTTCGGCGAATCGAATGGCTTGACCGGCCTTTGACAACATGAGGATGTCGTCGCCGCCATTGGTGGGAATGACACGAACGAGTTCGTCGGTGTCTTTCAAGTTGATGGCGATAAGACCAGCGCGTAGCGAGGAGTCGTATTCGGTGAACTTGGTCTTCTTGACCTGACCGTTCTTGGTGCAGAAGAACAAGAACTTATTTGTCTCGTAGTCACGGGTATCGATGATCGCCTGGATCTTTTCATCGGGCTGCAATGGAAGCAGGTTGACCACGGCTGTGCCGCGAGCAGTGCGTTCCTTCATCGGAATTTCGTGCGCCTTGAGTCGATACACCCGACCGCGGGTCGAGAAGAACAGCAGATACGCGTGCGCGGTCGTATGGATGATGTGCTGGACGTAGTCCTCGTCCTTGAGTTTGGTTCCGGCAACACCGCGTCCACCGCGGCCCTGCAACTTGAATGAATCGGAAGACACGGTCTTGATGTAGCCCTTGGCCGACATCGTGACCACGAGTTCTTCATCGTCGATGAGGTCTTCGATGTCGAGGTCGCCGACATCGAAGGTGATCTGACTGCGGCGAGGCTGCGAATAGGTTTCGCGCACGGCGCCAAGTTCTTCGCTAATGACCGCACGCTTCTTTGCTTCGTCACCAAGAATGGCTTCGAGTCCCTCGATGGTTTCGCGCAGCTTGGCCATTTCCTCTTCGAGTTGCGAGCGACCCAAACGAGTGAGGCGTGACAACTGCATGTCGAGAATGTGCTCGGCCTGTTCGGTGGAGAACTCGAATGGAGCGGCCATAAGTGCTTCACGGGCAGCCTGCTTGTCGGCAGAGGCCCGGATCGCAGCGATGATTTCATCGATCAGGTCGAGTGCCTTCAGCAAACCTTCAACGATGTGCGCTCGGCGTTGCGCTTCGTCGAGGCGATATTGCGAACGGCGGGTAATGACTTCGAGCTGATGGTCGACATACGCGACGAGCGCGTCGCGAAGGTTCAGCGTGCGAGGAATGCCATCGACAAGCGCAACGGTATTGACCGAGAAGTTCGTCTGTAGCGGTGTGCGCTTATAGAGATTGTTGAGAATGACAAGGGCCGGCGCGTCGCGCTTGAGGCGCAAGACCAGACGCATCTTTCCCTTTGCCGATTCATCGTTGAGTTCCGCGATGCCCTCGAGTTCGCGGTTATCGACCAGTTCTTTGACCTTCACGATGAACTGGTTCGGGCTCACCTGATACGGAAGTTCCGTAATGATGATGTGATCGGCGCGTGCACCTTCTTCGATTTCTGCTTTGCCACGAAGCTTGATTGATCCGCGACCAGTTCGGTAGGCGTCGATGATTCCTTGCCGACCCATGATGAGCGCGCCGGTCGGAAAATCGGGGCCCTTGACGAATTCCATGAGATCGTCGGGCGTTGCTTCGGGATGTTCGAGGAGATGATTCACCGCGTCGATCACTTCAGCGAGGTTGTGCGGCGGAATGTTGGTCGCCATGCCGACCGCGATTCCCTGCGACCCATTTACCAACAGGTTGGGGAAACGGCTGGGGAGAACTACTGGTTCTTGAAACTCACCTGAGTAGTTATCGACAAAGTCGACGGTGTTTTCGTCGATGTCCGCGAGCATGTCGAGCGCCATCGCTGCGAGTCGACATTCGGTATAGCGCGCCGCTGCCGGTGGTTCGTCGAGTGATCCGAAGCTTCCCTTCGGATCCACGAGTGGATGACGCAATGAAAACGATTGCCCCATTCGGACGAGGGCGTCGTAAAACGCAGAGTCGCCGTGGAGGTAAAACTTGCCCATGACTTCGCCAGTAACGCGGGCGCACTTCATTGTCGGACGATCGGGAAGGGCACGAAGGTCGTACATGCCCCACAGGATGCGGCGGTGAACGGGCTTCAGGCCGTCGCGTGCGTCGGGAAGGGCACGCGACACGATGACCGACATGGCGTAATCAAGAAAGGAGCGTTCCATCTCCTCCTGGATCTCGATTGGCTCGATGGTCCCGAATGTCACCGGG
>Ga0114970_10001146_pt1 | contig 19804 bp, 19 predicted proteins | sample M_140205_XF_Meta_FD_87030 | JGI IMG/M metagenome (GOLD analysis project Ga0114970, IMG submission 87030) | Freshwater microbial communities from Lake Montjoie, Canada to study carbon cycling - M_140205_XF_MetaG | ecosystem: Environmental > Aquatic > Freshwater > Lake | place: Lake Montjoie... | reverse complement strand
GCCGCTTTTGTAGGACCAGCCGCTTTTGTAGGACCAGCCGCTTTTGTAGGACCAGCCGCTTTTTCAGCAGCAGCTTTTTCAGCAGCAGCTTTTTCAGCAGCAGCTTTTCCAACAGTGAAACTTTCGAATAAACCATTTGTTATATCTAATATAAATTGATTAGTAAACTGCCATATTAGTGTAAAAATAATAGCGTGTGCTAATGTTCTTACCATCTTAGACATTTTAAACGGAAGATTGATCAATAGCCCGGGCGTAAGAAGTAAAAAAAGTAAAAAAACGTATACAGTCGATAAAATATTCATTATGATTTTATATATATACTTTATAAATATTATAAATACAAACTCCTTCACTAAAGTTCCGGAGTTCGGTCGCTCACCTACGCCTAACGGTTCCGGCTCGCTCCATTCAACATAATTAAAATTAAAATTAAAATCCAGCATCGTAGTCATCATCACAATCACCCATATTGGTAGAATGGATATTCGCAATATTATTTTGAATAATGATCTTACTCTTGGAACATATATCAGATTGATCTTCCATCAGACCAAACGCACGTTCTATTTCCGTTTTTTTATCGAGAGTATCGACGATCGCATCATCTAACAATTCCATTTCTTTCATATCTAGTACCAAATTGAAAGCACTTGTACCATAGTATCCATATTGTCCGCACATAACATTTGCCGATACGCCACGCATATGATCGAAATCGCCGTGTCTCGCCGCATCCAGCAATACTTCGGTATGAACCTCAAATGTAGCTTTTGCGACAGGACCAACGTTATCGTTTAATAATCCTGAACGGAAAATGGGAACCATATCTCTATTGCACGTCATTCGGTCGCACAATAAACTTAAGTGATGGTAATTAATATAAACATCACTAAATTCCATAACTTCTACCAATTCATTATATATCATTTGTCGCGCGGCTTCGATTCCTAAAACATCGAACACTTCGCGAATATCATTACTAAACGTTCGAGTTGAATCAATAAAGTCAATCGCCAATGTTTCTAATAGATTCGATCCGGTCGTATCTAATACCCAAATATCCTTTTTCACAAATTTACCGTCTTCTTTGACAACCGAATTTTGCACCTTACGAGCCAATACATTTTTGATGCCATTTACACCGCGTAATACAATATTATTGAGAAGAGCGTCCTGGAAATTGCGCAATAAATATATTTCATCAGATTGGTCGAGTGTTTCGGCAACGCCTCGTTTTTTTGATTTACTAAATATACTATTATTCATACGCAACCGAAACACCAATTTATCGCTGTTGAAATCGGAAAATACGCATGTTATATCATTACCGTAAGAACTATTGGTAATGGCAAAGTGAATGTCATCCATTGTAATGTTCTTATCAAGAAGACTTTCGGCGTCCATTTCCATACGGACGATCCATTTCGATTTTTGAGGAGCGTTTGCCGGGTTGGCATCACTCGTTTCCATACAATCCGACATTAGCTTTTCAAACTCGTAATATTGTTCGAGCAATAATTTATCTTCATCGATGTAAGTCGACTGTGAATTGGGGTCGAAACATATTTGAATAGATTTAACTACATCAACGAGTTTGGTATGTTCCATCATTGATACGTATGTTGTCGCCTTTTCTTGCTGCGTTTCGTCAATCGATTTGAGATGAACGGTTAGTGATGGATGTTTTGGGTTGCGAGTCAACCGCAAAATTTCTTCAATTCTGGGGACACCACGGGTGACATTAGATTTAGATGCAACGCCACTCAAATGGAACGTATTCAAGGTTAATTGTGTGGTAGGTTCTCCAATCGATTGTCCGGCAATTACACCCACCATTTCACCGGGATGGACGATGGCTTCTTTGTGTTTCAAAACGATTGTTTCTAACAGCACAATCAGTGCTTTGCGGTGGAATCGTTTCATTACGAGTAATTCTTTGGGTGATAAATAATAATAGTACATCGTTTTGAATAATTCGGTTAATGGCGAAAATGTCATTTGGTTCATTTTGTTGAAATATTCTTCGACCAATTCAAACGCTTCCAATGGCGTAATATCAACGGTAGAATTTACGCCCAACCCCATTTGGCCTTGAATATTGATAATTATATTTTGAAAAGATACAGGCAAACGTACAGTATTTTCATTTTTATTTTTGAATACAGTAGCGACGATATTGTCCCGTGCTTGGATCATCTGATTGATATAGGTTTGGCATTTTAGTTTGGTTTCGTCCTTTTGTTTTTTGAGGCGTGAAATAGTGCCTTTTGTATAAATACTCAGGAGTTCATTATATTGTTCGTTGATTCCAATGATATCATAATGCATATAGATATCTTCGATACTCATTCCAACAAGAGGGATCGTTTGGTTTTCAGTGCGCGTCGAATCATATCCGTCATCGCCATATGCAAACTGTATGATTTTCCCTTTGCTGTTTCTAACCGTCATATCGTATTCGACCTTGAGATCTTCCAGACCCTTAATCAACCGACGCTGAATATATCCAGTTTGCGATGTTTTGACAGCCGTATCAATGAGACCAATGCGGCCACCCATCGCGTGAAAGAACAATTCCGGTGCAGTAAGTCCAGAAATATACGAGTTTTCGATAAATCCGCGAGCATTGGGTGAGTCGTCGAATTTGTTGAAGTGAGGCAATGTGCGACTGTCAAATCCGTACGGAATTCTCTTACCGTCGACGTTTTGTTGGCCGAGACACGAAATCATTTGTGAAATATTAATGAGCGATCCTTTCGAACCGGACGTAACAATCATAAGGAAACGGTTATTTTTGCTGAGACTTTTACGTCCGATTTTGCCGGATTGTTCGGTCGCTTTATTCAACAAATTATTTACATTGTTTTCAAATTCGGCAATATTCGTGTTTGCCGTGTTATTTTCGAAAATGCCGAGATGCACTTTATCGACAAGTGCTTGCACCTCACTCTTTTGAGTGGTAATAACTTGAATGATTTGTGATTGAGTATTTTTGTCTGCAATCAAATCACTAATACCGACACTAAATGAACTTGATTTCATATATTCCGTAATAACATTTTGAAGGTCATCATTGAAATTAGAACAGGCCATATTGCTGAAATCATTGCATACGCGGTGAAGAATGCCTTTCGTAGTTGAACCGAGCACCGATTTTTCGAGCTGGCCGCGAATATATTTCCCCTTGCGAATTTCGAGAACATTGTTGGATGTTTTGTAATCTTCGTCTTCTTCGAACAATTTGGTTTTATAAACCATCGTAAGAGGCGGCATAATTTGGGATAATACGTCGAAACTGGACAATTTGTCGCCCTTTTCGCGAATCGCATTCACGTCAACGCGCGGAAACATCATTAGCAGATTCATTGCGTCGCGTGGCGAAAATGATACATTTGGCCTGGTAAATCGGTAAGAACCTAGCAGCGAATCCTGATAGATGCCGATGATCGGTGAATTGCTCGCCGGACTGATGATTTGGTATGGAATGGCAGCCAAATGTCGCAATTCGGTTTCTGCCAACACATTCTGGGGCATATGCATATTCATCTCATCGCCGTCAAAATCCGCATTATATGGCTTGGTATCACCGACGTTCATACGGAAAGTATCGCCGACTTTCATAATTTTTACAATATGACACATCATACTCATTCTATGCAAACTAGGTTGTCTATTGAATAAAACGGCATCTCCGTCCATCATATGACGATGGACAACATCTCCGTTTTCCAATCGGATCGAGCCGCGGTCAACATATCGCAGTGAAATATGTTCGCCGTTTTTTCGTTCTAATATTTTGGCACCGGGATATACCTCGGGTCCATTTTCAATCAGTTTCATCAAGAATTCGCGATTGCGGTCATTTACAGTAACGGGCTTTGTGATATTTTTGGCGATTTTGAGAGGAACGCCCAGTTGTCGAATAGATAAATTAGGATCGCCGGTAATAACGGAACGCGCACTGAAATCCACGCGTTTGCCCATTAAGTTGCCGCGGATTCGACCATTTTTACTATTTAAACGGCCCATAATGCACTGGAATGGACGCCCAGAACGCTGTGCCATCGGAGCAATACCTTTAATTTTATTATTGACCACCATCGCAATGGAATGTTGCAAAATATCAGTCCAACCATCTTCGATTACATCAGAATGGCTTTCGGGATTCGACATTTTTTCACGCAATGTATTATTGTATTTAATAATATTACTGTAAATATGGGTTAAATCGTCTTCACTTCGTTGTTGCGCATCGTGTTTCACTGATGGACGTACTGCAGGAGGAGGAACGGGTAATACTTGGCAAACCATCCAGTCGGGTCTAGACCATATTGGACTAAATCCCATAAATGAAACGTCATCATCCGAAATACGTTTGAAAATTTTCAGTATAATTTCGGGGGTTAATCGCATATTCACACGTTTTGATTCATTCGCATCATCCGTTTCGATATTTTCCCATATTGCGAATATTTTCGCCATCCCTTCCAATTTGATTTTATCTGGCTGTCTGCAACCGCACCCATCGTCAGTTGATTCGCCACAACGTTTGATTTTTGCAGCCAAATGAGAAACATATTCCCAGCGTGCGTCCGCCGGCTTTGATAATATATGCTTATGTTGATTTTTATTAATGAGTAATTTACTGCATTTAAAACACACACATCTACTTATTTTCATTATTTCCTTTAAATGTTGGATAAAGAATACGGGTTTTGCCAGTTCGATATGTCCAAAATATCCGGGTGTATCGATGTATGTCATACCGTCAGTTGGACATACAGAACCAGGTTCGAGAACACCCATTCGTGGATCGAATAATCCACCGATTACAGGTTTGTTATTGATATATGTGTCGCGCGATGTTACTTCTACTACTGAATTTTTTCGGATTTCTTCAGGAGATAACATACTAAATTGTATTCCAATGATTTTTGATGGAGCTTTATATTCACTCATTTTTGATTTTTGCGATGAGGTCGACATTGTTGCTATTATTATATAATAATGTATATTTTATATTGTTTTAAATCAATTTTCTGAAATGTGGAAATATAAAACGCAACAATAATATATTTATTCAAATGGTATAAATATATTATAATATATTTTGTATCCAACTACTGCTTATATAATGCCAAAATTAAATAATGATAAAAAGAAACAATCCAAATATAATCTCCGTAATAAATTGAAAAAGGGAAAGGCGGACCCAGAATCTGATCGTGATTCAGATGAAGAAACTATATACGATACGTGTACAGATACCGATTCTTCTTATCTTCCACCAAGTAAATCAAAAAAAAATAAAAAATCGAAAAAACGTGTTGTTGAATCGGATTCAGAAGAAGACGATGACGATGATTCAGACGAAGACGATGATGAATCGGATGACGAAGACGAATCTATTGATTCGGATGCAGAATTAGATGAACGCGAATTGCGTAAATTATTATCAAATATATTTCCATCAAAACATATGAATAAAAAAGTGGCAGCGGATAAAAAACAAACAAAACGTGAAATGAAATCAAAAAAGGGATATAAAAAGTCAAAAAATAATAAAAACAAAATCAAAAATAAAAACAAAAATAAAAAGGTTGAATCAGATGAAGAATCAGAAGATGACGAATCAGAAGATGAAGAATCAGAAGATGACGATTCAGAAGAATCAGACGACGATGCAGATGATGAGGACGATGACGATGATGATGAGAATGAAGGGGCTGAATTTAAATTTATTATAACAACATCTGGGAATCCGGGTGGAAATAATTGGAATGAAGAAGATGAAGATGCGATTAACGATGACGAGAATGAAGAATGTGATAGTGAAGATGAAAAGACGTTTATGAAAGAAAAATATGAACCTAATGTTGAAATTGATCAAACTGAAAATAATATTAAAATAGAAATGTTGGATAATGATGATAATAAAACAGGTGATACCAAAAATGAAAAAACGGGCAAAAATGAAAAAACGGGCAATGGGAAAAAATGTAAAAAAACGAAAAAAAATGATAAAAACAATAAAAATGATGATTCGAATGCAAATAAATCCGATGATTCTGATCATATTACCGATGTAGAAGCTGAATATTTGGAATTGGTTGAACTAAAAAAACATTTGTCGGAAAAGTTGAAGAAAAAACCAAAGAGTAAGATTTTGCAACACGCAGTTGAAGAATGCCGTGAATCTATCAGTAAATTGGTAAAAAAATCACGTATGAAGAACGCGAAACATTATTATAAATTGGTAAACAATGATCAAAAGCCGCAAAACGAAATTGATTATTTTAAAAAAAAGCTTTCGAACAAAGAACAGCTTCGCATTATGAAACAGATGAAGGAAATAAACGACCATATTTATGTCGAAAAACCATATCGTCTGGCGCTTCTGGATTCAAATATTCCGGCGAAATATAAGGCAACCGTTATGCAAAAGCTGAATATTTTACGTTCGATGGAACAAGGTGATCCCGAATATTATAAAATCAAAAATTGGGTGGATACATTTATGCGCGTGCCGTTTTCCACGTACAAAAATTTGTCTGTAAATATCAACGACGGGATTGATGTATGCAGTGCATTTATGGAGAAGTCGAAACTTATATTGGACGATTGCGTGTATGGTCTCAATGATGCAAAAATGCAAATTTTACAAATGGTTGGTCAATGGATTGCAAATCCCAATGCAATGGGAACGGCCATTGCGATAAAAGGTCCAATGGGTACGGGAAAGTGCCACGGTATCAATACTCCAATATTAATGTACGATGGTTCAATTAAAATGGTCCAAGATATTCGTATTGGTGATGTAGTAATGGGCGACGATTCTACCCCCAGAAACGTTCTAGGTTTGGGTAGAGGTGAAGATGCAATGTACGAAGTGTTGCCAAATAAAGGTGATACATATATCGTAAATTCAGAACATATTTTATGCTTACAACAATCTGGAAAAGGGTGTATTAAACTCGTCAAAAATGTAGATGGATCAACGTCGTATAAAACGATTCGTTTTAATAAATTTTCTTATAAATTAATGTATAAAAGCTATGATAATGTAGAAGATGCTGTAAATTATTTGAATTTATTTTCAGAGGATGATAATATTGTTGAAATATCGGTGAAAGATTATTTGCGATTATCAAATCATATTAAAAATGATTGGTTAAAGGGATATCGCGCCGGTGTAGAATTTCCTTATAAATCCGTATTGGCACCATATCTGATCGGATTATGGTTAGGCGATGAAACGTCGATCACTCCAGAGCAAAAAAATATTATTTTGGATGTATTATATGAGAATAAATTGGTCCATAATAACCATATCCCGGATGATTACAAAATAAATGATAGAAATACGCGATTGCAATTACTCGCGGGATTACTCGATACGTGTGGGTATTATTCTAAACAAACCAAATGTTTTGAAATTACACAAAAATCATTGAAATTGACGACTGATATATTATACTTGGCCCGATCTCTCGGATATGCTGCATATCAGTCGCAATGCGATATCTCGACCGCGTATAAAGGCGAACAACGAAGTGATATATTTTATCATATACATATATCTGGTGCAAATTTGGAAGAGATTCCTACTGTTCATACAAAGCTAGATTTTTTTGGAAAAAATCAAACCAAAAACCCGCTAATGGTCGATATTACGGTTCGACCAATTGGATGGGGTAAATATTATGGATTCACACTTGATGACAATCATAGATATTTATTGGGTGATTTTACGGTTTCTCATAATACTACATTAGTCAAAGAGGGGATCAGTAAAATTTTGGGACGAGAATTTGCATTCATTGCACTGGGTGGAACAGGCGATGCGAGTTTTTTGGAAGGCCATTCATACACATACGAGGGAAGTACGTGGGGTAAAATTATGCAAATATTAATTGATAGTAAATGTATGAATCCTGTTATTTATTTTGACGAGTTGGATAAGGTAAGTGATACTCCACGCGGCGAAGAAATCATTAGTATTTTAACACATCTAACGGATACTACACAAAACAACCAATTCCACGATAAATATTTTTCGGAAGTGGATTTTGATTTGAGTAAATGTCTGTTTATTTTTAGTTATAACGACGAATCCAAGGTCAATCCTATTTTGAAGGACCGTATGTACAGAATTCATACAAAAGGATATGATACAAAGGAAAAGGTTACGATTGCTCGCAATTATTTGTTGCCAAAAATCCGCGAACAAGTTAGTTTCAAAGAGGAAGATGTAATTATTCCCGACGAAACATTGCAATATATCATTACGAATCAAAGTTTGACAAAAGGAGAAGATGGCGTTCGAAATCTGAAACGTTGTTTGGAAATCGTTCATACAAAACTTAATTTGTTTAGATTAATGAAACCGGATAAAAACTTGTTTATAAAGGAGATGGATTTGAAGGTGTCGTTTCCATTTACGGTTACGCAAAAAGTGGTCGATATATTTATTAAAAACGAAGAATCGCAGAATCAAAGTTTGTTATCAATGTATGTATAAACGAATAAAACGAATAAAACGAATAAAATATATAAAAGTTCACTTGTATTATATTGTATAAAAGATAACGAATGGAAAATAAAAGCGTAAATGAAACAGAAGACCCTCCGAATGATGATGATTCGATTTTAGAATCGGTTCGATTAATGCAAACGGCAAAAACATATATTCAATATTTACCAACCCAATTACAAAATGAAGAATATAAAAAAATATGCGATCTGGTCGAAAAATACATAGAAACATATTGTAAGCATAATATTGTATATGACGAGATCGATATACCTCCTGATAACAGTAAACCGATACGCTATTGTACACATTGTTATAAAACATTCAAGTAAAAATCAATCCGAACGAATACAAATCAATTATTCATATTTTGTTAGCACGAATGCTAACAAAATATATGCATATATTATAAATTGTTCATAAGCATTTATTTCCCAATTGCGGTTTCTCCTCCCAACATATTTCCGCCACGAGTTTGCAACATTTTAATTTGATTGGCGTCTAAACACAATGGTCCGTGAGAATTCGTTAGTCCAGAAGACCCACCTGTGCAATTTGTTGAACCGTGGGCTTTGGAATAAATATCAAGTGAATTATCGGGCGTATCAGGTGAGCATAATAATCCTTTAAACCCAAATACTTTTTTGCAATTTTGTTGCACAGTTGCATCGACAATACTATTAGTATCTTTTGAATCGATTACATTATTAGCAGGATAAGTTGTGTATGAATGTGATTTCATTCCATTAAACCCTTCGTATGGAAATTGATGTGAAAAAAGAGTACTTTTTGAATATGGGGTGATATTGCAACAAGAATGCCATAATGTAATACTAATTACAATCAAAAGTGTGATTATTGTTAATATGAAACCGAACGAGAATTTCATTTGCTTATACATATTTGTAAGATAAAAATAAATATTAAGCGGGACAAGAAATATCTTTTTGAATAATCAAATTTGGCAAGGGTTGTTTTATATATTGGCTTATATAGGAATTAAGATTCGAATCAGATTGAATACCTTGAATTGATTTATATAACTTTTGTAAAGGACATAGCATTTTGGTTAATGCAGGCGTAATAACTGCAGTATTCACTTGCTCTTGAATTGTTTTTAATATGGTTGGTATGTTTTGTATTGTTTGGGATAGATTGTTCGATTGTTCGATTGTTAAATCTTTTAAATGGTTAAAATTTCCTAAATGTTTTGAAGAGATAGATTTTAAATTATCCGTTATTTCTTGTATTTGATTTATAGATTCTGTAGCAAATTCAATGTTTTCTTCTTCTTTTGATACAATCGTTGATTCATTTTCACCAATTGTATTTTGACTATCGGCTATCATTGGATTAATAACATTATTGATATTATTGGAAAATTTTGTAAGATTTGCCTTATACGTTTTATCATCTAAAACTGTTTTTGCTATTTTGTTATTACACGCTTTACTATAATAAAATGCGGGATCGCAAAAATTCATTTTATTGTATAATTCGTATTTTAATGCTATCGTCATAATAGATACAAAAAGTATAAATAAAATAATAATAATAACAGAGGCAATAACCGAAATTTTATTATATGTAAAATAATCAATTGAAATATATTTTTCCATAACCTTTTATATAATATACATTTTAAAATTATAATTTGGAGCGAGCCGGAGCCATAAGGAACGTTGGCGAAGTTTAAAACGACAATTAAACTATATAATATAGTGAATTTTTCGAGATAATATTTAACCTACGCTACATTCAGTAGTCGGGCTAACTCCAATGGGTTTGGTGTGGGTGTTGGCGCTGAGGTTGGTCCCATTTTTGCATCATTAACATCACTAATTGATTTTACTAATGTATTTAATGAACTACCATTTACTGAATTTACCGTTTTTATTGCACCATCAGAAATATAAGTATTTAACATAAATACACCCGCCATTTTTTGCATTGTATCTTTTAACAATGTAATATTTTTTTGCATTATGATTCCTAAATTATTGGATACATTCGAATTAGATGCTGCATCGTTTACTATCTTTGATGACAAACGATCTGTATTATTTTGCAAACGGTTAGCAACCGTGTTAATTTGGTCATTTTTATTATAAATATCAGAATTGGCGTTAGTTATTGCTTCAGATTGAGCATTCTTTATATAATTTTCAAATTTTTTCTGAGGATCTTCTCCAAATAAATGTGCACTACTGATTACGCTAATTTTATTTTGATAATCATTTTTATTTACATAAATATATAAAATGAGAATGGCTATAAAAATACAAAAAATAAAAAATAAAATGAGAATCGTTTCGCCCCATTGCGTATATGCATTCGTTTGTGGCGGAATAAACAATGTTTGTGTGATATTTTGATTGATGTTTTCCATTATTTATAAATTCGTTGTTATAGTATAAATTTATAATATTATATCTAAATATACATAAATACTAGTAGATTATTTATGTATATATCATTGAACACTCGAAATGTCGGAAAATATGAATATAAACGACCTTGAACGGTTAAATTTGAAGAAGCTAATCAATGAAAGTAATTGTGAAAACAATACCGACTCTATCCGTCAGTTGAAACATAGCGTTAAAATTCGCGACGATATTCGTCGCCTTGAAAAGTTAAAAGTAAAGAGAATCGATTTGCGAAATTCGAACCCAGAAGAATTTTTCGAATTGGCTCAAAGCGAATGCAATTTTTTATTCAATAATTATATGGATATTTTTACAAGGGTTATGAAGGATGAATTGGATTTGAATATAATGACACGATTGTTAGGGGTATTAAAAATGATTGAAGAAGGAAAGGTGGATCAACATGAGGGATCAGTATTGGTCGGTCGAATTTTAAAAGAATTGTATTTAGATTCTGCAGTAAAACGCGCGGATAATTTGGATAGAGAACGTAATTCGGAAAAGATAGAACCAATGGAATGTAAAAATATTTCGTGGGCTGAATATAAAAAAATGAACGTTTAAATTGTATTGTATTGTATTGTATGTTTGGATCTACCCGGAGCCATACGGAACGTTAGGCGAAGGTTAGTCAGTTTGGAGCGAGCAGGAACCGTTAGGTGTAGGTGAGCGACTGAACTCCGTAAACGAAGTCGAAGGAGTTTTATTTTTAGCAGTATAATGTGAACCTTTTTTTCCACAATTATCATCACCTAATCTACAAACCGCAGCCAAATCATATTTAATTGCACCAGTAATCACATCCATCTCACCAAATTTTTTACATCTATCACCATCATATGGATAGTTATTTGTACGTTCGATAAAATGTAGACAATTTGAACAAATAGGTAATTCTTTATTCCTTATGTAAAATATTTCAAACTCCTTCATTAAAGTTCCGGTGTTAGGTCGCTCACCTACGCTTGCGCTTCGGCTCGCTCCAGTATATAATTTTCTATTTCGTATAATAAAATGAATAGGCTTATACATTTTTATTATATTATATTATATTAAATATAATATCTTTATATTATTTTTGTTCCGTTGATAATGAGCGTTTTACAGAAATTACTTTTCTATTTTTCTATTTTCTAATTTTTCTAAGTTTTCTAATCGTTTATCAAATCCGTACATTTTATCAATAACTTCTTTATGTCTAATAACAGGTAATATATAATGATTATATGTTGATAGAATACCACAAGCCATTGAAATACCCCCAATACCCCCAATAATACCAATAAATATTTTGTCCTTCATTTGATAATTATAATATGTATGTGATATTTAAATAAATTATGGAGCGAGCCGGAACCGTTAGGTGTAGGTGAGCGACCTAACTCCGCAGACATAGTCGAAGGAGTTTGATATGTATTTCAATTTTATTGTAAATTTCAAACTCCTTCACTAAAGTTCCGGAGTTAGGTCGCTGACCTACGCTTACCAAATTTACAATATTGTTTTTGAGAAAATCCTTTTGGACGATTGCAATTAATACTTTTTTTATATTTTATACTCCATTTTTTACCTATCTTTTTTTTACTTCTTGTCATAATGTTATAATGACATAAAATATTTTTTTTAGACCTTCCGCCTCTAGTATATTCGAGGGATTTTAATAACATTATACTTTTAGATGTTTTAATATTTTTTCCATTAATCGTATATTTAATGGTTTTATAAAAAGAAGGATAACACGATAATTCGTAGTCAATATATAATTGTGAATTACATTTAAAATCTATTTTTTCATTTTCACACCCAGAAATTAATGTATTTTTATTACAATCTGTCTCGTTTACGACTGGATATGCACCCGTAAATAATATTTTTTTAAATGTAGATAATTCGTCAGCTACCTTATGGTCAAAATAAATAGCTACATATCCAATAGAACTCATACTTGCTAAATTTGCTAATTTATGTTTATTATTTAAGTTAACCATAATATCTATAACATTTTTTACATCTTCGGGATGAGTTTTGCCATATTGTATATCTAATTCATCTATATAACGATTGATAACAATTGAATAATTTGAATATTCTACATATGGTAATGTTTTTAATTTGGCTTTTACCAAAGGTGTTAAATATGGTATAGCAATAAATACATTTATTTTATTAAATATATCATTATATTTTTTACCCAGATATATATTACTATACAGTTGGCTTCCCGTATAAGACATATCATCGCAATAAATACATAATATATCTTTATAATTTGTTCCATTATTCGCAATTTTTTTAGCAATATTTACCAAATTTGTTGTAAATTTTATTTTACTTCTAAAATTCTCATTCTCAAAAATATCTTTATAATCAGGATGAATATTTAAATGATGAAATAATAATAACGTTACCCACATATTTGATTTACTGATTTCTTCCGGTACTAAGAAATAAATAAATTCATATTTTTGATTTTCTTTTATTTTTATAATTAATTCATTTGCAATAGATTCAACATTTTTTAAAAATGTATTAAAATCAATGTATTTGAATATTTTCATTAATGATTTTGCAAAAAAAAGATATGGTTCTTTAACTTTTTCTTGTGAATCGCTCTCAACTTCTGGTGAAAATTTTTCGATATTTGAGTACCATTTTTGAATATTTTCTTCATTTAAATTTTTTGTTCCAATGATTTCTTTTGGAATATATAATTTCGATTTGTTTTCATTATAAAAAATTTCAAATGTTTCTAATGATATTTCATCCATTTTTAATATAATATATAATGTATATATATTATTGTAATGATAAAAGGTGTAAAGGCTATCCGCTTATAATTATTATACAAAAATGACAAATGTTATATCTAACGATGATACGCACTGGACGAAACTGCCTGCTCATTTTATCGATAAATATCCTTTGATAAAAGAATATTTATTTTCAGATAAAAATGATAAATTCCCTGTATTTTACAAGTTGCTATCCACTATTTTGTATTTACGACGACATTTGGGTTGCGCGATTGATCCAACGGAAGCCGTTTACGCTGATGGTATAAATTCGATAGATTCACTCATTTTCCAAAATGTGGAAAATGGCGATTTACCGAAAGTTTTGCAATATGTTGTTAATATTGCGAGTAGATATATAAATTCATTTGATGAATTTGCAACCAAAGACAAAATAATTATAATTGATCGCTTGATTCAATACACTAAAATATGAATCAAAAATATGAATCAAAAATATGAATCAAAAATGCATATAAAAAAATGCATATAAAATACATCATATAATATAACAAAAATATCGAATAAAATGGAGTACGATTTCCATTTGCATAATATCAATTGTCGGGGGTCTAAACATTATGCATTATTATCATTGTATGTTGATAAAAACGACCGCGAATTATATGAATATTATAAATTCCAATGCGATGCACACAATTATGCAATGTCTATCGAAATGTTTCCAAATTCTGGATTTGATATTTTTTTCCCAGAATCTGTACTTTTTAGCAGACCATTTGAAAATAGATACGTAGATTTTAACGTTAGAGGCGAAATGTACATAATTGATATTGAAGCCCAGACTAAAATACCGACCGGATATTATATTTATCCTCGATCAAGTATATCCAAGACGCCTCTTATGTTGTCAAATCATACCGGAATTATAGATAGTGGATACAGGGGGAATTTAATAGGTGCATTCCGTTATTTATCGTCAAACCAAAATGCGACGTATAATGTTGAGCAATATACTCGATTAATACAAATATGTGCACCGACTCTTTGTCCTATTTTTGTTCGATTAGTTGACGCTGACGATTTTGTCGATACCACGCGCGGTTCTGGTGGGTTTGGATCAACGGGTATATAAAAATGGTGTTTTTATAGATAAATATATATGTATATAGTAAATGAATATTCCTATCAGATATTTACCAAAAAAATTAACAAACGATGATAAAAAAACACAATTTAAAATGTTAATAAAATCAAAAAAAATGTATAAAAAACATAAATATTATACACGTAAAAATGTATCATCTTATAAAAATAAAAAGTCGAGCCATATATTAAATGCTCGTAAAATATATGACATAACAAATATCACACCCAATGCAGAATTGGCATTGAAAACAGGTTGTAATATATCAGCATTAAATCATATTGTACAAAAAGGAGAAGGAGCATATTATTCATCTGGTTCAAGACCGAATCAAACACCGCAATCATGGGGATTAGCGCGATTGGCGAGTTCGTTAACTTCTGGAAAATCAGCCGCGGTTGATTATGACATAATCAAAAATGGTTGCAATCATAACAAAAAAGCATTTATTTTAGCAAATAAATCAAGAAAAAAATATAAATATGGGCATTCAAAAACAAAAAAATTGGTGTTTGTATTATAAACTCTGAATGTGGTAGCCGAACGAATAATAATAGGTTATTATTATTCGTTTAATAACGTACTAGATAACTGGAGCGAGCCGGACTACCGAAGGTAAGCGACCTAACTCCGGAACTTTAGTGAAGGAGTTTGTTAAAATAAATTTTTATTTATTGAAGTTGGCAACCCATGGCCAAATAACATCATATATACTAATATCAATGCTGATAATAATATAGTTCTATTTTCAGCAACTGTTCGATTTTGTCCCAATACATAAATCATAAAAATATATAATAAAACCCCAATCATTACTGAATGAAACAACATAGTTAGTCCGTTTTCCATTTTTTGTATATATATATATATAAATATAACTGAGAAAATAATATTGTTATATAATTCTCTAAATATTCTTTATTTTTTCCGATATCAAAAAAACTTATTTAGAATATTGAAAAAAGGTACATTTTCCCCGCCCTTTTTAATATCATCGAATATATTCGTATAAATTTCAATAATATTAGTATCATTGATAAACAAATAAATATTGTAAATAATAAATAATATTGCTAATATGATTGAATCGCGTAATAAATGAATTTGTGATTCTTGGAATAATAGTAATATCAATGGTATAATTTTTATTGTAATTAATCCAATAACATATTTAATAATAATTAATATATTCGTATTATATGATATAAATGCGCCGATAGTTGCAATATTATGAGTTGTTGCACATATTAATGCCAGTTTTGGATTCGGAAAAAATTTTACTATTTTACTGGATATCATTGATATTACATAAAAAATAATAAACCATAAAAATATCCAATATGAAAATACGAAGACACTATTAAATAATTTTAGTTTATCAATGGAAGCGTTAAACTCATTCGATGTATCCAATGGAGTTTGAATATTTATATTATTCATTCTTATTCGTTTATTATATATATTAGATTGTATATAATAAATAAGGTATTATATTATTTTTTTTGAGCAATTTCATAGCAACTTAATAACAACTGTTCGTCGGATGATAATTTTTGGAATGTTATACAGTCGTCAAATTTATATTGAATGAATCGCATTTTATTTTTACATAAAACGTGCGTACCGTTGTCTAAAAATTTGATATCAACCACGATTCCACCGTTTGTTAAACTTAACTCCTTCACTAAATCTCTGGGGTTCGTTCGCTCACCTACGCTTACCTTCGGTAGCTGGCTCGCTTCAAAACTATGATGTGTATTTGTATTTGTATTTGTATTTGGTTTACGCATCCATCGAATATGTTTCCCTTTATGTAATTGATAAATTTGATTTATTAGGCGATATTCTATTAATTTTGCACAATATTCGATTATTTGTTCTTTTGCCAATCCCATTTCTTGGAACTCGCAGAAAATTTCACTTGAAATATCAGAAAGCGTTTTATTATCTAAATGTTCGCATTCGATATTAGCAACGGCTGCAAGTAGTGCATCGATATTAATGGTAGATTTTAGAGATTCGTCGTTTTTCGCATTTGCAATAAATTCACTTATTGTTATATGATTTGTGTTATGGGCCATTCTTGGTATTATGTTTGCTTATTGTTTTATTATGTTTTTTGAAAATGATGAATTTATAAGGGCAATAATATATTCGGTAAAACTGGTATTTATCAATAATAATGAACCACACGCAAAAATTAATTTATCGTCGTTTTTACGTAATTCGTGTGTACGAAAAGGATGAAATCTAAAAATTAAAAACAATGCTATCATAAATTGAATAAATGTACTTAACCATCGTAAATAAAGAGGATCAATGAAAAAAATACCAAAAAATATTATAATATAAAAAATATGTAAAATGGTTATCAATACTATAAAAACAGGGTATTTGATATCATCAATAATAGAATCAAAATTTGAAAATATATTATTTATCCATTCGAATTTCATTGTATAAAATATTGATATATTTTATTTTATTTTATATGGAATATGTTGTTGTTATCCATCGAATAGGTTTCGTATTTAGTGGCATTTTTGTAGGTAAATTATTATCAGTTGATATTATTGGTAAAATATTTTCAATTATATAATAAGTAATGTCAGTTAGTTTGTTTTTATGATCGTTGTCAATAAAACCACGTTTTGATATATAATCTTTAAAAATATTTTGCGCATTATTCGATAGATTGCCATTATTATCAAACAAAGCAACTCCGAAAGATATCTGATTATTTAAATCCGATTTAACACCTGGATATATATTTTGCGTTGGATATTTTGAAATATCACCGGTCTTAATCCATTTCATATATTGCCATACGGGTGTATTATCCGTAGATGATGTTGGTATATTGGGAATAACGCATTCTATGCAATAATATAATATATCTTCCAGTTGTTTTTTAGATTTTTGTGTTATTACCTGACCTACTAAGTAAGTCTTATATAATTGTCGTCCTGCACTAGTGGGTTTATTATTTTCATCGAATAATTTATTTATTATACTGTTTATTTCTGCATTTATATCTTTGTTTTTCACTGCAAAAAAAGAGAAAAAATAATCTGCCCAGTAATTATCCGAGTCATTATTGTTTTCGTTTTCATTATCGTTTTCTTCAGGATATCTAACTTCACGAGGTAGTGTTCGAATTCCTTCTTGAACATATAATTGATTTTGAATAAAATAATGAGTAAATAATACGATAAAAATACCACCAAGAATTAAATAAATAGTTGGATAAATAAATGGTTTTATTTTTTTAAAATTCATTATTATAATAATGTTATATTTATTTACTGTCAAACTCCTTCGATATGCGTTGCACATCTCCGGAGTTCATCACCGCAGGAAGCTCTCCTCCGCTACCTACGGTAATCCGGTTCGCTCCATCAAATCCATCAAATATATCGCAATATATTATAACGAGTAAAATAATAATAAAACTATTTTTGATAGATTTGATAGATTTGATTAATATATAATGATGATTGTAAATAAATATAAATTATTAGAAAAAATAGGAGAAGGGAAATTTGGGTTTGTATATAAAGGAGAATATGTTAAAACGGCCGAACCGGTCGCAATAAAAATGGAGCAGCTTAATTCTCCTATAAAATTGTTAAAACACGAAACAACTATATTAAATTATTTGCACAATAACAAATGCCGATCGATTCCATCTGTATATTGGTACGGAGTTTACCATGAAACGACTAGCCTGGTTATGTCATATTACAATATATCACTTTTTGATTATGCTTCTGATATTGCATTAACAGAAACAAAGATTAACCGCATTATGTGGAAAGTAATTGATATATTCGAGAATATACATTCTCATGGGGTGATTCATCGAGATATCAAACCTCAAAATTTTATGATAAAAGATGATGAATTATTTTTGATTGATTTTGGATTATCTAATATATATATTGACGAAGATCACTCTCACAATATAGCGCAAAACGATACCGTATTTATTACCGGAACTCCTAAATACATAAGTACGCATATTCACTCTGGGAAACATCCATCTAGACGCGATGATTTGATATCCGCTGCATATATGTATTTGTTTTTGTTGACAGGGTATTTACCGTGGGAAACAATTGCTAATGTGCCACACGGTTGCGAATATCCAGAAAACCATATTTTACATTATAAAAACCAAGAACGCGCTCGTTGTAAAAAAATAGAATCATTAAGACCATTGTGTAATACTATTAATATGAAACTTGTATCATTTATTGATAATGTTTATTCGTTAGAATACCAAGATACTCCAAAATATTTAACATTAAAACATTTATTTTAGAGCGAGCCGGAACCGTTAGGTGTAGGTGAGCGATTGAACTCCGTAAACGAAGTTAAAGGAGTTGGAACGATATGAAGTGAATATAAAATTGAAATGTTTTTTACTTAAATAGCTTATAAGTATCATTAACCAACTAATATATTATCAAAAATAAAATGACGGAATACAAAGCCAATCAAACTCCTTCGATATGCGGTGCACATCTCCGGAGTTCAGTCGCTCTCCTCCGCTCACACTCCGGCTCGCTCCAACAAGGTCCATTGAGTTTAGCCGATCGCCTTCGCCAAATAGGTACGCCTAATGCTCGCTTCACACAAAGGGTACAAGGATCTTCGAATTCTGTATGGTGTACATCTGTACCAGTGGAACGGATTCCTTCAAAATTTGGAGCGAGCCGAAGTGAAAAGAAGTGCTCTCTATCTCGAGAGAAACAGGAGGAATTTGACGAAAATGCGTATTATGAAAACAAGCGTATTCAAGACGAAATTGATGAGATGAACGATCGTGGTCGAGAGTCTGATAAATTCTTCGAAGCAGTTAAACGCGAAGAATATGCAAAAGAAAGAAAGAAGAAAGAAAAGGAAAAATCTGAAAGACTAATTGAAAGTCTGGAAG
>Ga0114970_10001143_pt1 | contig 19832 bp, 16 predicted proteins | sample M_140205_XF_Meta_FD_87030 | JGI IMG/M metagenome (GOLD analysis project Ga0114970, IMG submission 87030) | Freshwater microbial communities from Lake Montjoie, Canada to study carbon cycling - M_140205_XF_MetaG | ecosystem: Environmental > Aquatic > Freshwater > Lake | place: Lake Montjoie... | reverse complement strand
GGAGATCATCACAGAGGTAATCATCGGCGCTATAATTCGAGAAATGGACGGTGAATTCAATGTGCATCTCCGAGAGAAGTCGGGAGACCTGCTGCTGATTGACGATGCGCTCCAGCTCAGACGCGTGCTGCTGCTCCGAGTCATTCCAGGCAAAACCACCAGAGGCGGCGATGCGTGAGCGGAAGTTCACTTCCGCACCTGAGCGGGCGAGCTTGAGCGGATTGAGCGAAAGCACGGCGCTGACCTCGGTGTTCAATTCCGCACCAGCCTCGGCCTTGCGGTGAAAGCTATACTCCTTCTGTTTGAGCATGGTTTTTTCCTGCTGATTGAGCGTGGTCATCGTTTCGATGGACCGGTCGTCCGCTTTCCAGCCGATCTTCATCGGGCCGATGCGCCAGGTGAGCGGTGGCTCCGCGAGGAAAGGATGCGGGTCACGATCGTCGGACAATTCATCGCCATCGCTGTCCAGAGTGCCGTTGGTCTGTGCCAGCGCTGAAAGCCCGCTGAGGTAGGCGATGACACCAAAGAGCAGGGCGGCAGGTAGGAGCGCTTTCATGGATTCGAACAAACGGGGCGCAGGTGATTCGTCAACACGGCCATGTTTGGAAATGCGGTGACCGCAGCTCTTTAAAGCCTCCTCAGCCGCGTGGATGAAACCGCCGGTGCACTTCTTTGAGCCGTGCCTGATCCACATGCGTGTAGATCTGCGTCGTCGAGATGTCTGCATGGCCGAGCATTTCCTGGATCACACGCAGATCAGCGCCGTTGTTCAACAGATGCGTGGCAAAGCTGTGGCGTAGCAGATGCGGATGCATGCGCGCCGGATCAATGCCGCACAGCGCCGCACGCTCTTTAACGATCTGCTGGATGCGTGAAGTCGCGAGCAGCGTGCCGCGTTTGGAAATGAAGATGTGGCTCTGTGTTTTTGGCTTCACCAGCGCTGGGCGGCCATGTTCAAGCCAGGCGGCGATGGCTTCACGCGCGGCAACACCCACAGGTGCGAGGCGGGTCTTCGATCCTTTGCCTGTCACTCGAATCCAGCCTTCTTCGAGGCTTAAATTTTCCAGCTTCGCATTCATCAGCTCTGACAAGCGCACGCCGCTGGCATAAAACAGTTCCAAGATTGCTCGATCACGTCGATCCAGCGGCTTCGGGCCGTTCACGGACTCGATGAGCTTCCGCACATCGTTTTCGTTCAACGAGTCCGGCAGATGCTTCTCCTGCCGCGGCGGCAAGATCGGGTCCGCAGGATCAAAGGCGATGTGCTTGCGTGCGGTGAGCCAGCGGAAGAAAATCTTCAGAGCGATCAATTCAATGCGCGCTGAGGATGCAGCGATGCCGTCTTTTTTGCGCTGGACGAGAAATCCACTCAGGTGTTCGGTTGTCACGGCGGCAACGCTTTCCGAGTGGTGCTTCATCTTGAACCACGACGCGAAAGCCTCCAGAAACCGGCGCACGAGAAGCTGGTAGTTCACGGACAGGCCGCGCTCCGTGGCGAGATGTTGAATAAAGCCGTCGATGAGTTCCAGCACGTCTCCAGTATGCCACGGCATCGGTTGATGACAAAAAATCATTGCCCTCCGGCACGGCGGGCGGCAAAGATGCCTTATTATGGCCTCCTATAACAAAGTCATGCTCATCGGCAATCTCACCCGCGACCCAGAAGTGCGTTACACGCCCAAAGGTAGCGCCGTCTGCGACATCGGCCTCGCCGTGAACCGCGTTTACACCTCTGACAGTGGCGAAAAGGTGGAGGAAGTGACCTTTGTTGATGTGGTGCTTTGGGCCAAGATGGCCGAGCTTGCCGGCAAATACCTGCACAAAGGCCGCCCGGTGTTTATAGAGGGCCGTTTGCAGATGGATTCTTGGGAAGATAAGCAGACGGGCCAGAAGCGCACCCGCATGCGCGTGGTGGGCGAGCAGATGCAATTCCTCGGCAGCCCGCAGGGTGGTGATCGTGCTCCCGCCGGTGGTGGCGATGACGAAGGCGGCTCCAGCGGTGGCGGCGGTGGTTACAATCGTCCCGCAGCCCGTCCGGCCCAGCGTCCCGTTCCTGCACAACAACGCAGCGCCCCAGCTCAGAGCAAGCCGCAGAACGACGACTTCGGCGAAGGCCCGATCACCGAAGGCATGGAAGACGACGACATTCCGTTTTGAGAACTGCCATAGGCGTTTTCATGGCGGAGTTTTTGCTTTGTCGTTAGTAGTTCGGGCTATAGCCCGTTCTGGTTGTTCACCATGGGCTAAAGCCCAAACTACGAACCATGAAACCAGCCATCCTCCTCGCACTTCTCGTCAGCACATCGCTGCTCGCTCAAACACCCGCGCCTGCACCCAAACCGAAAGGCCCGGTCGTTCCCGCCGATGCGCAATGGCACGATGTAACAACCTGGGGCGTCGAAGGTCGTGGCTGGGAAGGTCAGGAACGGAAGCGCTGGTATGATCGTCTGCCCGCAAAGGCGGAAAAGACCGTCACTCCCGCAGTGTGGGGCCTCAGCCGTGACAGCGCAGGCATGATGGTGCGCTTCAAGACGGACGCGAAGGCGATCTTCGCGCGCTATGACCTTTCCAAAGCCGAATTAGCCAAAGTAGCGATGCCTGCGACGGGTGTCAGTGGGCTTGATCTCTATGCGCGTGATGAAAAAGGCCAGTGGCGCTGGGTTTACTGCACCAAGCCGGACAAGCAGCATGTGGAGCAGGTCATCGTGAGTGATCTCGCTCCCGGCGAACACGAATTCGCCGCCTATTTGCCGCTCTACAACGGTATCGAGAAACTCGAGATCGGCGTGCCTGCGGGCGCGAAGTTTGAAGGGCTGAAGCCGCGCGAAAAGCCCATCGTGTTTTATGGCACGTCGATCACACACGGCGCGAACGCTTCCCGCCCCGGCATGGTTCACACGGCGATTTTGGGTCGCCATTTGGATCGTCCGGTCATCAACATCGGTTTCTCCGGCAATGGCCGTATGGATGCCGCCGTGGGTGATCTCATCAACGAACTCGATGCCGCTGCTATCGTCATCGATTGTCTTCCCAACATGGGCCCCGCCGATGTCACGGCCAAATGCGTGCCGCTGGTGAAGCAACTGCGCTCCAAACACGCCACCACGCCGATCATCCTCGTCGAAGACCGCCGCTTCACGAACTCCTGGATCACGCCGAACAAAGCCAAATTCCACGACGACAATCACGCCGCGCTCAAGGCCGCGTATGAGCAGCTCAAGGCCGAAAAAGTCGCCAATCTCCACTACATCGGCGGTGATGCACTCTACGGCACCGATGCCGAAGGTTCCAATGATGCCTCCCACGGCACCGACCTTGGTTTCCTGCGTCAGGCGGAGATCTTCGAGCCCGTGCTGCGTGCGGCGCTGAAATAATCACTTCCCGATCTTATACAGCGCCTTGTCCGTGCGAAGGAACAGGGCGCTGCCATCGGCGATGGGGCTGGCCATGAGGGAGCCGTCGAGGGTGTTTTGGGAGAGGATTTTGAATTCCTTGGCGGCGGCGATGACGGTGACGACACCTTCGCGGCTGCTAAAGTAGAGTTTGCCGTCAGCGAAGATCGGCGACGCGCTGAACTTGCCGCCGATGCGTTCGCGGTAGAAGGCCTCGCCGGTTTTCACGTCCACACAGCTTACGATGCCGCCGTCATCGACGTAGAACAGCAAACCGTTGTGAAGCACGGGCGAGCACATCTTCGGCGCGTTCTTGTTGTTACGCCAAGCGACCTCGGGCGTCTTCACGCCGGCATATTTGAGCGCGATGACGGCTGATTTGCCAAAAGCGGTGCTGAAGTAGATCTGCTGGTCATCAGCGACGGGCACGGTGGACATGGAGAAGCCGAGTTCGCCATAGTGGATCTTCCACAGCTCTTTGCCGGTCTGCGGATCGTAGCCATAGATGTTGTTGGCGGCGGAGCTGACAACGACGGGCTGCCCTTTGATCGTGACAACGAGCGGCGTGCCGTAGGCTTTGCGCTGCTGCGGACGCGGGTCCATCTCGCCACTGCGGGGTGTCTTCCACGCAAGCTTGCCGGTGTTCTTATTGAAGGCGGCGATGAACTGCTGATCGCTGCCATCGAAATGCGCGATCAAGCGGTCGCCATGCAGCACGGCGGTGGAACCGGGGCCGTTTTCATGCATGACGTGCAGTTCTTCGTTCTTCCACAGCAGCTTCAACGTCTTCGTGTCGAGCGCCACGGTACCAAAGGCGCCGAAGTGTGCGTAGAGGCAGCCTTCTTCAAGGATGGGTGTCGGCGAAGCATAGCTGTTGAGTTGATGTGCCCATTGTGGGTCTTTGACGTGCAGCAGTTCGATATCGTGCAGGATTTTGCCGCTGTTACGATCCACGCAGACGGCACGCAGGCTTACCGAGGAAAGAACGACGAGCGGTTGGTCACCGGTGTTTGATGCGAGACGGCGTTTGGCTTCCTCGGGCGTTGCAGTTTTCTCAATGGCGGTGGTGAGCCAGATGTGATCGCCCCACATCACGGGCGTGGAATGTCCACGGCCGGGCAGAGCTGTCTTCCAGGCAACGTGGCTCGTCTCGCTCCATGTTTCGGGCAGGTCGGAGGCGTTGGCTTGGCCTTGAGCCGAGGGACCGCGCCATTCCGGCCAGTTACCGGCGATGCAGATGGAATGGAGGAACAGCAGCGGGAGGATGATGCGGTGAATCATGAGCGAGAAAAAACGTGACAAGTGGCGTGGAACTGTCTTTCACTTCCACCCGCCATGCGCACCACTCTTTTTCTGCTTTTTTCCACCGCTCTGCTGAACGCGCAGACACCTGCTCTCGAACAAATGATCGAGGTGCGCGGTGGCACGCTGCCGATCATCCTCACCGTGCCTCACGGTGGCACTTTGAAGCCGGAAAACATTCTGGCACGCCGCTACGGTGTGGTGGCGATGGATGCGAACACGGCTGAATTATCCGAGATGATCATCGAGGAATTAGAAAAGCTCTACGGCGGCAAGCCGCATGCGATTTTCTGCCGCCTGCATCGCTCGAAGGTCGATTGCAATCGCGAGATCAAAGAAGCTGCGCAGGGCGATGCCACGGCAGAAGCAGCGTGGCAGCGGTTTCATGACGGTGCACAGAAAGCCTGTGACAGTGTGATGAAAAAACATGGCCTGGGCCTGCTGCTGGACATTCACGGTCAGCGGCATCTCGATCCACGCGTGGAATTGGGTTATTTGGTCAATAGTGATCAATTAAAAGCCAGCGATGCCGAGTTGAATGCCGATGTCGCATTGATCGCGAAGACCAGCATCCGCGAACTCGATAAACGCTCACCACAGAGTTTTGCCGAGTTGCTGCGCGGGCCGCAGAGTCTTGGCAATTTGCTGGCGGATCGTGGTGTTCGCAGTCTGCCCTGCTCAACCAAGCCGCACCCAGGTTTCATGGCGTCCTACTTCAGTGGTGCGTATGATGTCACCGCGCATGGATCACGTGACGGTGGCACCGTCAGCGCCATTCAGGTGGAGTGCCCGAGTTTAGGTGTGCGTGACACGCCGGCCAACCAACGCCGTTTTGCCAAAGCGCTGGCGGAATCACTCGGCGTGTACTTTGAAACCCACTTTGGCCGGAAGCTGAAGTGAGCGCTCAGTCTTCGGCTGCGGTTGGCCGGGATCCGCTTTCTTGAGCTTTTCCCAACAGGCATCAGCGATTTCTTTTTGGACCAGAGCAACGCGAATCTGTGCCGGTGTGCCAGCGGCCCAGTCGATAGGAATGCGTTCATCGCGCAAGCCTTTGCGATGCAGCCAGCCAAAGAAAGCAATGCTGCCGAGCAGGGCCAGATTGAAGGGCAGGCAAAGCGGCAGCAAAGCGAGACGGAGCAGGGCTTCACTCAGTGGATCCCACAGCAACGCGAGGGAAAAAGTAACGAACAACGTCCACACGAATGTTTTGAGATTGAGGCGCAGGTAATGCCCGCCGAGGGCAAGGAAGATGACGACGATGTTTAGCGCGAACGCGGAGTCTCCAAACACCGGCAGCCAAAGCGAACCGAGCATGCAAACAGCCACAGCAGCGATGGCTATGAGCGCACTGGTGCGTGAATGCCAGGCTATGCCGATGAAGAACCACAGCCAGCAGAGCAACACACGCGATGAGGTGAACTGTGCAGTGAGGCTGAGGTTTTTAGCTGGGAACTGGCTCCACGACTTGGCGTAGTGTTGGGTGGTGCCAGCAGGAAGCGTTGCAGCAAGGCCGGTATAGGCATCGGCAAACAGCGGTGCGCAAAGAGCAGCGGTGGTGAAGTGGCGGCGGGCTTCTTCGGGGTTGTTGTCCTGCATGGCGCACCAACCGAGGCCGGACCATGAGTCGGCGAAGAAGGAATCGAGCGCGACAGCACGGCGGAAGGCGAGTGCGGCATCGTCGTAGCGGCCCTGACGAAAACGGCTCCACCCAAGACCATCATAAGCATCGGCGACGCCGGTTTTGAGCGAGAGGACGCGTGAGAAGGCGGTTTGCGCGCCGGTTTGATCACCACGGCGATACAAACTCCAGCCAAGACCGGCGCAGCGGTAGGCTTCGGCCATGTCGGTGCTGACTTCGGTGTTGAGGAAGTGTTTTTCGGCTTTTTCGAAGCGATTCGTGAGAAGCGCGCGCCAGCCGCGTGTGAGTTCGGCATCGTGAACACCGAAGAAGATGAGAGCCATGATGGCGGTCCAGGCTGCGGCGACATAGGGCAGACTGAAGAGCACATAGGGCGATTTTTTTTCGTGCATGCGCTCGGCAATGGGGACGAAGAAGAATGCCATGCCAGCGCAGCCGAGTGCGGTGGCTAGTGCCTGTGCCCAAAGCGGAACTTGGGGGAAAAGCAGCCACAAGGCACCGAGGAGTGCGCCATTCACGCTGAAGAGACCGGTTTTGAGCACGGTGTCATCATGCGCACGCCAACTGGCGAGCGCGGAGATGAGCAGCGCACCGCCGAGACTCATGAGGGCGGCTTCGACGGAGAGGATGAAGAGGCCGATGAGCACGCACACACCGGTGATGCGGTTATTCGCCACGAGCATCTGCCCGTAACCGCGCAGGGTGTGGTCGAGGAGGCGCTTCATGCGGCGAGGGGAAGTTCGGAGATCACGAGTGGCACTTTATGCGATCCTGCGGGCGCGGCAATCTTGGAGACGAAGGTGATTTGCAAATCGGCATCATTGGCGAGAGCGGATTCGAGGGCGCGTTTGACGCCATTTTCGATGCGCTGACGTGGCGCATTGGTTTCGGAGACGACGCGGACTTCGAGCATGCCGGGTTGTTTTTGCACGACCTGATACTGTGCAAGACCCGGGACTTCTTCGATGGCATTCGTGATGATGTAAGGCGAGATCAACGTGCCGCTGCGGGCGCGCAGCATGGCGGCGGCGCGGCCTTCGATCTGGCGAATGCTGCGCAAACTGGAGCCGCAGGGGCAGGGCGTGGGGTCCCAACGTGCGAGGTCGCCCAGGCCGCGATAGCGGATGATGGGCGTGGCGGTGTTGGTGAGGTCGGTGATGACGATGTGGCCAAGTTCGTCGGTAGGTTGGCCGGATTCATCGACGATCTCGCAGATGACGTTGGTCTCGGCGATGTGCCAGCGGGCATCGTGCGGACATTGGAAGGCCACTAGGCCGCCCTCGGTGCTGGTGTAGGTCTCAATCAGGCGGGCGTTGGGGAAGATCTGGCCGAGCAGGTGACGTGTGTGGGCATCGAGCATCTCGGAGGTGAGATGAATGAGGCGTGTTTTTGGGATGATGCGGTTTTGCGCCTTCAATTCGAGCGCGATGGCCCGCAAGGTGGATGGATATGATGAGATGAACTCGGGAACGATGCTGAGGAGTTCACGCGTGAGTTTGGCAACGGGATCGTGAACGGAAAAAATGCGCGAATCCGGCACGGTGGTGCGCAGAAGATCAGCGGCGGCGAAGTCGATGCTGTCAGGAGCCATATCGACGAGGTAGAGGCCGTTGCTGAGTGGTGCGCCCTGACACCAGTCGTAGAAGAGAGCGGTGTTGCTGGCCATGTAGTGCCAGAGGGATGATTCAGTGCGGGCAATCTTGGCTGGGATGCCGGTGGAGCCGGAAGAGGCGAGCCAGCGCATGTCATCGCGGTTGTTTGAGGCAATGAGATCGTTCTCCGTAGCAGTGCGTAGATCTTGTTTGGTGAGAATAGGGATCTTTGGAAGATCATCCCAGTCATCGAGCATCTCGGGAATGAAGTCGGCGGCTTTGAAAAGGCGCTGGTAGAGCGGTATGTGGTCAAAGGCGTGCTGGACGAGACTTTTGAGTGTGCGCCACTGATGCGCGCGACGCTTGGGCATGCTCCAACCGCGTTGCTCGATGACGTGATCGAGCGCGCTGTGGAGATGCTGGCCGCGTGCGCGGATCTGGGCAGGTGTCAGCATGAAATTTAGCGTGATTAACGCTGTCCTGGAGGTGCTGGAGGCGGACCTGGATGGGTGATGGCGTAGCCGTCACGAACAAAGTAGCCTTCAGGGTTGATCTGCATAAGCTTCTCAAAAGTGGGCGCGGCGAGTTTAGCTTGGCCTTGACTGATATGTGCCCAGCCCAACCAACTTAGTGCAATGGGGTCTTCAGGTTGAAGTTTATGCACACGCTCGAAGTAAACTTCAGACTTACGGTAGTCTTTTTGATTGTAGAGGATTTCGCCGGCGATGAGTAGCAATGGGCGATTGAACTGATCGATGTTCAGGCCAGCACGAGCGGCACGCAGGATGTCCTCCGTTTTGCTCTGCGCCTGATAAACACTTATAAGGCCTAGATGAGGCGTCAGAGCACGCGGTTCGAGTTTTGCGGCGCTGGTATAATATTGCACTGCCTTCTCATACTCTTTAGCCTGAGCGCAGAGCCACCCAGCGCGCACGGCAGCGAGGTAGCTTTCGCCACCAGCACTCTTGAAAGCAAAGACACTTTGAGTTGCTGCAGCGTAATCACCGCTTGATTCAGCGGTGAGGGATTTCTGCCATGCTTCGGAGATGGCGGCGAGTTTGTCGGCGGCATTTGCGGTCGTGATGAGCGCAAGGGCGAGTATGAGGATGTGTGGTTTCATGGTTGGGAGGAGAGAGTGTTAGGAGTCGCCGTTGGGCAGGGTGGGCGTGAAGTTAGTCTGGGTGAAGTTGAGGGTGTGAGATTTGAAGTGAGCTGTGAGGCTGGTGAGGCCGCGAATGGGCTCGAGAGTGAACTCAATCTCGTGTGGAAGGTCAGCAGAAGCGTCTGGCAGTGTGGTGGTGAATTGCAGGCGCTGATGGGTGGGATGCAGCGCATGGCGGGTGGTGATGCGCTGTGTTTTATAACCGAGGTAAGGAGAAAAAGCGCCCGCCAATGCCCGACCGCGCGACTTTGCGTGCAAAGCGACACAATCCTCCCAGTTCATGCCGCTTTGATAAGCGAAGGGCACGGTGGGCATGGCGAACGAAAGGAGACGCAGGAGCTGCGAGTGGCCGCTGAGGTTGCTCTGCGTGATTTGAAGAGCGTGGAGGCCGAGCACGGCGGTAAGGCTGTCTTTGCCACTTTGGAAGAGGTAACGTCCGGCTTCGTCGAGAGTCACCGTGATGGATTCGGACGAATCGCCGACACGATAAGTGGCCACGCCGGGTGCCAGATGGGCCAGCGTGCCCAGCACGGTGGTGGAGACCGTTGCGGGGGCAATGCGGGCTCCAACTTTGGGCACGCTGGCAAAGTTCCAGCGTACACCGGTTTCGGTGCGCGTGAAGAAGTTCGTGAGGCAGAAGGGTGTGGTGGGTGCACCGGTTTCGGTGCTGCCCTGCGTGTGCAGATGAATGTGTGGCACCGGACTGCGGCCTGAGTTGCCGCAGTAGCCGAGCAAGTCGCCTGCGCCAATGCGTTGACCAGCTTTGACGAGGATGCCGTTCTTCATGAAATGCGCGAGCTTGATGATGCCGCCGTAGTCGAGACGAAGGATGAGATGATTGCCCCAGTTTTGCGCGAAGTTGCAGCCACCGGGTGCGTTGTCGGGCACGCCGTCGATGACGCGAATGATCTCGCCACTGCCAGGAGCCCGGATTTCGAGACCCTGCGTGTAGTAGCGACTCAGATCATCGTCGCAGCCGGGCGGGCAGGCATTGTCGGCCGCGTCATGCACTTCGAAGTCGAGCGCGTGCTGCCAGTCGCCGCGATGGCTGAGTTTATCGGCAAATCCTTGCGTGACGGTGACTTCGCGGGCGGTGGGCAGCAGGACATGTGTGTCGTTGCGATGCGGAAAGCGAGCATTCGCGATGGCGAGTGCGGCAGCGGTTGCTTCGGGGTTGGCGTGTGTGCCGCTGGTGGGGAGTAGCGAGCCGGTTTTTTCACGCAGGCGCAGACAGCAGAGCATGCTCCAGATGGTGAGCAGATAAGGCAGCGGCAGGTATTCCCAGCCTGAACCGCGCAGGAAGTGCTGCACAGCAGCGACGTTCAATGCGGCGACAGAGCCACCGACAAAGGCCAATCCGAGACTGCTCCAACTTGGCACGAAATACACCGCACCGAGAGCCATGCCAGCGAGGAGGTAGTTATGAGCTGCGAACCAGCCAAACCAATGCAAGCCGCATGCTTCGAGCATTTTCACGACGAGAATGCCGCCTGCATAACCGGCGATGGCATTGACGATGGCAACGCGTGACCACACAAGCAACGCGGCCATGACGGCGAGGCCTGCCCACACATTCGGCATGAACAAAATGGTGCCCATGCTGCGCAGGAAGGCATTCACAATAAACGGCAGCGCTGGATCTGCCGGAAGTGCATAAGGCAACGCGGCGGATGCGGCGGCGGCAAGTGGGAAGAAGGTGAGCAACGTGCCGAAGACGACGACGAAGGCCACACTGAGCGGTGGCAGGCCTGCTTTGAGCGGAAACCAATGCCACAGTGCTGCTGAGAGCAGCAACGAGTAAACGGTGGCGACGCCGAGCATGCCGTAGATGGCTGCGGGCGGCAGAGTGGTGTTTCGCGTGATCCAGGCGACGGCAAGGCCAGTGAGGAGCACGTTGTAGAGCAGCGTGCCGTCCTTCCGCATCGCGGTGGGTAGATGAATGATCTTGGCGATCACGCCGCCGAGCAGCGTGGCACTGATGGCGAAGAGAAAGTAGCGCGGCACGAGCAGCAACGATGCGCAAAGCAACGCGCCGGCTTTCCAACTGCCGCAAAGGAAGATGGAACTGGCAGCACGAGCGACTTCGAGCAGTGGCTCGGTGAGCGGCTTGAGTTTGGAAAGAAGATGACGCACCACCGCTGTTGCGGCGGCGAAACGCCGTCTCAAGGGAATGGCAGTGGGTTCTTCGAGCATAGCCATCATGGGGAGGGTAGATGGGGCTTCCGGGTTCATGGTGTTGGGGTGGAAAACGTTTCGAGACCGATCAAGCCGCACGCGTGTTCGTCAGCAGATGATCCGGCACGCGTTCGAGGCGTTGCACGTAATCGAGGTCTTCTTTCTCGCGGATGACATCGACACGGCCATCGAGGCCGATCATGACGACAGCGGGGCGATACGTGATGAACTGCATGCTCTGGGTGATGTTGTAGGCACCGACGGGATGCATGACGAGGTGATCGCCGGTGGTCATGGCGGGCAACGAGACTTGCTCGCGGATGACGTCGATGTTCATGCAGAGGCAGCCGTAGAGTTTGACGGGCTGCGGTGCGGCTTCGCGGATCGCTTTGGCCGGCTTCACGTTGAAGCGATACCAATTGCCACTGTAGAGCAGGTTGATGCCCGCATCGACGACGTAGGCAGCGCTGTTGGTTTCATGCACGTAAGCAGGCGCTTTGGCAGCTTTGCCAGCGAGCGTGATGGGGCCTGACGCGGTGGTTTGCTTCACGGCGACGACGCTGGTGATGAGATAACCGGCCTCATCGACGAGGGCGCGGCCGCTTTCGAGGTAGAGACGCGGACGGCGGTCACGTGGCAGGGTGTTGAGCACACCGGTGATGGCTTCCGCGTATTTTTCGATCGGCGGAACGAACTGCTCAGCGGGCTGAGTGGCGTAATGCAGTGTGCTGAGTGAGGGGAAGCCGCCGCCGAGGTTGAGATAGCGCAACGTCCAGCCGTAGCTCTCTCGGCAGCGCTCCATGAGCGTGACGAGTTTTTCAGCGGCGGCTTTGTAGGCGTTGGGTTCGAGGATGTAAGTGCCGATGTGCGTGTGCAGTCCTTGCAGGCGCAGGCGGCCTTTGCTTTCGGCGATGCGGCGGATGGCACGCCAAGCTTCGCCGTTTTCGACACCGAAGCCGAACTTGCTCCACACGGGCTGGATGCCTGCGTCGAGCCAGCAACGGATGGCGATGTCGATGCTGCGGTTCTGCTCTTTGGCGATGGTGTCGAGCAGGAGGAGTTCGTCCCAGTTATCGACTTGAATCATCGCGCCTTCCGTCACGGCGAGTTCGAGACCAGCGCGTGATTTATGCGGGCCATTGAAGATGATGTCGCGGCCAGCGACGCCGTTGCGCCGGGCTTTTTCATATTCGAATTCGCTGACGACTTCCGCGATGCTGCCCTCGCTGTGGAAGACGCGGCAGATGGCGTTGAGGTAGTTTGTTTTGTAGCTCCAGGCGAAGCGGGTGTTCGGGTAACGACTCTCAAACGCTTCGCGAGCACGGCGGATTTTATCTCGCAGCGTGCGTTCGGAGAAAACAAACAGCGGGGAGCCGAAGCGAGCGGCGAGATCGGCCACAGGCACGCCATCGATGCGTTCGCAGACGTTGTTGTTGAAACCATGCGCGTTGCGATTGCGGTTGGCCGCGCTGTTTTGTCCGCTGAGATGGCGGGTGATGGTTGGAGGGGAGTATGGGAGGATGCGGTGAAGGGTTAGGCGTTATGAGCGGAGGCGGGTTGTGCGATGGGTTCGTGGACTTGGCGGATGAGTTGACCGGTGGTGGTGAGTGCGGCGAGGTCGCGGATGTCGCCGGTCATGTCGATGGCGTGGCGGATGAAGAACTTGCCGGGCATTGGGCGACGCAGCGGTTCACGCGGTTGCCAACCGAGCGCGAGTTCGAGCGCGGCAGCGGGCAGGTTGCAGTTCAGCGTGGATGGAAAATCACACCAGGCGGGGAAGCGCGGATTGATCTCGATGAGGCAGTATTCGCCGCGTGGACCGTCGGGTTTGACGAATTCGAGTTCAAACGGGCCGTTCCAGCGCAGTTCAGCGATGAGTGACTGCGCGATGGCATCGAGCTGCGGATCACGCACGACCATGCCGCCGAAACCTTTGCCGCTGGCGGTGCGCAGCATCTTGCGCATGGAGCAAGAGCCGAGGATGTGACCGCGACCATCGCCGAGGCCGATGACGTTGTATTCCTCGCCCTCGACATTTTCCTGCACGAGCACCGGAGCGCCCCATTGCTCGATCATGTGCCAGTAGGCAGCCTCACGGGCAGCGGGAGTGAGTGCGCGCTTCGCTTCGTAGTAGCGGCCTTTGACGAACACATTGCCGCCGAGGGTCGCCGCGGCTTGGTGAAGCGAGTTCACATCATTCACCGCGATGGTTTGCGGTGTGCGGCAGTGCGTGCGCTCGCAAAGCTCTGAGAGCTTTGATTTGTCGCGGCACTGAAAACTCGCGGAGGTTGGCAGGCAGACGTGAATGCCGCGCTCGCGCAGTTTTTCGGGTGAATCGACCAGCGGGCCCATTTCGGCATCGAGACAGGGAATCAGCACATCAAAACGCTCGATCTCGCGGATGGCATCAAGGCGCTGCCAAAAGGCCTCCACACCCGCGCCGGGGTAAGACATCGTGAAAGCAGCATCAGGCGCGTCTTCCTCGCTGAAGAGGCCGCTTTCGAGCGAATCATAGACGAGGCCGATGATGCGCAGCTCAGGATAAACGCGGCGCAGGCTGCGAATGACTGTGGAACCGGGCTGAGGATTTTCACCGCGATGAAGACCGGTGACGGCGATGATTGGGGAGGAGTTCATGGGAGGATGAAAAGGTGAAGAGTTCTCAGTTTACTTCCTTGGTGAGGCCAAGGTGGGCGAGTTCGGCGAGGAAGGACTCGAGATCGCGCTCAGCGGTGCTGCGGGCGACTTCGAAGGTCGAGGTGATGCGCTCAAGGATCTGCTGGCGATTGAGCTTCTCGCTCAGCGATTGCATGACGAGCAGCGCCGTGGGGCTGGCGGTGAAAAATTCGCCGGTGGTGGCATCAAAGCCAAAGCCGTCCGCCTGCCAGGTGACGGTGTGAAAGTTGAAATGAGTACGCTCGGCAGATGTGGCGGCCAGTTTGGCCTCATGAGTGTGGCCGTTGTAACGGATTGGGGCGGGAGGAAGAGCGAGTTTCATGGATGCGGTTGGTTGAATCACACCACATAGAAGCCCGGCTGGTTAACGCCACCCTAGGGGCCAAGATGAATAAGCATTTATTTTTGCCAGCCCGGGTGGTTGACGCCCCACCGCGCAGCGCGTAGCCATCGCGCCCATGAGCACCACACGTACGCAGGGCATCTCGCTAGTCACCGCCACGGCGGTTGTGGTGGCAAACATGATAGGCACGGGTGTTTTCACCTCGCTGGGGTTTCAGGTGGGTGACCTGCCCTCAGGCTTCACGATCATGATGCTCTGGCTGGTTGGCGGCGTGTGCGCGTTCTGCGGCGCGGTGTGTTATGGCGAACTGGCTGCGGCGCTGCCGCGTTCCGGCGGCGAATATCATTTTCTCTCTCGCATTTTTCATCCAGCGGTCGGTTTTCTCTCGGGATGGCTCTCGATCACCGTGGGTTTTGCCGCGCCGATCGCGCTGGCGGCGATGGCCTTCGGTAAATATTTCTCTGGCATCTTTCCGCATGCGCCGGCCACGACGTGGTCCCTCGTCATGGTGTGGGTCATCACGCTGGTGCATGTGGGTGGCGTTCATGTGGCCGCACGTTTTCAAAACACCGCCACGTGGCTCAAGGTGACACTCATCTGCGTATTCATCGGTGCAGGTTACTGGCTGGCAACGGGGCAGCCGGTGCGGTTTACGCCGGAAGCGGAGGATATGAAGCTGATCGCCAGCCGTCCGTTCGCGGTGAGTCTGGTCTATGTCATGTATTCCTACGCCGGCTGGAATGCAGCCACTTACATCGTGGGCGATATCCGCAATCCGCAGCGCAATGTGCCGCGTGCCATCGCGCTGGGCACACTACTCGTGACCGCACTTTATCTGGCCCTGAATGCTACTTTCCTTACTGCCGCGCCTATGAGCGAGCTGGCAGGAAAACTCGACGTGGGCCACGTCGCAGCCGAGCATCTCTTTGGCATGACTGGCGGTAAAATCATGTCGGCGCTCATCTGCCTGGGCCTTGCCTCCAGCATCAGCGCCATGACGTGGCTGGGACCGCGTGTGATGCACACCATGGGCGAGGACATGAAGATTCTCACACCACTAGCGGCATGCGATGAGCGCGGCGTTCCCGTCACCGGGCTGTTCGTGCAGCTTGCCATCGTCATCACGCTGCTGCTCACGGCCAGCTTCAACACGGTGCTCACTGCGGTGCAGTTCAGCATCCAGCTCGGTTCCTTTGCCACCGTGGTAGGTCTCATCGTCCTGCGTTTCACCCAGCCCGATCTGCCGCGTCCCTACCGCTGCTGGGGCTATCCGTTCACACCGCTGCTGTTTTTAGCCATCAGCTTATGGATGATGATTTTTCTCATGCTCGATACCGTGACGCGCGAGGCCTCGCTGTACGGTCTGGCATTGATTCTGCTCGGGGGGATCGTTTATCTCATCTCGCCGCGTACTCCTCGCTCCGCATGAACAAGCTACTCTTTCCTCTGCTCCTGCTGGCTCAAACCGCCACCGCGGGGCCACCCACGCCGAATGATCAGGCACGCTTCCTCGCCGGCCTGCCACAGGATGGCTCACCGCTGGCCAATCTGGCCGCACGGGGCGAGTTCAACTCGCATGCGAAGGAACTCGATGCCGTTTGGGCCGATGCGGAAGAGCGCCAGCTCCGGCCGATCCGCGAATGGGCACCGCTCGGCCTGCCGGAAGCGGTGAGCGACACCAATCCCCTGCTCTATGTCTTCAGCGGGCCGGATTTCCTGCATGCATACACGTTCTTCCCGAATGCCTCCACCTACGTGCTGGCCGCCGTCGAGCCCGTGGGCCTGCCGCCGGACGTGACGAAGCTTAGTGAAGGCGAGCTCGGTGCCTCTCTGCGAAACTTGCGCAACACGCTCAACGCCTCGCTCAGCTTCAGCTTCTTCATCACTGCTGACATGAAGAAGGATCTGCAGACCACGAAGCTCACCGGCACGCTGCCGGTGCTCTACGTCTTCCTCGCCCGCTGCGGATGCCAGATTCAGAACGTCGAAAACATCTGGCTCGATGCCGAAGGCAAGGTGCTGACCGACAAGGAAACCAAGACACCCGGCGCACGCATCACATTCCTCGGCGCCAAGGGCCAGCAGCAGACGCTCTACTACTTTTCCACCAACATCGCTAGCTGGGCGCTCAAGCAGGACGCCTCCTTCCTGCGCTTCTGCGATGGGCTCGGCATGATGAACGGCTTCACCAAGTCCGCCTCGTATCTCATGCATCTCAGCGAGTTCACCACGATTCGCGATTACCTCCTCACGCACTGCCACACGATGACCCAGGACGATTCCGGCATCCCCTGGCGCGACTTCCCGCGCGAAAGCTGGGACGTGAAAGCCTTCGGCTGGTATCCGGGACCGATCGCCCTCTTCAAGCAGCACAACCAGCCCGATCTCGCCGAGTACTATCGCACCAACGAAGTTCCCGTGATCCCCTTCGGCATCGGCTACCAATGGCGGCCGAAGCACAGCACGCTGATCTACGGCGTCTCCAAAACGATGGTGCGCAAGGCGATTCCGGTGTTGGTGGAGCCTGCGGCTCAGCGCTGAATTGGCGTAAACAACAACCGCAGCATCTCCGCATCGTTCGGTTTTGAATCCTTTGCCAGTCGCACGATGACGAGCTTCTGCGAGGGCACGATGTAGAGGCGCTGGCCGTAAGAGCCGATGCAGGCGATAAGATCGGCGGGCGCGGCGCGGCAGAGGCAGGCGTTGCGCCAGGACTGCTCGTGCCATTTCTTGTCGAGCAGCGACTCCACATCGACCTCGCGGGCGGATTTGGATTCGGCGGCGTGGTTGTTCCAGAAGCCAAAGCCGAAGGCGCGGTTGGCGTCGCTGGTTTTGAGCGAAGTCAGAATGTCCTGGTTCTTCAGCAGCCAGGTGCCGAGTTCGGACCACTGGCGGGCGGTCTGCATGAAGCCGGCGGCGAGCAACGGCGAGCCGTGCTGGTCCGCCAGGTAACGCTGAGCGCCGAGGCCGAGCGGACCGAGCACCTTGCGCTCCAGATAGCGTGTGGGTGACTGCTTTTTCTTCCGCAGCTTCCGGGCAAGCAGCTCGTGATACACCTGCAACGCCGCCGGGCCGTAGATGAAGGACTTGCCAGTCGTGCCGACGAGCGCGGCCTTCAGTGCCGAGGCCGTGCGGTCGTTGTAACTGTTCTCATGCAGGCCAAAGAGCGGCTCCATGCCACTGCTGAAGTCGAGAAGCTGACGAATGGTGATCTTGCTGCGACGTTTGTCGCCCTGCCACTCGGTGATCGTGTCGGCCACGCGGTCGTCCAGCTTGAACAGGCCGTCTTTCTCCGCCGCGAAGGCGGTGAGGCACCAGAAGGCCTTCGTGCCGCTGTAGATGCGATGCGGCTCGTGCTTCGTGTGGCCGTTCGTGTAGGACTCGTGCAGGATCTTGCCGTTCTGTTTGATCAGCAGCGCATGACCGCCGTGCGCCGCCGAATACGCCGCCGCCGCCTGAATGCGCTCCGCAGGCAGCGGCTCCGCCGCATGCGAGGTCGAGAAAAAGGAGAGAAATGCCAGAGCGAGTGTCACCCTGCAAACATAGACCGCCATGTGCCGGTGGACAATCCGCCTTTGCATCGCATCATGCCGCCGCATGCGCATCCTCCTCGTCGAAGACCAGGCCAAGCTTCTCTCCTTTGCCAAAAAAGGACTGGAGGAGCAGGGCATCCAAGTGGACGCCGTCAGCGATGGCGATGAGGCCTGGGAAATGGCCACCACGGTGCCGTATGACGCGCTGGTGCTCGACATCATGGTGCCGGGCCGTGACGGCCTGAGCATCCTGCGCGGCCTGCGGGAGAAGCGCAACACGGTGCCGGTGATCCTGCTCACCGCACGCACGACCCTGCCGGAAAAAATCGAGGGCCTGAACCTCGGCGCGGATGATTACATGACGAAGCCGTTCTTCGTCGAGGAACTGGCCGCACGCCTGCGCACCGTCGTGCGCCGCAAGGCAGGCGATTCAAGCCACCTGCTGCGCGTGGAAGATCTCTGCATCAACTTGCTCGAACGTAAAGTCAGCCGCGCCAGCGTGGACATCGAGCTAAGCACACGCGAGTTCGAGCTGCTGGAGCACCTGATGCGCAGCCCCGGCCGCGTGTTTGGCCGCATGCAGATCTATGAGCACGTCTGGGGCTACAACATGGACCCCGAAACGAATCTCGTGGAGGTGTACATCCAGCGTCTGCGCTCAAAGATCGACAAAGACCACGACAAGAAGCTGATCCGCACCGTGCGCGGGGTCGGCTATGCGCTCGGCGGAGGTTGAGAAGCCTTCAGCGTTCGTAAACGCGTGCTGCAGCGGTGAAGCCTTCTACCTCATCGCCACGTTTGCCGGGAAACGCTTCAAATTTCAGTTTTCGCTCCGGCAGCACCTGGCAGAGCACGGTGCCCTGCACTTGATCTCCATCAGGGCGCATCTGACGCTGGCCCGAGCTGCCGAGCTGGCCGTGAATGAGTTCGTATTTCACGATGCCGTCTTTTTCACCGATGGTCGCAGGATCAGGCTGGTTGCCTTTCACCCAGAACTGCGCAGCACGGTCGTCGTAGTTGCCGATGGAGAAGACAACAATTTTGGGATCGAGGTGGTGATAGACGATGGAGAGATGGCCCACCCAGTAGTCGAGGCGGCGGTTGAGACCGGCGTAGCCACCGGTGCCCTGCTCATACCAGTTGCCGATGAGTTTGCCGTCGATGTCGTAGTCGATGCGACCGCCGAACGGCGGCACTTTGCGGGCGCATTTGGCGATAAGTTGGCCGCGCAGAGGTTCGTCGATGTAGTCGAAGGGATCGACGGTGTGCGGCTTCCATGGATCACGTTTCACGAATTGTTCCGGCTTCACGAAGCCTTGGCGCGTGGTGCTGGTGTCGATCAGTGCGAAGTCGAAGGTCTGGTTGCCCACTTTGCCGATCACCTGCCCGGCTTTGACCGGAATGCGCACATTCACTGGCTGTCCAGGCTGCACGCCGCCTAGCACCTGCTGCATGATGGAATCGTCCACTTTGACCAGATGATCGACGTAGCTCCAGACATGGGCCGAGTGCTCGATGAAGACCTTCAAATCGACGGCACGATCAAACACCGTCGGATCAAACTGTGCCTGCCCACCTTGAGGATTCGGCCGCCATTGCAGCATGACGACGAAGCCATCGGCAACAGCGACGACATCGTAGAGCTGGCTGAAGTCGCGATCATCCATGCGCTGGCCCTGTTCATTGCGCTGGTTGCCACCCTGACCTTGGTTCACCGCACCCTTGGGCACGAGATACAGATGGTCGCTCGGCGTCGTGTGCCCGCTCTGCATGTTTCCCAATGGGATGATGTAACCAATATCATCCAGCCGCAGCGGAAAGCTCTGCAACTTCACCGGGCCTTCGCCCTTGGCCTGCCCACGGCTCCACATGAGATTGATTTGTTCGGCCGTGGAGGCAGCAGTTTTAACCTCCGAATCAGCGTTGGGCATGAAATTTGCAGGCCTCGGCTCGAACAGCCGCATCTCCTCGGCCCAATCGGACAACCAGCGATTTTCGGGAGCAATCGTTGTCTGCTG
>Ga0114970_10001142_pt1 | contig 19840 bp, 19 predicted proteins | sample M_140205_XF_Meta_FD_87030 | JGI IMG/M metagenome (GOLD analysis project Ga0114970, IMG submission 87030) | Freshwater microbial communities from Lake Montjoie, Canada to study carbon cycling - M_140205_XF_MetaG | ecosystem: Environmental > Aquatic > Freshwater > Lake | place: Lake Montjoie... | reverse complement strand
CGGCGGAGGCGCGTGGGCTGGGGAATGAGGATATATCCGCGGTCATCAAGCTGCTCGGTGAGGGTTGAGGGCAAGAACGCGTTTGCGCGGAACGAGCGGGCGATCAGAGTCGGGGCTCATGAGCGATTTTTTGCAGGCGGGGCAAATCACCGAGGCGACGCAGGGGTTGGAGCGGCTGCGCGCCAACATGCGCGTGACGATCAAGGGCAAAGACGAGGTCGTCGAGCACGTGCTCGTGTGCCTCGTGGCCGGCGGGCATTTGTTGATCGAGGATCTGCCGGGAGTCGGTAAGACGACGCTGGCCTACTCGCTCGCGCGGTCGATGGACTGCGTATTTTCGCGCGTGCAGTTCACGAGTGATTTGCTGCCGAGCGATGTGACCGGGGTGGCGATCTACGACGAGACGATCAAGGAGTTTGTGTTCAAGAAAGGGCCGGTGTTCGCGAATGTTGTGCTGGCCGATGAGATCAACCGCGCGACGCCGAAAACTCAGTCGGCATTGCTCGAAGTGATGGATCGCGCGAAGGTGACGGTGGATGGCCAGGCGCACGCGGTGGGGGCTCCGTTTATGGTGTTCGCGACGCAAAATCCCGTGGATTACGAAGGGACGTTTCCGTTGCCGGAAAGCCAAATGGACCGGTTTCTTATGCGGCTGCAGATGGGCTATCCGCAGGCGGTCGATGAGCTCGAAATTTTGCGAACCCAGCGCGGTGGTTATGATGCGATCGCGCTCAATCCGGTGGTGACACGGGGAGAGGTGGTGAAGCTCCAAGCGTTGGCGCACGGGGTGTTCGTCGAGGACAGCGTGCTCGATTACATCCTGAAGATTGTGACGGCGACGCGCACGGAGTCGGAGTTTCGGGCCGGCGTGAGTGTGCGCGGCGGGCTGGCGTTGCGCACGGCGGCGCAGGCACGGGCGTTGGTGAAAGGGCGCGACTTTGTGTTGCCCGAGGATGTCGCGGAGCTCGTGACGGCGGTGCTGGCGCATCGGCTGGGTCTGGTGCGCCAGACCAGTGATGCACTCGAAGAGCGGCGCGCAGTGGGCGCGGTGTTGAAGCGGATCGTGGCGGCGATTCCGCTGCCGGCGTGAACGGACGAGCAGAGCGCTACGTTAAACGCGCGATTCGTAATTTTACGTTTACGCCCGATGAATGCAACCGGCACTTCAGCGTTGGGCGGGGAGCGCTCCGCGTTAAACGCGGGGCGCGCTGGCGCAGAGTGGGCTGGGCCGGGCGTGGGGCGTGGACCGCGGAGGAAATTTACCTGGAGTGCGTTGTTGTGGGCGCTCGTCCACCCGCAGCGGGGGCATCGGATCGTGCCGACGCTGCCGGGTGTGCTCCTCATCGGGCTGTCCGTCGGCATCGGCACGGCGGCGTATAATTCATCGAATAATATTTTGTTTATCACGCTCTCGTTGCTGCTGGCGTGTTTGATTTTGAGCCTGGTTTTGGCGTGGCTCAATCTGCGGGGTGTGGCGTGGCGGCTACGCTTGGCGGCGCCGTTGCGGGTGGGACACGAGGCGGTGGTGGCGTTGGAATTGCGAAATCAAAAAGGGTTTTTGCCGACGTATGGGCTGTGGTTCGAGCTGACGGCACGCGCGCTCGAGGTGGGCGTGCGGCAGCGGGCCGAGTCGACGATCACAGGGCGGGGCATCAAGGTGCGCGCGATATTGGCAAAAGCGGACGCCGCTGTGACGCGCGGAAGACTGGGCTTGCGGACGCGACTTGAGCCCCAGGGCGAGTCGCGTTTGGAGTGGGGGTATAAGCCAGAAAAACGCGGTAGGCTGCGGGTGGAGCTGACGTGCGTGGCGTCGCTTTTCCCTTTTGGGTTTTTGAAAAAGGAAATTGGCACAGCGTTGAGCGCGGAGGCGGTGGTGTGGCCGGAGGCGGTGGCGTATCAGGTCCAGGCGGTCGCGGCACCGCGTCGTCAAGCGGGCGGCCCGCGGATGGCGCGGGCCGGAACCGGCGGAGATTTACACGCTCTGCGGCGGTATGCGGTGGGGGACTCGCACCGGTTAATCCACTGGAAGGCGAGCGCGCGGACGCGGACGTTGCTGGTGCGGCAATTTGCGGCGGAGAGTGCGGAGGGATTCTCGCTCTGGCTGCGGACCGATGCCGCCGTGTGGACGCGTCCGGAGCAGTTTGAACTCCTCGTGAGTTTCTGTGGGACGTTGGCCGAGGATTTTTTTCGGGCGGGTCGGCTGACAGGGGTGGCGATTGATGGGGAGGCTCCAGTATCTGTTCGGCGAGTGCACGACGTGGACGCGTTCTTGGACCGGTTGGCGACCTTGCGTTGCGCGGAGGGTGACGGCCAAACGGTGATGGCTCTGGGGAGCTCGGTAGAGCGTGGAGAGGTGCGCGGGCGGAAAAATGTGATGACGTTTGTGCCGGATGGAACGCGTGGCGTGGTGGCGCTGGTCGGCGGGGAAAGGGCGGCGTCGATATGAGTGCGCGAGAAGAACGCGGCCTGGCGTCAAGTGGCGGCCCCACGGCCATCGCGAGACGGGCGCAGCTGACGCCGGAGGAGTTGCACCACGTGAAATGGATGCTTGGCGGCGTGCTCACGTTGCTGGCGGTCTGGACTGTTTTCTACATGGACGTGGCGGCGTGGTCGCTGCTGTTAGCAACGACGCTGACGACTCTGGCGGCGCTCGTGTGGCCGCGTTTGCCTGCCCGCGTGCCGGCGCTGGCGCACACGCTGGCGTTTCCTGTCATTGTGGCGTTTTTCGCCGGCGATCTTTGGCTGACGTCGGAGGTGCTGCCGGCGCTGGTGCGGCTGGGGATGTGGCTCCTGATGTATCGGGGAATAAGTTACCGCCAGCGACGCGACGATCTTCAGGTGCTGGTGCTCGGGCTTTTTTTGATCGTGGTCGCGGGGGTGTTGACGGTGTCGCTTTTGTTTGCGGTGCAGATCCTGATCTACACGGGGTGTGCGCTGGGGTTTTTGCTCGTGATCACGTTGACCGATTCCCTGGAGGGAGGACAAAAGCCCGGGCCGCACAAAGCGGGAGACATGCCGACTTGGGCGGCGCACGCGGATTGGGGCCGGCTGTTTCGGCGTTTGCGTGAAGTGGCGGATTGGCGAGTGGTCACGCTAGGCGGGGTGCTGTTTGCGGCCGTGTTGGGCCTGTCGGCTGGGTTGTTCTTGGCGCTTCCGCGGTTCCAATGGGAGAACAGCCTGTTTTCAGACCGTTACGTTGCGAAGAAGGCGCGGTCAGGGTTCAGCGACTCAATCAAGTTTGGTGATGTGTCCGAGATCATTCAGGACACGAGCGTGGCCTTGAGTGTAGACGTGTCGGATCGAAGCCAGGTGCCGATGGCGCCGTATTGGCGGATGGTGGTGCTCGACGAGTATCGCGACGGGACTTTTCGGTTTTCGGCGGGGCTCAAGAGAGAAGCGCTGGGCAAGGATCGCACGGACACGGCCTTACGAGGAGAGGCGCGTCCGAGTGTGGGCGAGGCGGTTTTCTGGACGTTTTACCTCGAGTCCGGGGTGAGTCGCTACCTGCCGCTGCTGGGCGAATTTGAACGGGTGCAGTTTCGTGAGCCGCAGAATTTTCAATACGCGGCCGAGCTGAACGTGGTGGCGCTGCGGAATGAGCCGGTCTCGATGACCGCCTACCGTGTGGAAAGTATGGATACGTCGGGGATACTGCCCGATCCGGCGTTTGCCCGGCGCTGGCAGGAGCGTGATCCCGCGGTGGCGCCAAGGATGGTGATGCAACGGCGCGTGGGAGTGGGCGATTCGGATCGGACCCGGCTGGAGCAAATCGTGGCCGAGATTGCGATGGGTGGGCCACGGCTGGCGGCTGACGAATTTACGCGACGGACCGAGGCGTGGCTCAGGAAAAACCACGCCTATTCGCTGTCGCCCCGAGTGCCTGGGGGCGGGGGTGATCCTCTGGTGCGCTGGCTGGTTTCACACGAGGCGGGGCATTGCGAGTTGTTTGCGGGGGCGTTCGTGCTGCTGGCGCGGACGGCCGGATTTCCCGCCCGGGTAGTCACCGGATTTCGGGGCGGCACGTGGAACGGTTTCTCCAATAACTTTACTCTTCGCAATTCAGACGCCCATGCGTGGGCGGAGATTTTCGATGAGTCGACTGGGGCATGGGTGCGGGGAGATGCGCTCGGCGTCGCGGCGGCGGCCGAGACGAGCGAAGCGCAGCGGGACGCAGCGTGGGTGCGGCGGATGGACCGGAGTTGGTCGGCGCGTTTCGACAGCCTGCGGATTTTTTGGTATCGGCGTATCGTGAACTTCGATCAGCGCTCGCAAGTAGAGGCGCTCCGCGCTGTGAAGATGGCGACGCAAAACTCGGGCAAGCGGCTACGCGAAGCGGTCGAGCAGCTCGGCGCGGACCTAAAGGCGTGGTTGTCGGCTCCGTGGGACGGGGTGCGGGTGATCAAGTCGGGCGCCGTAGTCGCGCTGGTGGGCGGAATGACCTGGTGGTGGATCGCGGTGGGGCGAGGATTGGTGCGCGGGCGGAGGCTCTGGCGCGGGGGGCGACGATCAGATCCGGTGCGGCTGTTGGCGGGACGATGGCTCGGCGAAATAGCCGGATATCGCTCGGCGAGCGGCGAATCGAGGGAACTGCAGGAGCTGGTGGGCGCATTGCAGCGGGTGCGTTTTGGACCGCGGGAGACGTGGCCGGAACCGGTGGGGCTTTTTCGGCGCGCGAGGCGGTTCTTGCGCGAGGTGCGACGCCAACGGCGGGCGGCGGGCTAATTTTCCAGCGTCACCTCTGCTCAAGAAGCGCCCGGAATTACTTGTCACGTATTACGTGACAAACGCTCCGCACGGCCTCGTGAAAAGTGTCACGGATTGCGTGACAGAGTCTTGCGTGACAATCGCCTCGTTTCGCCTCTAGGCACTTGTCACGTATTACGTGACAATCTCTCGGCGCGGCCTTGTGAAAAGTGTCACGGATTGCGTGACAGAGTATTACGTGACAAGCGCCTCGTTTCGCCTCCGGGCATTTGTCACGTATTACGTGACAAACTCCCCGCGCGGCCTCGTGAAAAGTGTCACGGATTGCGTGACAGAGTATTACGTGACAATCGCCTCGTTTCGCCTCCGGGCATTTGTCACGTATTACGCGACAAACCCTCCGCGCGGCCTCGTGAAAAGTGTCACGGATTACGTGACACTCGCATCGTTTCGCTTCTGGGTACTTGTCACGTATTACGTGACAAACCTTCTAGAAATAGCTGGGTTTTCTTCGGGAAGTTAACGGGGTGTGGGCTACTTTCCCTTGGCGGGCTGGAACGGGGAGGCGGCGGAGATATTTTTCTTTTCAAAGTATTTTTTTAGAATCGCACTGGCGACCGGACCGGCGTTGCGGCCGCCGCCAAATTCTTCGCCGGGCGTATCGCCTTCGAGGGCGACGGCGATGGCGATTTCGGGGTTTTCGACGGGAGCAAAGCAGATGAACCAGGCAATGTTAATCATACCGGCCTTGGTGCTGACCTGCGCGGTGCCGGTTTTTCCGGCGATGCGCACGCCGGGAACTCGCTGGATTTCAACAGTCGTCAGGTTGCGAGCGGTGCCCTTGGGCGGAAGGGTGCAGGCCTCCATGCCCTCGATGAGGGCGGCGCGTTGTTCAGGAGTAAGACCGATGGATTCAGATTTTTGAGGCGGCCGGTTCGGTTGATGGAGCAGTGTCGGTTGGGTGAATACTTCGCCACGTGCAACCGAGGCGGTGAAGCAGGCCATCTGGAGGGGCGTGACGAGGACGAAGCCCTGTCCCATCGATACGTTGGCGGTGTCGCCAGGGAACCATTTTTCATTTTTCGCGCGTTCTTTCCACGCGTTGTCGGGCACGAGCATACCGCGGGTCTCGCCGGGGAGTTCGATCCCAGTGCGGCGGTCGAAGTGGAAACGCCGCGCCTCTTCGGCGAGGCTTTCGGGTTTGGTCAGCCAGCCCGCTTCATTGAAGTAGATGTCGCAACTCTCCGCGATGGCTTGGCGGAGGGTCACGTCGTGGTGATGGCCGAGGCCATTGTAACAGACGAAGCGGTGATTGAATTTTTGCAGAAAGCCGTCGCAGTCAATAATCGACATGTCTGGGGTGATCGCGCCGCGACGCAGGGCGGCGATGGCGGTCAGGATTTTGTAGGTTGAGCCCGGTGGGTAGAGGCCGCTGAGGGCGCGGTTGAACTCGCCGCCTTGGGCCTGAATCGCGGCGTAGGTGGCGTTGCTGACGCGGGGCGAGAAATCGGTGAGGTTGTAGTCGGGCTTGCTGACGAGGGTGAGCACTTCGCCGGTGGTAACATCGATGGCGACGGCGGCGCCGACCTGATCGCCGATGGTTTGCTCGGCCGCGAGTTGGAGGTCGATGTCGAGGGAGCTGACCAAGTTTTTTCCTTGGAGGGGCAGTCTTTTTTCGAGCGGTGGGTTGACCTTGTAGCCGGCGGGATCGACGCGGAAAATGGTGCCGCCGGCCTCACCTTGGAGTTGGCTATCGAAGGTTTTTTCCAAGCCGTCTTTACCGATAGTGCCCTTCATTTTGAAGGTGGCGAGATCTTCGCCGGGGAAGTCCTCGACGTTGAGTTCTTCGTTCACCCGGACGAAGCCGAGGGCGTGGGCGGCGCTGGAGCCGAACGGGTAGAACCGAGTGCTGGAGGTATAAACTTGCAGCGGCGAGCGGACCGGGAGGCCCTCGATGAGGCGGGCGTATTCCGGTCCGGTGAGATCGTCGATGAGCTTGTAGGGTAGGAGCAGTTGGTCGCCGAAGTGGCGCGCGAGGGAAGCCGCGTCCACTTTTTCGGAACGGCCGATGATGGTGTTCACCTCGTCGAGGTAGCGTTGCACGACGCTAACGCGGCTCATGCGGGAAAAAGGCATTTCGCGCAGGGCGGCCTCGGGCATATCGGACTTACCGTAGTTTTTCTTGATGATCCGCGCCTCGCGCAGGAACTCGGACTTGAGTTCATCGAGATAGAGTACGACGGAAAAACGTGGACGGTTGCCGACGAGGATCGTGGTGCCGTCCCGCGCATAGATGTTCCCGCGCGGGCCGGGCACGAGGACGCGGCGCTGACTCTGCACGCGCTCGCGCTCGTGGTAGGTTTCAGTTTTGAACAGCTGTTGATAGGCGAGGCCGCCGGCGAGGATTAAGAGCAAGACGGCGAGGGCAAAATAGAAGAAAATGATCCGAGGGTCGTAACCCTTATGGGACTCAAGGAGACTGCCGGAGTGCTCTAACGGATTGGACTCGGACGTGGGCATCGGGCTAGGGGGTGAGTTCCCGGGTGGTGCCGGTGAGCACGAGCGCGCGGTGTTGCAGGGCGAAAAACCACGGGGCGATCAACGCGAGGAAAACTTGCGAGCAGGCGAGGTCGACGATGAGACGTGGCCAAGCGGCGGCAGGGGCCGGTGAGCGGGCGATTTGGATAAAGGAAAACACGAGGAAGAGGGCGAGATTGGTGAGGAGCGCGACGATCAGGCGGGCGATGGTATCGTCACGAGGCAGCCGATCACGAAGGTGGAAGACTACAGCGTGGGCGGCGGCGAAGAGCAGCGTATGCGTGCCAAAATCTACAGGTGAATTGGCATCGCAGAGGAGACCACTAAGGAGAGAGGCGCCGAGGCCTGCGCGCAACGGAAGCTTCAGCGCGGCGAAGACGAGGAAGAGGCTGCCGACAAAAAGATACACGCGCAGTTCGGCGAGCGCGTGGTTCACCTGCGCGACGAGCGTCCAGAGGAGTAGCAGCGTGAGGGCGGTGACCAGGGAGAGACGCACGGGGGGAGTGGGAAGCGGAGGGCTGCGAGTCGGGTGTCGTAAGAAGGAGTGAAGGCGAAGAGAGCGTGGGGCTTTTCTCAACGCTCAGTCTTCAACGCTCAACGTGGTTGCTACTCTGGAGTCAGCGGCACCAGCACGGTGACTTCGGTGAGAGAACCGAGGCGTTCATCGAGTTTCACTTCGCCGGTCTTGAAGAGGCCGTCGGTGCTCAGTTCGACTTTGGTTACAGATCCGATCGTGAGTCCGGGCGGAAAGACGCCACCGAAGCCGGACGTGACGAGGCGTTTCGGCGAGGAGGCAGTGGCGAAGGTGTCCAGCGGCACGAGCTCCACGATACCCATCGGTGGGCCGAAGGTGGGGTTGATCCCGCCCTGATAACTCATCACGTGATTTTCGCCCTCGACGATGCCGGCGAGGCGGACGTTGGGGCTGCTGATGAGTTCGACTACGGCGGTCGTGGCATAGACCTCCGTCACGCGACCGACGACTCCGCCGCTGAACACGACGGGCGAGCCGGCGGTGAGGCCGAAGTTTTTCCCTTTGCGCAGGACGATGCGTTGCCACCAACCGGAAAAATCCCGGCGGGCGACGCGGGCGTGTTCGAGCCGGTAATTATTGTACGTGGGCAACCGGAGGAGTGATTCGAGCCGATCTAGGCCGGCTTGGAGTTCGGCGTTTTGTTGGACGGCGAATTCGTAGGAGGCGTTGATGCGAGCGAGGTCGCGACCGGCGACGATGAGTTCGTGGTTCGAGTGGAGGCGGAGCGACCAGTATTCCTGGAGACCGCGCGCGTAGTCGGCGGCGACCGTGACGGGTGCGGTGAGTTCAAAAAAACTCGCGCGGGTGAATGACTTCAGGCCGATCGGCGCGAAGAGCCACGCGACGACGACGAAGCCGATCGTGGCAAACGGGTGGTGGGTGGCGAGGCGGCGGAAGGGCACGGGCGGAGCGAACTATTTGCCCACGGAATACGGGGAAGACACGGAAAATTTTTCCGGCGGTCCGGAGTGAAGAAAAACCAGCACGGGCTGAAGCGCCGTGCTACATCGCCAGACTCACGCGTTCTGCATCAGCCACGAGAGGTCGTTGAGGACCGCACCGGTGCCGTTGGCGACGGCGGAGAGGGGGTCTTCGCTCACCGTCACCGGGAGGCCGGTCTTCTCGCTCAGGAGTTTGTCGATGCCGCGGATAAGGGCACCGCCGCCGGCCATTACAAAGCCGCGGTCTACGAGGTCGGCGGAGAGTTCTGGCGGGCAGCGCTCGAGGGTTACGCGCACGGCGTCGACGATGTTCGAGATGGTATCGGCGAGGGCTTCGCGAATTTCTTGGGACGTAATGTGAATGGTCTTGGGCAGGCCGGCCACGGAGTCGCGACCTTTCACTTCCATGGTGAGTTCTTCGTCGAGCGGGTAGGCGGAGCCGACGCGGCATTTGATTTCCTCAGCGGTGCGCTCGCCGATGAGGAGATTATAGGCGCGCTTCATGTAGTCGATGATGGCGCTGTCCAATTCGTCGCCGGCGACGCGGATCGATTTCGAAAAGACAATGCCGTTGAGCGAAATGACGGCGATCTCGGTGGTGCCGCCGCCGATGTCCACGAACATGTTGGCCGCTGGCTCATCGATGGGTAGCCCGACGCCGATGGCGGCGGCCATGGGCTCGGGAATAGTGATGACGTCGCGGGCGCCGGCGTGCATCGCGGACTCTTTGACGGCGCGTTTTTCCACTTCGGTGATGCCGGAAGGAATGGCGATGACGACGCGGGGCGGGGCGCGAAACGAACCGCTGGATACCTTGCGGATGAAGTAGCGTAACATCGCTTCGGTGACATCGAAGTCGGCGATGACGCCGTCTTTCATCGGGCGGATTGCGGTGATGTTACCGGGAGTACGGCCGAGCATCTTTTTCGCTTCGTCGCCGACGGCGCGGACTTTGCGGGTGACGGTGTCGAGGGCAACGACCGAGGGCTCGCGCAAGACGATGCCCTTGTCTTTCACGTAGACGAGCGTGTTAGCGGTGCCGAGGTCGATGCCGATGTCGTTGGAGAAGTAGCCGAAGATGTTGGCCATGATTGCGTGAGCGGGAGAGCGGGTGACGGCGTTGCCGCCGACGGAAACGAATCGTCGGGCGGAGGGGGTGTCAACGAGGGAAACGGGTGGGGTGCAGGAACGCGGCAGCCTGACGGACTGGCCGCGCTGCTTTGCGGGATGGCGGTCGTCGCGGTGCAGGCGGGCTACTCGCCGGCGTTCGGGGCTTTTTTATTGGGCACGATGATCGCGGAGACGTCGCATCGGCATCAAGTAGAGCGGACGTTTGCGGGGATGAAGAATATCTTCAGCTGGGTTTTTTTCGTGGCGATCGGAATGCAGATCGACGTGCACGGGTTCTGCGGAGCCGCCGTATTGATTGGAGGGATCGCGGCGTTCACCTTGGTGGCGCGACCGCTGGCTGTGACCAGCGCGTTGGCGCTGAGTGGCACGCCGCTCAAGGATGCGTTGCGCACGGAGTTAACGGTGACGCCGATCGATAGATTTTCGTTCATTATTGCTCAACTCGGGGTGACCATGGCCGTGGTGCCTCCGCGGTTTTATCCCATGGCGGTCGGGGTATCCTTGGTGGTGAAGCTGGTCGCGCCGATGTTGACGCGGCATTCGGAAAAAATAGCGGATGCGATGCTGCGGCGTCAGCCCGGTTGGCTCGCGGATTGGGTGGACGCTGACCTTGGCTGGCTCCATGGGCTGCAGCTGCGGAGGTCGCGCAACCTCCTGTGGCAGCTCAGGCGCAAGCGACTGATCCAAGTGGGGGGGGGATTGTTCGTGAGTGGCGTCGTGGTTTTTCAGGACAGTTTTTTTCGATGGCCGAGGTGTGGATCGGCCGGGACCGACTGTTTCCGCACGATCTCGAGTTGTTGTTTGGGGCGACGCTGGTCCTGCTGATCTTGGCTCCGTTGGTGGCGATTGGGAGCAATGTTTCGGCCATGGCCATGCTCCACGCGGAGGTTTCGACGAAAGGGCACCCGCATGTGAAGCGGCTGCGCGCCTTGGTCGAAACCGTACTGAAGATCATCGCGGGAGGAGGGATGTTTGTAGGGCTCGCGGCGATCCAGGTCGCGGACGGGCAAGGGCACTGGCTCTTGCTGTTTAGTGCGGTGGTCGCGGGGGGTGGCGTTGTTGGTTCTGCGGCGAAAATTGATTTACTGGCACAGTGAGATGGAGGTCGAGCTGAGCATGCGGTCGGGGGACGAAGTGCGGGTGCTCGGGGCACCGATGCAGATCGCGAAACTCAAGATTTGCCTGCGGGAGCGGGTGGAAGAGGAGCCGGCCGCGCTCAGGGCGGACTGAAAATAAAAAACGCGCCGTGGTCGGGCGCGTTGGGAAAACTTCAGGGTGAGCGCTCGAGGCGCTGCCGAGAGCTCAGTGGGAGGCCGGGGTCTTGATGGGTTCGACCTTCTTGGCTTCGGGCGCGGAGGCAGGTTTTGCTTCTTGATCGTCTTCCTTGGATGATTTCTTGAATTCTTTGATGGACTGGCCGAGGCCTTTGGCGAGCTGGGGGAGCTTGGAACCGCCAAACAACACGAGGAGAATGACAAGAATAACAATGAGTTCGGTCGGCCCGAGACCCATGATGCCGGCGATGGTAAGCGTGGTCATAAGAAGCGAAAGTTAGGCGGAGCTCGTGAGCTGTAAAGACGGAAAGCGATTCCGTCAGTCGTGAAACACGACCTCGTCGCCCATCTTAGGTTGACCGGAGATAATTTGTGCGCCGAGCGTGCGCCCGCGGGTGTAGCGGGAGGTGCGTAAGCGCCCGGTCTCGGTCAGATCGTCCGAGCGCACGATGAGTTCTCCGCCGTCGGCGAGTGCGGCGGCGGGCGTCGTAGCGGTCAGGCTGACGAACGCGAAGCCACGCGCAGTATCGACCGCCACGATACGGCCAACGATTTTATGCGGGCTAACGGTGAGGACGTCGGCCGGAGGGATCATGGCGGCGGATGGGACGTGGGGCGACGGCGGGGCAGGAGGCGGGGTGCTGCAGCCCGCCACAAAATAAATCACCGCCAGCAGCGTGAGCAGTCTGGCGGTGAGAGACATGGCGCAAGGCGACGAGGGCGTCGCGGCTTCCGATTGGGTCAGAGCTTGGGCTTGGGCTTAGGAAGGCCGAGGCCGCCAGGCAGACTGCCGAGGCTCAGCGGGCTGGGAGACGCGATCTTGGGAGCGGCGGGGGCATCGCCCGGCCGTGACGTCGCGGCGATCTTCATCAGATTTTGGGCGTTATCGATCTGCTCGGCATCGAAGAAGCCATGGAGTTGGCGAATACGCGTCGGGTGACGCATTTTCCGCAGCGCTTTGGCCTCGATTTGGCGGATGCGTTCGCGGGTGACTTTGAATTGTTTGCCGACCTCTTCGAGCGTGCGGCTGTAGCCGTCGACGAGGCCGAAACGCAGGGAGAGGACGCGGCGCTCGCGCTCGGTGAGAGAGTCGAGGACGTCGACGATTTTTTCGCGGAGGAGCGAATAGGCCGTCATGTCGTAGGGGTTTTCCGCGGACTTGTCCTCGATGAAATCGCCGAACGAAGTGTCGTCGCCGTCGCCGACGGGTGACTGGAGCGAGATGGGCTGCTGCGCCATCTTCATGATTTGCTGCACGCGTTCGACAGGCAAATTCATCTCGTCGGCCACCTCGTCGGGTGTCGGTTCGTGGCCGTATTCCTGGAGGAGCTGTTTTTGCACCTGCATGACCTTGTTCAAGGTCTCGATCATGTGGACCGGGATGCGGATGGTGCGGGCCTGATCGGCGATCGAGCGGGTGATGGCCTGGCGGATCCACCACGTGGCGTACGTGGAGAATTTGTAGCCGCGGCGATACTCGAATTTTTCGACGGCCTTCATGAGGCCCATGTTGCCCTCTTGAATGAGGTCGAGGAAGGAAAGGCCGCGGTTGGTGTATTTCTTGGCGATCGAGATCACGAGGCGGAGATTCGCCTCGACCATCTCGGTCTTGGCTTTGTGGGCCTCGCGGACGTGGACAAAGGTTTGGTTGAACACGTGGAGCATCTCCGCGGGTGCGATGCGCTGCGCGGCCTCGATTTGCTTCAGGCGGGCGTGGACGGGCTTCGTATCGATTGCGGCGTCCTTCTTGGTCTTCGGGTGCTTGGCCCGATCCAACTGGGCATTGATCGCTTCGATCTCCTCGATCGTGGGGCGCAGTTGTTCGAGATATTCTTCGTAGACCTTGAGTTTGAAGAAAAACTTGGAGAAGAACGCGCGGAGCACGGATTCGCGTTTCTTGAATTTCGACAGGACTTTCTTCTTTTCGGCCTCGGTCTTGGCCTTGAGATATTCGGCCCAAGCTTCGGCGGTGCCGACTTCAGATTTCTGGGTGTTTTCGACGAGTTTCGGGAGGCCCTTGAAGTAGGCTTCGCGGGAGTCGATTTTCTTGTCGATGACGACGCGGTCGAAGCGCTCCTCGCGGTTGAGCAGCTTCGCGCCGAGCGTGCCGATGTAGGAGCCGACGGCGGAAGCCTCAAACAGAGCGGTTTGCGCCTTCAGTTCGGCGTTTTCGATGCGTTTGGAGATTTCCACTTCCTGCTCGCGGGTGAGCAGCGGGACCTGCCCCATTTGCTTGAGATACATCCGGACGGGATCGTCGAGGATGTCGTTCTGGGAGGTGCGAGACTCTTCTTCTTCGGCTTCTTCCTGACGCGCCTTGTAGTCCTCGACCTGATCGGGCTCAAGAATTTCGATCTCTAGGTTTTGGAGAATAGAGAGGACGTTATCGATTTCCTCCTGATTTTCGACGGACTCGGGCAGCGCCTCGTTGATGTCGTCGAACGTGAGGTAGCCCTGTTCCTTGGAGAGGCGGATGAGGTTGCGGATTTTGTCGTTGATACCCCCGGGGGTTGCATCGGCTCCCGGGACGGCGCCCACGCCGGTGGACGGCGGGATTTTAGCGAGGACAGCCTCGACGGCTTCAGACTGGTCGGAATCAAGGGAGGCGGGCTTGGCTTTACGCGGCATAGGAGTGGGAAGACGAATCGGAAAAAATGGTCAAGCAGTAGCCGCCAAGGTGATCGGTTGGCGGAGCAGACGGTGCAGTTCGGAACGTTCTTTCAAGAGTGAAATTGGGTCAGATTCTATTTCCGCATGGGGGTTGGCCAAGGCAAGTTCTATTTGCCGCAGGCGGGGCTCCAGCGCCCGGGTGCGCAACTGGCGCAGACCCTCCTGGGCCACCTTGAGGGGATCTTCAAAACCGGGGGTTTCGAACAGCAAGCTTGCGACCATCGAGCGTTCGGCGTCGGTTTCGAGCAGGTTTTCGAGGTGATCCTTGCCGGGCCAGAGATCGTGTTCGAACTCGCCGAGGAAACGGTTGAGGAGGGCACCGGCGGGGTGGCTCAAGTCGATCCAATCGTGGGGAAGGGAGTGGCTCAGGGGCTTGCCGATGGCTTCGAAGTGCAGGCAGAGTAAGAGGAGGTCGCGTTCGGAGGTGTGCGCGGTGTGAGGGACCGAAGTAGGGGCGGTGGGCACCGCGCCAGCCGGACGCGCGTCGGCCAACCGGCTTTGGCGTTGGAGAAAGGTCTGGAAATCCTTGTGGGCAGCAGCGAGCGGGAGCCGGAGATGGGCAGCTGTTTCGTTGACGAATTCGGAGCGGGTGACGGCGCTTTCGGCGTTGGCGATGATTTCGAAAACCGTTTGGGCGGCCCGTGATTTCAGCTCGGCGGACGCCGTCGGGGGATCGGGCAGGGCGGCGCGGCAGGCAAAGACCATGGCGCTCTGCGCGCCGCGGCGGACTTCGTCATATGCGGCGAGACCGCGCTCGAGGAAGAGCAGGTCGGGATCGACCTTGCTGTCGCCGGCCAATGTGAGGAAACGGATTTCGAGGCCGGCCTTCAACGCCATCGGCAGGAAACGCAACGCGGCCTTCTGCCCGGCACCGTCGCTGTCGAAAAAGCATTCTACTTGAGTGTGATAGCGTCGCATCAACACGAGCTGGCCTTCGGTGATCGAGGTGCCTTGGGGGGCGATGGCGGTTTTGAGTCCCACGGACCAGCAGCGGAGGGCATCGAGTTGGCCCTCGACCATGACGAAAGGTTTGCCCTCCCCGACGGCGGTGCGGGCGCGATCGAGGTTAAAGAGTAAATTTCCTTTCGTGAAAATCGGCGTTTCCGGGGAGTTGACGTATTTGGCGTCCTTGGCGGGGTCGTCTGCGGGGGTGAGATCGGTTTGGCGCGCAGTGAATGCGCACACCCGACCTTGGTGGTCGCGAATGGGAATCATCAGCCGACCGCGAAAGCGTGGGCGCAGCGATTGGAGGGTGATGGCGGCATCATCGTAGACGAAGAATAGTCCGCAGCGGCGTAACGCCTCCTCGGAGAATTTTCGCCGCATCATCGCTGCACCGAGCCCGCTGCCGCTAGCATCGGCGGCGCCAATCTTAAACTCGTCGGCCAGTTCGGCGGTGAAACGGCGCTGCTCGATCCACAGTTGGCGCATGGCATCGCCGGTCGGGTCTTTCGCCTTGAAGGCTTGGAAGTAATGTTCCGCGGCAGCGTCGTGGAGATCGAAGACTTCTTGCCGCAACGTGCGGTCCGCCGTGCTCGGGCCGCCGGAGCCTTCTTCGTATTCGATCGGAATCCCGAAGCGTTTGCCTAGCGCCTCCACGGCTTCAGAGAAATTCAACTGCTCCGTTTCACGTACGAACGAGATGATGTCACCGCTCTTGCCGCAGCCGAAGCAGTGGTAGTAGCCCTTGTCGGGATCGACATTGAACGAAGGGGTTTTCTCGTTGTGAAACGGGCACAGTCCCTTGAGGCGCGCCCCGCCCGCCTTGCGCAGGGTCACCATGCGCGCAACGACGTCAGCGAGATTGACTCGCAGCTTCAGGTCGCGGACGCAGGTGGGTTTGATGACGGGCATGGAGCAGAGAATGGTGGAGGAGGGGAGCGCTGCCCTCCATCGCTCGCCGCGAAGTGAGCCAAAAAGAATGCACTTTCAACTCACCGACTCGGCTGTCAAGTTCGCGCCTCTTTTACGAAGTTTCGCGGCATCCGAGGAAACTTCGCCCACTCTCGCACGACACACTCCATTATGCGTTTTCCCGTCCTCTCGTTTTTCTGTGCGGCTTTCCTCGCTGCCTTCCCGACGCTGCGCGCGGCGGCCCCCTCGCTCGCGGCCAAGGTGCCGCTCCCAGAGCCCGTGTGGCAGGCGACGCTCGCGGCGTTTGACGAGGCCAGCTACGCCAAGCAGGTGGAGTTGTTGATCGCCAATTACGAGAAAGTTTATGGCAAGAAGCTCGTCCCGGGATTGAAGAAGAAGGCCGGGCTGAAGGTCTATGCCGACTCCGGGCCGGGGATGGCGACACCCGTGCCGTTGGTGAAAGCGGTGATCGATGCGCTGGTGCGGCGGGGTTTCGACAACAAGGATATTTTTCTCGTCGGCCTCAACGCGCTGCGCCTCCGCATGACCGGTTACCTTCCCTCATTGGTCTCGGGAGCCACGCCCTTCAATGGTAACCCGGTCTACGTGCTCGAGTCGGGCCGGTATTATGACCCGGTTTGGTTTTACGACTCACCGTTGCCTCAGCGCTTCGATCCGATTTTTGCCGAGAAGCAGACGGAAGGCGTGGCGAATACGTCATCCAAAGATGAGGATCGGAAGAGTTTCCTCGCGACCCCGCTGTTTCTTGATGCCGATTTTTGGATTAATCTGCCGGTCTACACCGATCACCCGACGCTCGGCGTCAACGGTGCCCTCGTGAATGCGACGCTGTGGAATGCGTCGAACACGGCGCGCTTTTTCCGCTCGCCGGCCAATGCGCCTGCGGCCGTGGCGGAGATGAGTGCGATTCCCGAGTTGCGGCAGACTTGGATGTTCACGCTTACGAGCTTGGAGCACTACCAATTCATCGGCGGACCGTTCTTCAATTCCCTGTATTCCAACTCGGAGCCGTTGCTGTGGTTGAGCACCGACCCGGTCATGCTCGATTCGCTCGTGCGCGATCGGATGAATTCTCTTCGGAAGAAAGGCGGGTTCGTGGATATCTCCGACGAAATTCGGACCTTGGAGTTCGCCGAATCGCTCGGCGTCGGCTCGACGAAAACGAAGTTGGTGAAGATCGTGCCGGTGGACTGAAGCTCAGATGGGCGCGGAGAAATCACGGCCGAAGAAATTCCCGCTTGCGACGCGGCAGACGCTGCGCCCCATTAAAGATCGTTAACTGACATGACCTCCGCTGCCTATCTTCCGTTTTTGATTCAGGCCCTGCTCGCAGGGGGCATCACCGCGTTTATTATCGGCGCGAGCCATTTTTTTGGCCAACGGGCCAAGCATACGAAGATCAAAGACTCGGCCTACGAGTGCGGGATCTCGGATGCGGGCATCGTGCACACGCGGTTCTCAGTGAAATTTTACGTCACCGCGCTCCTCTTCATGTTGTTCGATTTGGAAATCGTGATTCTGGTGCCGTGGACATTTATATATCGGGAGTTCCTCGCCAATCAGATCGCGATTCTCGGGCCGATTTTGTTCTTTATAGGCGTGCTGGTCTTTGGGCTCGTTTACGAAATCAAGAAGGGCGCGCTCGACTGGGAGAAGTGACGCGCTGCGTCTGCTTGAGCGCCGCCGAAGATCTGGACCCAGCTCGCCATGCGGCTCGATAAAATCATCGCGCGGAGCCGGATCATCGATCTGCGCAGTCACGACCTCGAAGGGGCACTTCAAGAGTTGCTCGCCGTGTGCGTCGGAAGTTTTTCAGACCTGAAGCCGGAGGCGTTGCTCAAAGGCCTGTTGGCCCGTGAGAGCACGATGACGACGTACCTTGGGCTCGGGGTGGCGCTCCCTCACGTGCGGGTGAAGATGAGCCGCCGTTATATTCTCGCGATTGGGCGCAGTCGGGTCGGGATCCGCCACGACGGTGCGTTAGCGGATGAGCGCGTGCATTTGATTGTCATGCTGATTGCCGGTGAAAAGGCGCGCGACTACCTGCAGGTGCTGGCTTCGATCGCACGGCAGGTGAAGGAAAAAGAATTGGTCGATCGCTTGGTGGCCTCATCCGATTTGGATGCGCTCCACGAGCAATTGGTGGGTGGCTTCGGCGGTATCCGGCCTGTTCAGGCCCAGCAAAACCGGATGAATCGGCTGATGTTCCGCGAGGCCGAACGCGTCGCGAGGGGGGCTGATTGCGGGGCGATTATGGTTTTTGGGGATACGTTTGTGGGTGGCATCGAGCGCGGGGCAATCGAGTCCAAGCTGAAAACGATCCTCGTCACGCGTAACCCGATCGAGCCTGGAGAGGACGAACGTGCGTTTGCTGAGACGATTCAGGTGCGCTCGTTTTCGAATCAACGCATGGCGCAGTTGCGCAGCGCGATTCTAGTGGCCCTCACCCGCGGCGTGATTTCGTTTAACGACCGGATCTGCTGCCTCGATGGCATGACGGGGAGCAACCAGTTCGACACGCTGGTCGTCGTCGATATTGAACGGGAATTTCAGACCCTGCTTGCCGGTCAGACCTCCGACCTCCTGCCGCAGGATGTGAAACCGGAAGTGCTCGAGCGGGTGATCGCGGTCGCGACCGAACTCGCCGTGGAGGGCCGGGAGGGTCGACCGGTCGGCTGTCTCTTCGTCGTCGGAGACAACGAGAAGGTTGCGTCCTTCAGCAAGCCCCTCGTGCTCAATCCGTTTTTCGGATACAAGGAAGAGGAGCGCAATATCCTGAACCCTTTCATGGACGAGACGGTGAAGGAGTTTTCCTCGATCGACGGCGCATTTATTATTCGAGGTGACGGGGTGGTGGAGTCGGCTGGCAGTCTCATTCAGGCCACCGACAGCGACTATTCGCTGCCGAGTGGATTGGGAAGTCGCCATGCGGCGGCGGCGGCGATCAGCGTGGCGTCTAATTGCATTTCCATCGTCGTCTCTTCGAGCACGAGCCAAGTGACGCTCTTCCGCCGTGGGGTGATGCTGCCTTTGACGGAAAAACGGCGGTGACGCGTGGTTTGCGGCAAAAGGTGAGCACTTTGGAGTTGCACCTGCTCGGGCGCGCCCTTTCCTCCTCACCTTCTAACCATTTATAACCATGCAAGAACTCGTCACGCTAGAGTGCACAGAAGCCAAAAAAGAGGGTAAACCCGTCTCCCGTTATCTCACGTTCCGGAATAAGAAGACCGTGACCGAGCGCATCGAGAAGAAGAAATACAATCCGCATCTCAAGCGCCACACTCTCCATAAAGAAATCAAGTAATTTTCCGCCACGCCTTCGTGCGTAGGCAAATTTTCTCAGCCGGGCCCACGAGCCCGGCTTTTTTTTGGCCGCTGGGCCGCACCCAGCGCAGTGATTAGGTTGTTCGCTTGTCGCCGATGGACGTCGCGAACGGGCTAGCCGTCCCGGGGACTCCACTCTGCTGTCGACGCGCGGCCCGCCAGCACTCCCGGTGCTTGCGAATCCAGTCGAGCAGCGCGCGCTCAAAACCGACATCGTAGCCGAGTCGTTCCGACTCGAGCCATTTGTGTTTCAGGATTTCTTCCCGCTCGGCCAGGAATTCCTGGTAGAGGCTGGATTGTTTGACGAACTCGTGAGAGGTCGAAGGCTCTTGAACGGATGGAGTCATGCAGCGTGACGCTGGCGAAATGAGAGGGAGCGGGCGCGGGGTGTCAATGCCTGCAATTTTCCGCAATCGTTACATCCGGACCGTAGCCGGCTTGGCTAGGCGCGCGAGCAGATCGGTCGCGATGTCTCGAAAGGTCTGTCCGGCGACGCTGGCTGGTTGGCTGACGACGATCGGCGTGCCGGAGTCACCGCCCTCGCGGATCTCCGGGATGAGTGGAACTTGACCGAGGAGAACGGTGCCGAGTCTTTCCGCCGTGATGATGCCGCCGCCTGAGCCGAAGAGGGTGTGCTTGTTGCCCGCCGGATCGATGAAGAAGCTCATGTTTTCAGCGACGCCAATGATCGGTACGTTGACCTTTTGAAACATGAGGCCGCCCTTGCGTGCGACGTTGGTCGCGGCGGGTTGGGGGGTCGTCACGATGATCGCGCCGTCGAGGGGGAGGGTTTGGACGAGGGAAAGTTGGGCGTCGCCGGTGCCGGGCGGCAGATCGATCAGCAAGAT
>Ga0114970_10001139_pt1 | contig 19870 bp, 15 predicted proteins | sample M_140205_XF_Meta_FD_87030 | JGI IMG/M metagenome (GOLD analysis project Ga0114970, IMG submission 87030) | Freshwater microbial communities from Lake Montjoie, Canada to study carbon cycling - M_140205_XF_MetaG | ecosystem: Environmental > Aquatic > Freshwater > Lake | place: Lake Montjoie... | reverse complement strand
TGATTCCGTTCCGATTTTCGAACTGACTGACGGCAAACTCTGTCTGCTTCATACAAAGCTTGCCACGTCAACTGGCAACCTAGCTTCGACCAAATCGCAACTATCACACTGTGTGGTAGTAAATTGGGGCGGCCAACGGGACTCGAACCCGCGACCCCAGGATTCACAATCCTGTGCTCTAACCAACTGAGCTATGACCGCCGTAAAATAAGGAGCGCGAAAGTTCGCGGGGCGCTCCTTGAGTGTCAATCCCTTCTTCCCTCGTTTGCGTTGCTCCATTACCGGTGCGTTGCAGGCCACCAGTGGCCATGTCGCGGTTCTATTGCTGTCATCGTGGCTCTCGCCAAATCCAAGCCTGTGGAATAACGAGAACCTCCGTGTCCCGTAGTCCTCTCGCCGGTCTCGCGCTCCGCGACTCGCCGGCACCCGGCCCAGCACGCCCTCCTGCATCCTCGTAGCTGAGAGGGAAGAAAACCCTTGTCGCTCCGCCCCGCGCTCCAACTTAACCTTGCCCTCGATCACCTGCTCTCATGACCAAGCTCCCCACTCGGGGTGGCTGCATTTGACCCAGCCAGTGACAACGACAGGCGTGGCTTTGCGCTAGATCAATCGAACTCCGTCATCACCGTCGTCGCCAGCGGGACAATTCTGCAGTGAAGTGCACCTGAGCTACACGCCCCAGCCGGGCCGGTAGTCGTAGCCGGGGCCGATGAATTGGTTGGCGGAGGCTAGGTTGGTCACGCGGCCGCCGGCGGAATCCCATTCCAGGCGCGCACGGGCACGCATCGCGGCGACGCCGAGGAGCGCGGTCTCGACGAGCGGTGCGGCGATCGCGAAATCGGAGCCACAGCGCTTGCTTGCGCGGATCGCCTCGGCCCATTCGACGTGCGGTCCGCCGGCGACCCGTGGGATCGTTTTGGGCGGGAGATTACCGGCGAGATCATGCATCCGCGTTTCGGGAAGGAGGCGCGCGCTGGAGCTGTGCGATGCCACCCACATCATGCCTTTGTCACCGTAGAAAATACTGCCGCCGTCCGGGCGAAACGTGAACCCCTCCACCGGTTGCGGCGGTGAGATTGCGCCGTCGAACCACTTCAGCGTCACCGGGCCGCGGGCACCGCGCGCAGCGAAACGATATTCGAGCGTGCTGAGCGCGGGAAACGTGGCGGGCTTCGGTTCCGTCGAGGCCGGTTCGACCGAGATCGGGGCTTCGAGGTCGAGCGCATAGAACGCGGCGTCCATTTGGTGGCTGGCCCAGTCGCCCAGCCGGCCCGTGCCGTAGTCCACGCAGCCGCGCCACGATTGGTGGCTGCGCAGCCGGCGGTAGGGCCGCTCCGGCGAAACGCCCTGCCAGAGGTCGTAGCGGAGCGTGGCGGGCGGAGTTTCCTCGGGACCGCCGCCTTTCGGCCAGTCGTGCGAGTAGAAGGCGGGCGTGCCGCCGTTGGTCCAGGCGTGGACGGTGTGGACGCGACCGAGGAGACCGGACTGCACCCACTCGCGGGCGAGCCGGATACCTTCGCCGGTGCGCCCCTGGTTGCCCATTTGCGTGATGACGCCCGCTTTGGCCGCAGCGTCGCGCAGCGCGCGCACCTCGGCGATGCAGCGGCAGAGCGGCTTTTCGATGAAGACATGTTTCCCCAGCCGGATCGCCGCCATTGCGATCGGAAAATGCATGAAATCGGGCACACACACGACCACCGCATCGATCTGATCCGCCATCTGCTCGAACAACAGGCGGTAGTCGTGAAACCACTTCGCCTGGGGAAAGCGCGCGAGCGACGGCGCGGTGGTCTTGTCCGCGGCGACCGCGTCGCGGCCGCGCGCGAAATCGACGTCGCAGAAAGCCACGATTTCCTCGCGGTCTAGGGCGGTGAGTCCGGCTTTTCCACGCTGGCCCACGCCGATGAGCGCCAGTCGCAAGCGAGCGTTCGCGGCGGTGCTCGCGGCGGCACGTGAAATCACGCGTGAGAAAGCCAGCGCGCCGGTGGTAAGCGCGGAGTTTTTCAGAAACACACGACGCGAGGAGGCGACGGGGAGCGGGGTGGGGGTAGTCATAGGGCGAAGGGCAGCGGTGGCGTGAGGGACGAATGGCGGCGGTTTTTGTTTTCTATCGGGGGAGCAAAATCGCGAAACACCGGCGAAGGCTGGTCACACGCTCCGCACGCGGAGATTGCGGTAACGCACGAAGCCTGCGTTGCCCGCGCCGCCATGAACCTGCAGGCCGACGTGCCCGCGGACCGGATGTTGCGAGACCGGCTCGGTGAAGGTGAGAATCTGCACGCCGTTGATCCACGTCGTAATCGTGGGCGGATCGCCGACGATGCGGACGCGCACTTCGTTCCACTGGCCGACGCGCCAGAAAAACGGCCACGCCTCGGGCACAACCGGGCAGGGCTGGGCGTGAGGGTTCAGCGTGATAATCTCGGGCTTCGCGCCAAAGGTGAAATTGCGCTCGCCGCGCCGCTTCCAAATCTGTTCGCCGAGGATGCCGCCGATCGTGCCGGCCGGGTGGTAGTCGATGAGACACTGGTAGCCGCGTCCCTCCTCGGTGCAGCGGAGGAAGATGCCGCTGTCAGGCCCGAAGTCGTTGTTGGTTTCGACCGAAATTTCGACGTCGCCATACTGGGCCTCGGTGAAAAGCAGGCCGCCGTTGTTCGGTGTGTCCTGGCTCCCGACGATCGCGCCGCCCTCGGCGACCCAGCGCCCAGCAGTCTTGTTGGCGCTCGCGCGGCTGTGTGGACTTTTTGGCGCCGGTCTCCAGCCAGCGAGCGATTGGCCGTCGAAGATCGGGGTCCAACTGCTCGTGGCCGCGCCGGCGGCCGCAGCGCGGACCAAAGTGGCCGGCACCACGGCGGCGAGCGCGCCCAGGGCGAGGAGTTCGCGGCGCGTGAGATCGGTGGGCCGGGCGAGGTCGTGATTGGCGGGGTGGTTCATGGCGGGGGTGAAGAAAAAAAGCCTGCGTCAGTCGGGCAGCTCCCGGCCCTTGGTCTCTGGCAGAAACCAGAGGATCACGAGCCCGAACAGGAAAAATCCGGCGAGCAGGGAAATCGCGACGGGCAGTGCGAAGGCCGCTTTCATCCACGCCGACAGCCAGATGAGCACGGGCGCAGCGAGAATGCGTCCAGTATTAAAACAAAAGCCCGCGCCCGTTGCGCGGAGGTGCGTGGGAAACAACTCGGGGAAATACACCGCGTAGCCTGCATGGAAGCCTTGCGCGAAAAATCCGAACACCGGTAGCAGGCAGAGCAGCACCGCGTAGCTCGCGAAATAACCCGGCAGCCAGCAGACCGCCAGCGTCGTCACCAGCGCGGCGGCGTGCATCACGGCAAAGGTCCGCCGCCGCCCAAAACGCGTCATCAACGGCCCCATGGCGAGCATGCCGAGCCCCGCCCCAGTCGTTTGCACGAAGCCAAACGCGACCTTCGCACGGCTCGAAATCTCCGTCGTCGGCGTGCCGAGCCGCTGGAGAAGGTCCTCCGCGAGATTTTGCCCGGCGATGACGACGCCCCAAAATGTCGCGAGCCCCGCCATTGCGAGCAGCGCCCCGAAAACGGCGCGGGCACGCCACCGCGAATCGCCGAGCAGTTCGCGGAAACTCCCCAGCCGCTCGGCGCGCGTGGCCCGGGCCTCCCGCCATGAGTCCGGCTCCTTGATGCTCGTGCGCACCCACAGCACGAGCAGCGCGGGCACGACGCCCACCAGATAGGCCGTGCGCCAGGCGCTGCCGACCCAGAGCCCGACGCTCGCCGCTAGCCAGAGCCCAACCACGCTGGTCGCGTGAAAAATCCCGCCTGCATGCTCCCGCGCGTTCTTGGGGAACACTTCCGCAACCAGCGCGGCACCCACCGCCCATTCGCCACCCACACCCATCGCCACCAGGAAACGCAGTGCGCCGACTTGCCACAGCTCGTGCGAAAACGCGGTGAGGCCGGAAAAGACACTGTAGAAGAGAATCGTCACCGCCATTACCGGCATCCGACCCCACCGATCCGCGAGCGAGCTGAACAGCCACCCGCCGATCGTACCGCCGGCGAGGAAAATCCCCAGAAAGCGCTCGCCCCACGCTTTGCTTAGCGCAACGACGTCTGCGGGCGCGAGGGTCGGGTCTGCCGTGCGCAACAAATCCGGCAGCATATCCCCGCGCGTAATGTTGTAGAGCTGCCCCTCGAACGCATCGAATACCCACCCGAGCGACGCAATGAGGAGGACGAGCCATTGGTAACGAGTGACGCCGTGATACCAGGGCTGAACCGCGGAAGTCTCGGTTGCACGAGAAGGAGGCGTCGATTGAGACATGGTAGGTGTACGCGCCGAGAATTACACGCGTAGCAAATCACCGACGGCGAGGGCCCGGTTCTGGCGAATCGATTCCTCGGCGAGCAGACAAAGTCCGGTCGACCACAGACCGTCTTCACCCGTCGCGGCGGGCGAAGCCTGACCGCGAACCATCTTTACGCAGCGTGCAATCTCCTCGCGTAACTCGAAGACTTCGCCGCTCTGTTTCTTCAGTGCGAACTCCGTGAGTTTTTCGCCATCGAATACTTTTAGAAAACACGTCGGTTCGAGCGTGCGGTCGAGGGCGCCGCTCCAGCCGGCCCACACTGCGCCCTTCGTGCCCGAGACTTTCACAGTTTGGTGATGTTCAAAGGCCGCGAGGGTCTGGGAGACGACGGCATACGCGCCGTTGGCATAGCGGAACATGGCCGAGAAGTTGTCGTAAAGGGCGGGCCGCGCGGGATCGCGCGAATTGCCGTAGGCGTGTAATTCGATCGGATTGCCCGCGCTCTCGAGATACCAGCGCGCGAGGTCAAAGAAATGGATCGGCTCCTCCAGCACCCAACTGCCTACGCGCTGCGCGTCGTAACGCCAGCCGGACGCGCCGAGTCGGTAGGGTTTGCGGAGCAATTCGACCAGCACGTATTGCGGGGCACCGATCACGCCGCTCTCGATGATCCGCTTGATCTCGCCCCATTGGGACGAGAGGCGGAATTCGTGGCCGATGGCAAACTGCACGCCCCGTTCTCGGGCGCGTTTCACCATTTCCCGGCAGTCCTCGATTTTCAGTGCCATCGGCTTCTCCAATAACAAGTGGCAACCGGCATCGAAGACGGCGTAGGCGATTTCGGCATGCGTGTGGCTAGGGGTAACAACGTCGACCAAGTCGAGCTTGGTCTGTGCGAGCATCTGCCGGTAATCGGCGAAAATCTGCGCGCTGGGGTGCGCCTTGGCGGCCGCCGCGCGCGACCCTTCCGACGGAGCGACGATCGCGACGAGTTGGGCATCGGGGTTACTGGCAATCGACTGCGCGTGGTGGGCACCCCAGGCGCCGTAACCGACGAGTGCGAAACGAACGGGAGGAAGTGACATGAGGTGAAGAAGGGGACTATTACTGCCGCGGGGCAGTCGTCAACGGCGTGACGGGATTACTGATACGACGCTGTTGGACTTCGTTGAGGCGGCACGTGGGCAAACGCGGCAGGATATGTTTAGCGAACAGGTCGCACTCTTCCTCGTGGGGATAACCGCTGAAAATAAAGGCGCGGATGCCCATATCCATGTAGCGCTCCAGCTTCGCGAGTACTTGGTCAGGATCACCGACCAGCGCGCTGCCGCAACCGCTGCGGGCGAGTCCTACGCCCGACCATAGGTGAGGCTCAATGAAGAGATCGGAGTCGGCCTTCGTGCGCAGTTCGTCCTGCCGACGGACCCCAGCGCTTTGACTGTCCTGCGAACGTTCCCGGATCGCCTGCCCTTTGCTCAAGTCGAGCTTGGAGATGAGCCGTTTGGCGGCATCACGGGCCTCAGCTTCAGTTTCACGCACGATGACATGGATGCGCAACCCGTAGTCGATCACGCGACCATGCTGGGCCGCGAGCGCGCTCATGCCCTTCATCGTGGCGGCGAGGCGTTCCTCCGTTTCAGGCCACATTAGAAAGACGTCGCAGTGTTTTGCGCACAGCTCCTGGGCCGCAGGCGAAATGCCGCCGAAGTAGAGAAGCGGGCCGCCGTTCTGCTGGTAGGGCTTCGCTGGTTCGCAGCTTGCGAGGTCAAAATTATAGAAGCGTCCGCGCCACTGCAGCGGCCCGTCCGTGCTCCACAGTTTCTGTAAAATCTGGATGATCTCGCCGCTTCGCGCGTAACGGTCCTCGTTGGACTCCTTCAGACCGGGCAGATCGGAAGAGATGATGTTGATCGCCAGCCGCCCTTGCGAGAGGTGGTCGACGGTCGAGATCGCGCGAGCGAGCATGGGCGGCCATACTTCGCCCATGCGCAGCGCTACCAACTGCATGATCTGCTTTGTCTGCGGGGCGAGCGCGGCCGCAAAGGCCATCGGGTCCTGGCCGGCAATCCAGCCAGACGGCAGAAGGATGTTCTGATAGCCGAGCGCATCAGCGCGGCGGACGATGTCACCGCAATGCTCATAACTGCTGCGCAGCCCGCCGTCGGGCACGCCGAGAAATTCATAGTCGTCGCTACACAGCGCCGAGAACCACGCGACTTCGACTTGCCGGGCGACTGTCCGGATGGCTGGCCGGGCGGGAACCGGGGGAGCGGCAAGGATGTGGGGTGGTGCGCTCATGGAATGTTTCTGCCCTGCGCGGCTTCCCAAAGCGCATACCACTGCTCGCGTGCAAGCACGAGACGGGCACCGCCAGCGGCGTCTCGGATGCGGGAGGGCTGATTGGTGCCGATAACGACCTGCGGACGACTCGGCAGCATCGTGACCCAGGCGAGGGCCACCTGCTCTGCGCTCACGCCGAGGTCGGCACTCACGCGCGCGAGGGCGGTGCGCGTTCGCGCGGAAGCCTCGTCATGACCGGACAGGAGCCGACCGCCGCCGAGCGGCGACCAGGCCATCGGGTGAACGCCGGCCGCCTGGCACTGGTCCAACGTGCCATCGTAGATCGCGTCCATGCGTAAGAGAGAAACCTCGACCTGGTTCGTGACCGGAACGCGGCCGAGAAAATGGGCCAGCAGCGCAAATTGGTGGGTGGTGTAATTAGAGACCCCCACGCTGCGGACTTTTCCGGCCTGGACCACGCGCTGGAGCCCGCGTGCGGTTTCCTCGGCGCTGGTCAGCCAGTCTGGCCGGTGGATCAGCAGCACATCGATCCGGTCGGTGTTGAGTTCGCGTAACGAGCGATCGACGCACCGCTCAATCGCGGGCCCAGTGGCGTCGTAGTTGCGGGCGTGCACCCCGGGACGATGGGCACAGGGGACGTTGATGCCGCACTTCGTGACGATCTCCATGCGGTCGCGCAGCTGAGGGGCCTCTCGGAGCATACGACCGAAGAGGCCTTCGCAGGTGTACAGCCCGTAGATGTCGGCGTGGTCCATTGTGGTCACGCCGACTTCAAGGCACGTTTCGATTTTTTCGCGCACGCGTGCGGTGGAGGTGCCGGCCGGATCGTCGGCGAGCCGCCACAGACCGTAGGCGAGGGCGGAGACCTCTGGTCCCGACGGGGAGAGTTTGAAGCGAGGGGTCATGGGAGAAAGACAGGTCACACGGTCGGATTTTCCCTGGACCAGTGCGAGGAGAGGTGCGCGACATCGCGGGAGAGATCGGCAAGGTGCGAAGCGGTCTCGCTGTCCGCGGTCAGCGTCCCATCGGCCGCGAAGTGTGCCGGGGTTACGACTCCGAAGCGCGGCACGATCATGCAGCGGTGATCGACCCTCAGTGCGTGCGCCAGCGAGCGCGGCACGAGAGCGGAGCGGTTGGTGCCGCCGCTGGCCACCAGACCGACGACGTTACCTTTCCAGCCCTCGTTCGTTACCTCTGCGAAGTTCTTGGGCGCGGCGTTGGCTTGGTGGTTGTAAACGGGGAAACAAAGGGTGGTGGCTGCGGCCGACCTCACCTGCGCCGTCGCCGCAAGGACGCCGGGATTCTGAAAGCAGACGCTGCCGTCGCGCAACGGCAACGGTGACGCGGAGAAGTCCAGCCGTTCGGCCTCGATTCCCTGCGCGGCGCAGGCTGCACCCAAGGCCTGCGCGATGCGGGCTGTCCTCTTGCCCGGACGAAGAGCAGTGGCGACAATCAGGAAGAACATGCGGAGGGGTGTGCCGAATTTGTCGGAGTATTAGTGCGAATTCGAAATAAATGACTTTACGGTTGCTGATGAGTCGAGTAAATTCAGTGCATGCGAACGAGCCCCGCGATTCAGCATGATCTGCTTGGTGCGGCGGTGCTGCATCTGCGCAGCGGCCGCGCCGCTTCGCGCAGCACGCTCGCGGTGGCTTTGGGTTTGGCGCCATCGACCGTCGGGCTCTACGTTGACCAGCTGATTGCGGACGGCTACGTTGACGAATCAGGTTTGGAGCAGGGCCCCTTGGGGCGGCCGAAACGCCGACTCGCGACCCAGCGCACCGCAGGTTGGTTTGCCGGGGTAGAATTCAATGCCGAGCGCGTGCAGGCCGTCTCTGTGGATTTTTCCGGCCAGCGCGTCGCAGCGCTTTCGAAATGGCTGCCCGACGATGCGGACACGCGCACGGTCCTGCACGCCATCAAGACGCTTTTGGCCGGGCTGGAAAAAAACGCTCAGGGGCCGTTGCTTGCGATCGGCGCGGGTGCACCCGGGGTGGTTGATCCGCGGGCTGGCGTTGGCGCGCACTACGCGTTCATTGCTGATTGGCGCAACGTCCCGCTGGCGGAGTCGCTGCGCGAACGGTTCGAAGTGCCGGTCACGGTGGAGAACAACTTGCGCGTGATCGCCTTGGCGGAGCGGTGGTTCGGTGGTGGCCGCGATCTCGACGACTACGTGGTGCTCGGTCCGCGTAGCGGTTTTGGCGTGGCGATCGTCCACGGCGGTCAACTGATGCGCGGGGTTCATTTCGCCGCCGGCGAAATGGGCCGCTGGCCTTGGGCGATGGGCGAGGGACGGCCTGCCGGCGAGCTTCATGACGCGCTGTCCGCCCCGGCGGTTTGGCGAAAGCTCGCGGGCGCCACACCGCGCGCGCGCTTGCCCGAGGACCTGCGGGTGGCCTTGGTCAAATTTACGGATGCGACCGGAACGGCGTGGGACGAAATCATCAGCGACTACGCCAAGGCGATTGGTTGCCTGCAACTGCTCTTCGATACCGAGTGTTTTTTCCTGCACGGTCCCGTGACGAGCCTAGGCGAACGTTTTTGCGCGGAGGTCGTCGCGGCCGTGCGAGCGACGATGCCGGCCCTAGCGGAGTCGCCTTTGCGCATCGTGCCTTCTGCCCTGGGGGACGATGCGGGCGCGCTCGGTGCAGCCAGCCTCGCGATGGAGTCGTGGGTGCCGGCGTTTGCGCAATGAGCGGCCCCGTCATGAAACACATCGCGATCATTGGCGGCGGATTCAGCGGCACGATGGCCGCCGTCAATCTCGCGCGGTTGAGCGAGGTCCCTCTGCGTGTCACCGTCGTCAACCACGGATATCCCCAAGGACGCGGCGTCGCCTACAGCACGCGGCGGCCGGAGCATGTGCTCAATGTGGCCGCGCGCAACATGTCGGCGTTGCCCGAACACCCGAACCATTTCGTGGCATGGCTGCGCACCCGTACTGAATTTGCGGATATGCCGGATACGGAGCTGCGCGAGACGTTCATGCCGCGTCGTATTTACGGGGACTACGTGCGCAGCTTGACGCTGCACTACACCCAGCCGATCGATCGTCGCAGTCCGGTGGAAACGACGTTCGTTGACGAGCAAGCCGTCGACATCGTTGCGAGGGGCGCGGGGGCGCGTATTTCGTTCGCAAGCGGCGAGGTCATGGACGCCGACAAGGTGCTCCTCGCTACCGGCAACGAGCTTCCGGCCGAGCTACCGGGCAGCGAGGCGCTTGCCGGGCATCCCGCCTACGCGGCGAATCCCTGGCTGAACTGGGAGGCAAAGCTGCCCCCTCCCACGGAAAGCATTATCTTGCTGGGCACCGGGCTCACGACGGTTGATGCGATCGTTACGTTGCTGGCGCTGGGCTGGGCGGGTAACATTCACGCGGTGTCGCGCCACGGGTTGCTGCCGCAGTCGCACTTCAAAGGGCGGGACTACCAGGAGTTCCCGCCTCCCGAGATCGATCTTTCCCTGCTCGGGCTGGAGGCCCTGGTGTCCCTTGTGGAGAAACACTGCCGCCAGTTGCGCGACGTCGGCGAAAACCCTGCCATCGTCGTGGACAAGCTGCGCCCGCACACGCAACGCCTGTGGCAGGCGCTCTCCCTCGCGGAGCGTCGGGAGTTCGTCGCCCGCCATGCTGCGCGTTGGAACGTGATGCGCCACCGCATCGCCCCGAACATCCACCGGCAGGTCGCGGCGGCGCTCGAAGGAGGAAGGTTGAAAATCACGCGGGGAGCGGTGTCGCACCTCGAGCCGGTGGGCGCTCGGGTCCGCGTGCACTTGGGGAGCGCTGGAGAGGCGGCCGCGAGACATGAGTCGATCGAGGGTGCCCTGGTGATAAACTGCACGGGCCCGCAGCCGCGTTTCTCCGCCACCCGCGTAGTGCTGCTGCACACTCTGCTCGCGAGCGGAGTCGTGCAACCCGATGCGATGGACATGGGGATTTCCATCGGGCCCGACTTCGTCGCACTCGGGTCCGGCGGCCGGCCTTCCCCGTTCCTGCATGTCATTGGGCCGCTGCTGCGCGGAACCCTCTGGGAGACGGTTGCCGTGCCGGAACTGCGGAGCCAGGCAATGCGTGCGGCGCAGATTCTCCTGGGGGGGCTGTCCTCCCGCACTGCTTTCCCCCCCGAAAAGCCGGCGGAGCCTGCTGTCGTCGAATACTGGATATGATGCGACGCGACTTGCTTAGTGTGCCGCCTGCATTGGCCTGACCCGGCCGCGCCCGGAATCTCCCCCCTCACTAAACCCCACGAATTAAAACTATGAATCCATGTGTCCGACTCCGCACCGCAGCCATTGCGCTGCTGTTGTCCGCCTCGCCGTCGCTGCTCGTCGCCCAAAAAAATACCGGCGAGATTACCGGTCGCGTGCAAAACGAAAGCACCGGCCAATACCTCAACAACGTCCGCGTGACCGTGCAGGGCACCAACCTCGCTGCGTTCACCGACCATACCGGCACGTTCCGGTTGTCCGGAGTGCCTGCCGGCGCTGCGACGCTCGAGGCTTTCTACTCCGGCCTCGATCCGTTTTCGGCCCCGGTCAATGTCCCGGCTGACCAGAGCGTCCAGCGCGACCTCAATCTGACCAACAAGTCGCTCTACGGCGATCGCCCCGGCGTGGTTAAACTCAATGCGTTTGTCCTGACATCCTCGAAACTCACTGAAGGCGAGTCACTGGCGACCAACGAACAGCGCTTCGCCGCCAACATAAAGAATGTCATCGCGACCGACGCCTACGGCGACGTCATCGAGGGCAACGTCGCCGAGTTCATGAAGAATCTCCCCGGTATCACCATTGAGTATTCCGACGTGATGCCGCTCGCCGTCTCCGTGCGCGGATTCGATCCCAACCAGACCAACGTCACGAGCGACGGCGCCACCCTCGCCAACGCCTCGCGCAACGGCAACACCCGCCAGTTCGACTTCATGCAGGTCTCGATCAACAACATCTCGCGCATCGAGGTGACCAAAGTGCCGACACCCGCTAATCCCGCGAGCGGCATCTCCGGCTCGGTGAATATGGTGAGCAAGAGCGCCTTCGAACGCAGTCGCGCGCAATTCAACTACCGTGCATTCGTGTCGGCGAGTAGTGACGGCATGACGCTGAAGGAGCAGGCGTTTCCCTTCGACACGATGGAGCCACGCGTGAACCCCGGCTTCGATTTCGACCTTACGCTGCCCATCACGAAGGACTTCGGTATCGTCTTCACTGCGCTGCACTCCAAGGCGTGGAACGAGCAGAACATCTCGCAGACCACCTGGACCGCAAACGCGGGCGGCGGCACGCCCGCGGCACCTTTTCTCTCCACCCACAACCTCCTCGACGGGGCGAAATGGTATGAACGCAACTCCACCGGCTTGAAGGCCGACTGGCGCGTGTCGCCGAATTCAGTGCTCTCCGTCGGCCTGCAGGCGACCTACTATCTCGACATCCTTGGCCAGGTTAACCGCTCGACGAGCGTGGGCACCAACGCCACGTCGGCCCTCGCCGACGGCATGCCGCTGACCTTTGGTCCGACGTTCTCGCACTCGGCGACAGGCCGCGGCACGGCGTCCTACGGGGGGAACTTTCTGCACATCGACGCGCGCACCCTCGGCACCAACCTGCGCTATCGCTGGAACACGGGGAACTGGACGGTGGAGTCGGGCGGCTCCGCCTCAACGTCCAAGACGTGGATGCGGCACGTGAGCAAAGGCCACTTTAGCACCATCGGTTCCTCGCTCGCAAACACCACGGGGGTCCGCATCAACTACGACGACATCACGCCTACCGGCCCGGGTAAGATTATGGCCTTCGACGCCAGCAACCGTCCCATCGACCTGCTTAATCTCCGTAACTTTGTGCTGAACACTGCGACGGACGGCGTCCTCCGCGATCACCGCGACGACACCATGGGGGCCGACGGCTCGGTGAAGCATAGTTTCAGCCTTTTCAACGTGCCGGCAGCCGTCCAGATCGGCACCCAGCTCAAGTCTCAGGACCGCGCGCACCGCCAGCGCTCGCTAGTCTACACCTACAACGGCGTCAACGGCGACCGCTCCCTCGCGCCGTATGCGATGCAGGTTTACACGCCGCGGGACGACTATTTTCACGCCTACGACTACATCCCCGAGCCTTCGCTAAACCGCATGGTCGAGGCGTGGGGCAAGAACCCCGGACTGTTCACGCAGACCGCGGCCAACATGGTCACCTCTGAGACGACCCGGCTCAATTCGTCACAGAACTTCAAGGAAATCACCACCGCCTTCTACGCGCAGGGCGAGGCGCGTTTCTTCCACAACACGCTGCAGCTGCTCACCGGCGTCCGTTACGAGAAGATCCACACCAAGGCCGCCGGCCCGCTCACCGATCCGGACGCGGCGTTTGTGCGCAATCTCAACGGCACGTTCGCGCGCGATGCCGCCGGCAATCGCATTCGCAAGCTCGACGCCGGCGCCGTCGGTTCGCTGCAAGAGTTGTCTGTGACGAAGACGGAACTGGGCCGCGCCACCGACGCCGGCTTCGACGGCTACTATCCGAGCCTGCACCTCACCTACAACGTGACGTCCAATTTCCTGCTCCGTGCCGCCTATGCCCGCACCTATGGAAAACCCGACTTCGCCCAATCCATACCCGCCACCACCATCGACGAAAACGAAACCTTCAATTCCGCGAACCCGTCGCCGGGCTCCTTCCCCGGCGTGCTGATCGTCGGCAATCCCGACCTCAAGCCCTGGCTCGCGCACAACTACGATGTGTCCGCGGAATATTACACCGAGACCGGCGGCGTTTTCAGCTTCGGCGTCTACCGGAAGCAAATCTCCAATTTCTTCAACAGTATCACCGGCGTGTCCGCCACGCCCGCGTTGCTGGAGCAGCTCGGTCTTGATTCCAGCTACCAAAGCTGGGAGGTACGCACGACCGTAAACGGCGGTGCTGCGCGGGTCGACGGCGGGGAGGCCAACATCCGCCAGTCGCTCAAGCCGCTCGGTGGCTGGGGCCGCTACTTTTCCGTCTTCGCCAACGCCACCAAGCTGAAGCTCTATGGCAACCGCACGGCGGACTTCACGCGCTTCGTGCCGGAGAGCTTCAACTACGGCTTCACGATCACGCGCAATCCCGCGACGTTTTCGCTCAAGTGGAATGGCCGTGGCGAACAAAAGCAGGCGGCATCGGCGGCGCAGGGCCCCGACGCGTTCCTCTATCAGGAAAAGCGCACGACATCTGATGCGAATTTCACCTTTCAAATCACGCGCTGGCTGCAGGTCTTCGCCAACGGACGGAATATTTTCAACGTTCATTACAACCTCATGCGCTATGGCTCGCAGACCCCGAGCTATGCGAAGATCAGCTCGACGAACTCCTACGGCGTTCAGTGGGCCTTCGGCGTGAAGGGGACGTTTTAGCCTGTCCTAGCGATGAGCTGCCGGGCACGCGTCAGTCCTTGGTTTCCATGTTGGCAGGTTCATCTAGACTTTCATCTATGCGGATTCATGTCTGATCCCATCCCCATGAAGCTTCTCACTGATTTACGCACGTTGTTTGGCTGGACGGAATCTCCGGCTTCGGAGTTCCTACGCCTGAAGTCCACGGTAGGAGTTCTCCCCCTTCTGCCGGCCGATTCAGCCAACGCCGCGATGTTGACGCGTGTCCTGCAAAAGGATCTTCCGCAGGTCACCTCGGACGCGATTTATAATGCCTGCGCCTACGATTTCGGAGGTATCACGGGCGACTCCCTATTCCATCCCCTCCCAATTCCATGAACCAAGAATTCCCCACGAAACGCCGTACCTTCCTCAAGCAAGTCGCCGTCGCGGGTGCGGCGATCGGCTTTCCGGCCGTGCTCCGCGCCGCCAACCTCAATGGCCGCGTGCAACTCGCCACGGTCGGCGTCAGCGGCCAGGGTTTCACCGACATCCACAACTTCTCCTCGCACCCGCAGGTAAAATACGTCGGCTTCTGCGACATCGACACGACGTGTTTTGCCAAGGCCGATGAGACGATGCCCGGTGTGCCGCACTTCAGCGACTTTCGCGTAATGTTCGACAAGCTCGGCGATACGGTCGATGCGATCAGCGTTTCGATTCCCGATCACATGCACGCATGTGTGGGCATCGAGGCGATGAAGCGCGGCAAGCACCTCTATTGCCAGAAGCCGCTCGCCCACACGGTGTGGGAGTGCCGCCAGATGCGGCTGTGGGCCGCAAAGAAAAATGTCATCACGCAAATGGGCCAGCAGGCGCATTCCTCGCTCGAGTATCGTCTCGCCACGCGGCTGATTCGCGAGGGTGCGATCGGCAAGGTGAAGGAAGTGCACTCATGGTGCTCGCTCACGGGCAACGAGCGCACGCGCATGGTCGAGCCGCCCACGCCAGATCCAGTACCCAAGGGTGTCGACTGGGACATCTGGATCGGTTCGGCCCCGATGCGGCCGTTTTCGCACGGCGTCTATCATCCGTTCGCGTGGCGCGACTGGCAGGATTTCGGCGGTGGCGCCGCGCTCGGCGATTTCGGCTGTCACCTGCTTGACCCGATTTTCACGGCGCTCGATCTCAAGGCGCCGCTCACGGTCACCGCCGACAACAGCGGGATCAATCGCCACGTGTGGCCGGTGATGGAAACGATTTGCTGGGAATTTCCGGGCAACGAATATACGGCCGGACCGAAGCTTGCGCTCACGTGGAGTGACGGCGGCCTTCGCCCCGCGCGCAAGCTTGCGCAAATTCCAGCTGAGCTCGAGTTACCAGGCTCCGGCTCGCTGTTCATCGGCGAAAAAGGTAACATGGTACTCCCGCATCCCAACTCTCCGCGCCTCTATCCGACCGAAAAATTCAGGGGTTTCACCTATCCGAAGGATCTCAAGGGTTTCAACCACTGGCACCGCTGGATCGATGCGATTACGGGTGGACCGGCGACCACCTCGGGCTTCGACTACGCCGGGCCGTTGAGCGAGACAGTGCAGCTAGGCAACCTTGCGACTCGCGCATGCCATCCGCCGAAACCAAAGCGCGGCACGAACGCGCAAGGCCCGCGCGAGATCAACGTACTCAAATGGGACGCGACGAACCTGCGCTTCACGAACAACGACGAGGCCAACGAGCTGCTCACGAAAAAATACCGCCCCGGCTGGCAAGTGCCGGCGGCGTGACGGATGAATCGTTCGGTCACGCCATGCCGGACCTGCCGCTGGGCAATTTCGTCCACTGCACCGGCAGGAAAGCACCGGTCACGAGGGCGCCGCGCTCTGTGGTGCTGTCGACTCGCACCGGCACTATGGACGATTTTCCCTTCGCGAGGAGATGCGAGCGGTCTTCCGCCAGTTTCTATTCGATTCCGAAATAGCCTTCATGCCGCGCCTGCTTGGAGGCCGAAATAATCGGCGCGAAGAGTGCTCAGCCATTGATCTGCTCACGAATCTTTCGAGCGGACGCGTCGCCGCCGACGAGCCTGCACTCTTGATCGAGCCACACGGCTACACCACCCGAACGCAGCGCCTCCGCGACTCGCGTGGCGGATGCCGTGTGCTCACGCGCATAACCTAGCGACAAAGTGAACCCTCCAATAAGCGCCCAGGCGAAGCACGCGTCATTCCGTGTAGCGTGGGGTCACGTGATCAAAAGATTTATGAGTTGGTGGAGCTGCCTCAGCCCACCGCCGATCACGGAAAGGTCCGCGAAGGTTGGTTGAGCTTGGGGAACCACACAGAGCGATAGTGTGCGCGCCGGATTCCCCTGATCTGCCACGATCATGGTTCCCGATCAGCAGGCCCCACGCTGCGTCCGAATTTGAGCTGTTCCCCTATCCAAGGTATTCGGAACATTCTCAGAGCCCTCGACCAAGAGCTCCCAAACGGGCAATTCCACGCATGACGGCACCATGACAATAGAGTTCAATCACACGCTTGATCGTTCACTCGAAGGTGATGGACATCTTCATGCAAATTAAACCTTAACAGATGTTTGCGAACCCAGCGGAAAAGTGCAGCTCACGTATTACGTGCTAAGTGATTTCGACATGTTCTTAGCGGAACGGGCCGGCGCAATCCGAGCCCGCGTTGAAGATTAACTCGTTTGGCGAGACCAGTCGGACGTCCGCGGGTGCTAGCGTCCCCTTCAGGGTGAAGGCGACCTGCCCGCGGACCGTAACGCCGGAACGAAAATCGCTAGATTGCTGCCGACAGCGCGACCCCGTGAAGGGTTGGATGTGGTCGTGACGATGCGCGCAGCCCGCGTCAGAGGATCTTGGACCACCAGCGTGGTGGATCCGCCTCCATCGAGGTTAAGGGCCTGGGCCGTGCGGTAATCCTTGATCAATAAATCCGCCGCTTCCCCCACCGTCATCCCGGCTGAACCGGCGGCCTGTTCGACCGCCAGCAAGATCAACGTTTTCTGATCGGCCGTTACGCCCACAGCGGTGCGGGCGCGCGGGAGGTCATACCACGAGTGATTTTCAGAATAAGTCTGCGATGCGTGCAGGCCGCCAGGCAGCTCGGAGTAGCGCGGGATGGTCTTCACGCCATCGGTTACAATTTGCGCGCTGCCGGAAAGCACGTTCCACGGTACGATCTGCGGTAGGCAGTGGCGGTTATCCGGATACTGCGGATCGCGGCGCACGAGGGTGACGCGGTTGGCCGCATCGATATTGAGGGCGGGCGCATAGGCCATGATCGCGTAGCTCTGATCACTAAACCCAGACCCGACCGGTTGGGCTTCGAACGGCGAGTAAACTGTGCCCTGCGAGGCGGCGAAGCCGACCACATTGGCCTCCACTTCGTCGGACGGGAAGGGCACGAAGAAATGAACGTTGAGAGCGATCTGCGCTTTTTCTTGCGTCAAGAAATCCAACGTCGTCTGCCTCACCGTATCGCGGCTGCCGCTGGGTGGCGTGAGTTTGAAGGAGAGCCCCGGGGTCGTGAGGTCCACCAGCACGACATGCAGTTGAATCTTTCGAGGGGATGCTTCGGATCGGGCGATGAGGGTGATACCAGCGAACGGCTGGGTGACGATCTCGGCGGCCCGAGTCATCAGCACTCCACTCACGCACAGAGCCAGCAGGAGGTGGCGTTGGTTTCGTATCCGTATCATGAGCACGAGCCTAGGGTCAGAATGGGCCGGGAGGCGAGGCTGCGCTGAATGTGCATGCGGCCGTGTCCGGCAACGGCGAGGCGGGTGCGAAACCGGGATTGAAATTCGCGCGGCGTTCGTTGCGGTGAGAATCGCATGGTTAACCCAATCACAAATATCCACGGCGAGCGCCTCGATTTTACGTTTCATCCGGGGGCGTTGGGCGCCACGCAGCTCGTCGTCATCGGACACGGCGTGACGGGGCACAAGGATCGGCCGTTTCTTGTCGCGCTGGCCGAGGGGCTCGGGGGCGCGGGGATTCCGGTGCTGCGGGTGTCGTGGTCCGGCAACGCGGGCTCCGAGGGGCGCTTCGCGGATTGCACGATTTCGAAGGAGGTTGCCGACCTCGGGGCGGTGCTCGATGCGTGCGCGGGCTACTCGGTCACCTACGTTGGTCACAGTATGGGTGGTGCGGTCGGCGTCTTGCGGGCGCGTACGGACCCGCGGATTCGCCGGCTCATCACGCTGGCCGGGATGGTGAACACGCGGGCTTTTGCGGACCATCACTTTGGCGCACTCACGCCGGGTCGCGATCTGATGTGGGGTAAGCCCGGCTGTGTGCTCTCGCCTGCGTACATGGACGATCTACGCCGTATCGGTTCGGTCGTCGGGCAGGCTGCGGAGATTGCGGTGCCGTGGCTGCTTGTGCATGGCAATGCGGATACACTCGTTCCGTTGCAGGATTCGCGCGATGCGTTGGCCCAGGCTCGTGGGCCGACGGAATGTGTGGAGCTCGACGGCTGCGACCACGTCTGGGAGCCGGGCTTCATACCACGGATGGTGGCGACGGTCGTGGCGTGGTGCGTGAAAACCGAGGTGGCTGGCGTGGTCCCGCCCGCGGTGGCGCGGCGTTTTACGGAGGCACTGTAGGAGAAAGGCATCAGCAATAGCGATTGCCGCCACCGGACGTGAGCGGGCAGCCAGGGTTGATTTCACGTAGATTGTGCGCGCTTGCGCGTCGCTAGCCGACGTGCTTTCTCGGCCATATGAAGTCACCGCTCAAAGGTTTGCTGAGTGCAGTCGCCCTGCTGTTTGTTGGGGCGCTCACGGTGCTGGGGGCCGGCCTTGAAGCAGGGAAGCCCGCGCCGGATTTTACTTTCACCGACCTCGCGGGAAAGACGCAGAAACTCTCCGACTTTCGGGGCAAGGTGGTGGTGATGGAATGGCTCAATCCGGCGTGTCCGTATGTGGTGCGGCATTACCGGAGCGGAAATATGCAGAGTACGCAGACGGTGGCGGCCGCCGACGGAGCCGTTTGGCTGCAAGTGAATTCCACGGCGATGGGCGATCTCGATCCGGAAAAATCCGTGGAGTGGCAGCAGAAGCAGGGCGTGGTCGCCACGGCCTACATTCGTGATCAGAGTGGAAAATTGGGCCGTCTATTTGGCGCGCAGACTACTCCGCATTGTTTCGTCATCGGCCGCGACGGCACCCTCGCATACCAAGGAGCGATCGACGATCAATCGCAGGCCACCCAAGCGAACACCCCTGCTTCGCACAATTACGTGAAGGCGGCTCTGGCGGCCTTGAAAGCGGGTCAGTCGGTAGAAAAAGCGACGACCCAGCCCTATGGCTGCGCCGTCAAATACGGCGACGGCCGTTGAGCTTCGGCCTCACGGAGATTGAAAAAATCGTCGACCAGCACGCCTCCGCTAAAAGCGGCGCCGCTGCCCACGCGCGAGGGTGTCAGCCCGAGCTCCGTCGTGCTGCCGACGGGGCCGTGGCTGACGATTCGCGATTTTCTTGTTCAGCGTTTTCCCGGTATCTCGGCCGAGACCTGGGCGGCGCGGATCCAAGCCGGCGAGGTGCGCGATGAGCACGACGTGCCTGTGAGTGCGGAGCGCGCCTATCAACCCCATTTGCGCGTTTATTATTACCGCGCACTGCCAGCCGAGCCGCGCATCCCGTTCGACGAAGTGGTGGTGTTCCAAGACCACTATTTGGTTGTAGCCGACAAGCCCCACTTTCTCCCCGTCATCCCGAGTGGTCGCTACGTGCAAGAAACGCTTTTGGTCCGTCTGAAACGGACGCTCGGCCTCGATGATCTCGCGCCGATCCACCGTATCGACCGTGAGACCGCCGGACTCGTGGTCTTCACGATTCAAGCGGAGACGCGCGGTGTGTATCAAAACATGTTTCTCGAGAAGACCGTCCAGAAATACTATGAAGCCATCGAGCCGTGGCGGCCCGA
>Ga0114970_10001138_pt1 | contig 19886 bp, 22 predicted proteins | sample M_140205_XF_Meta_FD_87030 | JGI IMG/M metagenome (GOLD analysis project Ga0114970, IMG submission 87030) | Freshwater microbial communities from Lake Montjoie, Canada to study carbon cycling - M_140205_XF_MetaG | ecosystem: Environmental > Aquatic > Freshwater > Lake | place: Lake Montjoie... | reverse complement strand
GTCATCATCATTGCGATGGCATTTGCCGCGAGCACGAGTTACGTACGCCAAGCAGAGTTCACGCTCACTCCGGGACAATCGGCGAAGTTCGCAGGGCACACGCTTGTCTATGAAGGCCAGAACGTAAAACAGGAGTCGGCAAAGATCGTCGACCAGGTCTTGATCCGAATCGATGGCACTGGTCCGTGGGCGCCGTCGCTCAACAAGTTCGCGAATGGCAATCAGACCATTGGCACGCCGTCGGTCCGGTCGACATTCACCGATGACGTCGCACTGTCAGTGATCGATATCAAAGATGGTGAGAACGGTTCAGTCACTATTCGAGTGACGGTGCAGCCGCTCATCATCTGGCTCTGGATCGGCGGCGGCGTGATGGCATTCGGAACACTTCTTGCCGTCTTCCCAGGACGACGACGAAATCCGCTTGATGCAGTGTCGGCGCCATTGTCGGTGGAACCGCCAAAGGAACCGACCGGAGTCACCCCATGACGGTAGCGTCGGGCGAATTCGTTACTCCGCGTGGTGGTAGCAAACTCGCTCGCAACGCGGCGATCGTCGTCGGCATCTTGTTAGTGGGGCTGATTGCTCTCCTTGCCACGCGCGGAACAAGCACTCCGATCTCAAGTCGCATTGTTGGTCAAGCGGCGCCCGATTTTTCGGGAACGACACTTGATGGCTCAACGTTTCGCATGACCAATCATCGAGGCGAGTGGGTGCTGGTCAATTTCTTTGCAACCTGGTGCACTCCCTGTCGACTCGAAGATCCGCAGATCCAACAGTTTGTCGATTCCCACAAGTCCGACCCGGTAAAAGTGGTGAGTGTTGCGTTCTCAGACGATGCGAGTTCCATCAGCGCGTATTGGGTGAAGGAACGCAATACCTGGTCCGTGATTTCTACTGATACCGGACTTATCGCGCTTGATTACGGCGTCACGAAAGTCCCCGAGTCGTACATGGTGGCTCCGAGTGGTCTCGTTGTTGCTGGATTCCTTGGTGGCGTAACTGCATCAGGACTCGACAAGGTCATTGCTGAAAATGGCGGGATGGCCGTGGCTGGGACGGGGACAAAATGAGTTTGTTGCTAGCGAAAGGTTCTCCGCTGCGCCGATGGGGCCCATGGATCGCCGTGTTCGTCGTCACTGTAGGAATTCTCTCGCTCGCTACGTTCGGGACGCGGTCTGCTCCTACGGCGCAAGACAGAGTGACCACGATCTCTCGTTCAGTGAAATGTCCGGTGTGTTCGGGAGAATCTGTTGCTGAATCAAACGCACCGGCTTCGCAAGAGATTCGTCGCCAGATCGCCGAACAAGTGCAACAAGGTCAGACCGATGAGGAGATCCGCTCGTTCTACGCCGCGAAGTATGGGCAAGCGATTCTGCTGACGCCCTCGGCATCGGGTGTGAATGCACTGGTATGGATCCTTCCGATTGTTGCGTTTGCGATCGGCATCGCGGCGTTAGTGATTGTGTTCCGTCGCTGGTCATCGATGCCGGCCGAGCGAGCGACTGATGAAGACAGGGAACTTGTCGACTCTGCGTTGCGGGCGGAAGCAGATAACTCCGAAATCGATGACGATCCTCACGGCGAGGGAGCGTCTCGGTGACAACGCCGACCGGTGGCGGCACTTCAGCTCGACGCGCTGCAAGAGAAGCGTCGGCAACCAAGGGACCGAAGAGTACGCCGCAGAAAAACGTGACAGCGAGTGCGCCACGGCGTCGAGATTTCGATCCTGATGTTTTGATTGCGCTTGAAGAGGAACGAGATTTTCTTCTTCGCTCGTTGCAAGACCTCGAGCGCGAGCATTCGGCGGGCGATGTCGACGATGCTGATTACGAAGAACTGAAGGATGACTACACCGCTCGAGCGGCGGCGGCGATCCGTGCTGTGGAAGATCGCAATGCAACGGTAAAAGCGTTAAGGCCGCAACGGGACTGGAAGCGCACTGCAATTGCGCTTGTTGTCGTCGGATTCGTTGCCGTTGGTGCCGGTTGGGTGGTCTTTCGCAACGCCGGAACCCGCGCTCCTGGGCAAGGACTCACTGGTGAAGCCCGTCAAGACAGCGCCAACCTCATCTTGCAAGCGCAAGGGCTCACTGGCCAGGCGCAAGCGTCACTAAAGGCTGGCGATTCGGCGAAGGCTTTGAAGCAGTTTGAAAACGCCGTGCAGGCCTACGACAAAGCGTTGCAGCTTTCTCCTACGAACGTCGAGGCGATGACCTATCGCGGTTGGGTGATGCACACGATCGCGTTGAGCAGTGAGGCTTCTGTGGGAGCGCAGTTCGACGTGAAGGCGCGGCAGTATCTCAATGATGCGATCGCAACTGACCCGACTTATTCAGACGCTCGTGTATTCCGAGCAATTTTAGAACGCAACGCTGGCGAGTGGGCCGCAGCGAAGATCGACCTTGACGCAATCGACATGAACGCGATTCCGTTGTACATGACGCAGATGGTGAACGGCGTCAAGGACGATGTTGCTGCTCGTCGCACGAGCTAGGTCTTGTCACTTTGATGGCGGAACGTAACGGCCATGAAAGGGTCGACCGTTTCGCATTTCGATGATCCAGGTCGAACCCTTTTGGTCGATCAGTGGTCCGTCGGTGTCCATGCCATCGGCAACGAGCCTGCGAAGAAGGTGGGGGATGACGTCCCCATGGCTGCAGGCCACTCCGTCATGGTCATTGAGTTCAAGTAGCAAGCGATAGGCAATCTCGTCATCGGCGCCTTCGCCGAATTCATCTGAAGTTTCGACGGCGATATCGAATTTCGTTGCAAGCGGCTGCACGGTCTGCATGCATCGGACATAGGGACTCGAGATGATGCGGCCAACGACGATGTCGCTGACGACTGCAACGAGGCCTTCAGACTGCTTGATCCCGCGATCAGACAATGGCCGCAGACGATCATCAGATGCCCATTCCGAACGTTTGCCGGCATGGGCATGGCGAGCAAGGAAGATCGTCACCCCAAGACCGTAGTCAAACAAGTGCAGGTACTTCTCGCGGGTGCTTGGGTACCCCGTTCTGCCTACTCGCCAAGTGATCGAAGATCGCGCAAAACCTGAGGTAATTCTTGGCAGAGAGCATCGATGTCAGAACTTGTGGTGTTGTGACCAACGGAAACTCGCAGTGACCGCTGAGCGTCGACGCCCATCGCTTCAAGTACCGGTGAGGGTTCGAGGCCTTCGGAAGCACACGAACTCCCTGAATGCAGCGCAATGCCTCGGCGGTCGAGCCCAAGGACGACTCCCTGAGGTTCAACGCCGGCGATACCGAGACACACAAGATGAGGGAGACGGAGATCCGGATTGGCGGGACCGAGAAGCGATACGCCATCGATCGCTGTCAGATTGCGCTCGGCTGCTGCAAGTAATTGGCGAGCGCTGGCCGATTCTGCGGCGAGTGTTGCCTCATCTAGTTCTTGGGCCGCGGCACCGAAAGCGATCGCTGCGGCCATGTTCTCGAGTCCGGCTCGGCGCGCTCGTTCTTGTTCGCCACCAGTGAGAAGCGGTTCGAGTCGCAAACCTTGGCGGATCCATAGTCCGCCGATCCCGGGGGGTCCACCAAACTTGTGACTGCTGAACGAAAGAAGATCGATGCCGAGTTCACGAGGTTTGACTGTGACATGGCCTACGGCCTGGGCAGCATCGACATGTAGGAGGATTCCGCGCTCATGGCACGCGTCGGCGATCTCGTGAAGCGGTTGCAACGTGCCGACTTCGTGGTTTCCCCACTGCAGGTGCGCGAGCGAGGTCGAGGGCGTAAGAGCGGCAATAAATTCGTCGACATTGACGCGACCAGTGGTGTCGACGCCCGTTACCGTGACGGAACCGCCAAATGCCGTCGCAAACATTTCGCTTGATCGGCGAACGGCGGAGTGTTCGATACCTGAGTGCACGACGTGAGGTGTGGTTCCTGTGCTCACGCTGCGGCGAACTGCGCCCCACGTTGCCGAAGCGATGGATTCGGTTGCGCCACTGGTGAAAATAATTTCTCGTTGTTTTGCTCCAAGGAGGTTGGCGATCTGCTCGCGAGCATTTTCGAGGAGCACTCGAGCGGTCATGCCTTCTTGGTGAATGCGACCTGGATCACTGCTCGATGCTTGTTCCAGCATTGACAGCGCCTCGGTGAATGCAGCGAACGCAGTCTCTCGGAGCGGTGAGGTCGACGCGTGATCGAGATAGTGGCGAGCCACGACGGTCAGGCTTCGAGTGACGTGATGCACACATCGTCGCCCATGGGCTTCGACGATTCGAGTGCGATCGTGGCATCGCCACCGTGAAGTTCGGCAACCATGCCTTTCATCATTCCGCGATCAACGGCGCAAATTACGGGATTGGCCATGACTGCATCGCCAAAGGGGCAGTGCTCGGAAACGATGCGTAGCTCGTTGTTGCGACGTTCAGCGTGAGCTGCGAATCCCTGGGCGGTGAGCGCGTCAGCAACCGTTTGCAAGATTGCTTGAATCGATCGGTTGTGATCGACGCCTTCGCCGAGACGTTGGGCCATGAGGCGGCCGTATTCGATACCGACCTCTTCAGCCATGGTCTCTGCTTGATCGCGCGGAAGCATTTCGAGCGCCCGTCCCAAGAGAGTGATCAGTACATCGTCGTGGCGAACGGGTAGGTCGAGATGATCGCCCTTCGTGGTCGCGGTGTAGCGCTTCGATGGGCGACCGGCGCCCGTGCCACCGCGGGCAACAGCGACTTCGAGATACCCGCCTGCGGTCAGTTTGTCGAGATGATGGCGAGCGACGTTGGCATGGAGATCAAACTGGGTGGCTACCTCGCTGGCGGTAACCCCGGCCTCAGAAGCTCGGGCGAACAGGTAGATCTCGCGGCGAGTTGGGTCGCCAAAGGCTGAGGTGATCGCCGTAACCACCGAACTGAATTCGGTCGGACTGAGGGTCGCCTGTTCCACCTCGGTATTCTACCTATTGCCGTAGGAGAAATTCCCCGACCCGAAGCGAGACCCCCTAAATGTCCATCACAGATGCCGATGTCATCGAGGTTCTTCGCCCCGTTGAAGACCCCGAATTGCACCGAAGCATCGTCGACCTCGGGATGGTCCGCGGTATTGCGATCGATGGCCCCGTCGTGGCCATCCAGATTGCGCTCACGGTCGCAGGCTGTCCTTTGCGCAATGAAATCCAAAATCGAGTCACGAATGCAATCGTTGCGCTCGACGGAATCGATCGCGTCGATCTTGATTTCACTGTCATGACCGATGAAGAACGCGCTGGTATTCGCGAACTCCTTCACGGTGATCCTGCATCGACTGCGGGAACACATCAGGGTCACGGACATGCCGAAGGTCGTGTCATTCCTTTTGCAGACGCGTCGAGCTCGACTCGTGTCTTACTAATTGCTTCAGGTAAGGGTGGTGTCGGCAAATCATCGATCACCACAAACCTCTCAATTGCGCTTGCTCAACGTGGTCACAAAGTAGCGATCGTCGACGCCGATGTTTGGGGTTTCTCGATTCCGCGCATGCTGGGCGTCGATCACACTCCCACGATCATTGACGAAATGATTGTTCCGCCCGAAGCGCATGGTGTGCGATGCATCTCTATGGGTTTCTTTGTCGAAGAAGAGCAGCCCGTCATCTGGCGTGGACCGATGTTGCACAAGGCGCTTGAGCAGTTCCTCACCGATGTCTTTTGGGATGAACCAGATTTTCTGGTTGTTGATCTTCCGCCTGGAACCGGCGACATCGCGCTCTCACTTGCGCAGTTCCTTCCGCGTGCCGAGCTTTATGTCGTCACCACGCCGCAGCCGGCTGCGCAGAAGGTTGCACAACGTGCCGCGTTCATGGCCGAAAAGGTGAATATTGAGGTCAAGGGTGTCATCGAGAACATGTCGTGGTTCACCGGAGACGATGGCAAGCGCTACGAATTGTTCGGCTCGGGCGGCGGAGCTGAATTGGCCGAGCGCCTTGGCGTTCGCTTCGTCGGCCAGGTTCCATTGGTGACTGCTCTGCGTCAGGGATCCGACGACGGGAACCCGATTGTGGCCGTGGATCCCGAGAGCGAGGCTGCGCTCGCCATTCGTGCGCTCGCCGAGGTTATTGACCTCGAACTCGCTCCCACCCGGCGTTACAACGCCGGTCTTAAGTTGCTGGGATAAGAACTCAGTCTCGCGATCTAGCATGAGGCGCCGGCCATCAGGTCGGTTTCGTACAGGAGGAACTTCGTGGACGTCCGCATCGGTGTGCAACAGACACCCAAAGAAATTGAAATCGAGATGGCGTCCAGTGTTGACCGCGCTGAAGTCCGCGCATCGATCGACGCTGCACTGGCCGATGCCACAAGCGTCCTCTGGTTAACCGATCGTCACGGTCGAGACATTGCTGTTCCGTCAGCAAAAATCGCCTATGTCGAATTGGGATCCTCCGACGGCGAACGCCGGATCGGTTTCGGCGCGGGCTGATCCCGACGCCACACGTCAATGGCAAATTTGGCGGAGCTCGCCCAGCAACGGTCGCGACTCACGTCGGCAGAAACAGATCATCTTCAGCGTTTGCTCGCAACTTGGGGCCTACTCGCTGATCTGAGTTTCTCTGACCTCATGTTGTTCGGTCGCGATCGGAGCGCCGACGACGAGCATTCAATGGTCGTTCTCGGACAGATTCGGCCGACTACGAGCCAGACGCTTTTTACAAACGACTGGGTCGGTCGGGTCGTCACGTCGGTCGAACGTCCTTTGGTCGATCAGACCTTTGAAACTGGCAACGTTTCTGAAGGCGAGATTCCCCAAGGGGCAATTGAAGGTCCTGTTCGTGAAACCTGCATTCCTGTTCGCTTTGGCGGACGCACGATTGCAGTTCTCACCAAAGACGCGAACCAGCACGTTGCCCGTCAAGACGGAGTTCTTGAACGCACCTATCTCGATGTATTCAATCGATTCGCAGAGATGGTTTCAGCGGGGGAATTTCCATTCTCAGGTGAAGACGAACGCGGAGTCGTCATGCCGCGAGTCGGCGATGGCGTCATGGTGCTCGACGCTGACGAGCGAGTGCAGTTCGCTTCACCAAATGCAATTTCTGCGCTGCACCGAATTGGCGTTCACGCGAATTCAGAAGGCGAACGATTTGGCGAACTCGGATTGCCGGATACGCCCGTGCGCGCGGCGTTCACACTCGCCAGGCCGACTGCAGAAGAAATTGGACGCGGTCCAGACATCACGATCTTGCTACGCATCATTCCGCTCGTGTCTGAAGAACGAGTCACCGGGGCACTGGTGCTGATGCGAGATATTTCGGAACTCCGTCGCCGTGACCTCATGTTGTTGTCGAAAGACGCAACTATTCGCGAAATCCACCACCGGGTGAAAAACAATCTGCAGACGATCTCGGCACTCTTGCGATTACAGGGCCGGCGCTTATCTTCGCCCGAAGCAAAAGCTGCAGTAGAAGAGTCGGTTCGTCGGATCCGTTCAATTGCGCTCGTGCACGAAACGCTCTCTCTCACGATTGGAGACGACGTTCCTTTCATCGAGATTGTTCGACCGCTGGTGCGCATGGTGGAAGAAGGGCTCATTTCGCCAGAGCGTCCTATCCGGTTCACGGTTGTCGGAGACGGCGGCATCCTTCCTGCCGATGTCGCAACGCCGCTCGCTGTGGTCCTCACTGAACTTCTGCAGAATGTGGTCGACCATGCCTTTCCATCCGGTCCGATTGAAGATGCGACGGTGCTCGTAGAGCTCGAGAACACCGGAACGAGGTTGCGGGTGACTGTGACCGACAACGGTGTCGGCACGTCTCCTGGTTTCACCATCGATGACAGCACCGGATTGGGTCTCTCAATCGTTCGTACGCTTGTCACGACTGAATTAGGTGGAACCATTGGTTTCTCGGCTGGCGAAGGAACGCCGGGCCACCCAGGCACCGTTGTGCGGATCTCGGTGCCTGTGCGCCGTTGAGCCGATGCGCTTGGCGGAAAACGACAACGACCTCCCCGCAGGGAGGTCGTGGGAGTGAGTCAGTGACTCAAGGCGTGGCGCTCAGGATGCCTTACGGCGAGCGGCGAGCCACTGGCGTCGCAGCTTGCGACGCTCTTCTTCTGAGGTGCCACCCCAGATGCCAGAGTCTTGATTCGTGGCGAGAGCGAAGTCGAGGCAGGGCTGGCGAACTTCACAGTCGGTGCACACGGACTTGGCGTTTTCGATCTGCTCGATTGCCGGGCCGGTGGTACCGACGGGGAAAAAGAGATCGGGATCGGTGTCGCGACAAGCGGATTCATCTCGCCAATCATCGGCGATTGTGTTCAGGGTCATTGAATAGGGCGCGGTCAGGGCCACGGTTCCTCCAGGATCAGGGGACACGAAGCGGTTTTCCAGCCGATCCGTGAGATGTGTGCTCATGCCACCTCTCCGCACCGTGTGAATCAGAAACTGATTCGAACGGACCCGGACATGTGTGGCTGAGGGGGGAGAACGTAGTGGTGGCCCTACGCACGCGCAAGGGGTTCTTTGCAAATGCTGAGGTCAGCGCCCGCGATGCCGCGGTGGGTTTGATATCGATGAACCAAATGTGACAAATGACACCCAAAGAACACGGGTGAAGTTCGACCCAAACCTTGGCCGCGATGGGCCTACGGTGGGCAAATGGCATTGGTAGTGGCGCATCGGGGTGCTTCAGCGGCAGTTCCGCCGGGCAATACGGTCGAGGCGTTCGTCGAAGCGGTTGAACAGGGCGCTGACTGGGTAGAACTTGATGCCCACCTGACTGCCGATGGAGAGGTCGTGGTGCATCACGACCCCGTTTTGGCCGATGGCCGGTTCATCGGTGAGTTGGCCGCCAATGAACTGCCCGATTTCGTTCCCACGCTTCTCGACGTGCTCCATTCGTGTTCGCCGCTCGGGGTGAATGTTGAAATCAAACCCGATGGGTTGGCGTCACTTCGCTCACTGCTTGTCGAACGCGTTGTGGAGATGCTTGTTTCCTTCGATAACCAACGCGAATTTTTGGTCACGTCGTTTGATCACGACATCGTTGATGAAGTGCGGGCGTTAGCTCCGACACTCGCCACTGGGCTCCTCAATGCGGACGGGGGGTCACTTGAGTCTGATCTGGAGCGTGCGGCGAGAGACGGTCATGTCGCTATTAATCCCTGGCATGGCCTCGTCGATCGGAAGTTTGTCGACCGAGCGCACGCGCTAGGGATTGCGGTGAATGTTTGGACCGTCGATGGCGAGCAGCAGATCCGCACTCTTTCAGAGGTCGGAGTCGACGCGATTATTACGAATGTGCCGAGATTTTGTCGCCAAGTCCTCAGCCGGGAGTAGCTCGAGGAACAACCAACGACAAGGCGTCAGCTTTATAGCGGAGTTCGAGGTGCTCGACATCGCCGAGATAGTCGCCGTCAACCTGATGTGGGACCGGTCCGTAACCATCGATTTCGATGTGAGTGACATCAGAGTGAAAGGACACGTTGCGATCGTTTCGCAGACGTTTTCCTGAGCCAAGTGTTGAAGAAAGTATTCGCGCGAGAGGAAGTGCATCGAGAGTTCGCAATGTCACGATGCTGAGCGGTCGATCCAGTGTTGCTTCGGGAGCAACGGTAAACGGTCGAGTTCCAATAAAAGTGTACGGATCAGTATTGAGACAGACCGTAAACATCGCGTCATCGACTGTTGGCTGACCTTCGACTCGCACAGCGAAATGAGATCGCTTGCGGTCGTACTTTCGAATCCACGTGTCGAATGCTGCCCAGCCAAACAGAGCGTGGTTCGCCCATCGCTTCAGAGAGCCGCGACGTTCAACTTCCGCTACTACGGCTGCATCAAAACCAATGCCGACATGAAAAAGGAAATAGCGACCATTCACTGATCCGAGACCGATGCGCTTGATCGACCCATGGGCAAGTGCGTCGAGGAGCGCTCCGGTTGCTTCGATCGGATCGTCGGGAAGACCAAGTGTGCGAGCAAACACGTTGGTCGATCCCCCGGGTACCGCAGCAAGGGCGGTAGATGTCCCGGCTAAGCCGTTTGCTGCTTCGTTCAACGTGCCATCGCCCCCGAGTACGACAACGACATCGGTTCCGTCTGCGGCGGCGGCTGCGGCCAGACGAGTCGCGTGACCGCGCCGCGTGGTCTCGGCCACCGTGACGACATGGTCGGCGGCGAGGGCTTTGGCAATGACCACCCGTCCCCGGGCGGTGACCGAAGAGGCCGAAGGATTGACTATGAGGAGCAGTTTCACAAGGTCTTGGACCGTAGCGGAGGCTCGTAGGTCACGTCGTGGCCCGTTTCCCAAGAAACGTTGTCGTGTGATTTGGCCATGACCCCATTCTGCGGGCAGGATTCAGCCTATGAATGTTGTTGTTTGTGTCAAGCAGATCCCGGACCCGGCTGATCCTGGTGCGTTGGATCCCACTACTAAAACCCTGAAGCGAGACGGCAAGCTCATCCTCGACGAATCTGACTCGTACGGAGTTGAGATGGCGCTGCAGCTTGTGACCACTGCCGGTGGGGGTGAAGTCACGCTCGTTTCTATGGCTCCTAACGGTGAAGTGTCCGGTCTTCGTACCGCACTCGCCATGGGTGCGGCCAAGGCCATTCTTGTCAGTGATGATGCACTCGCTGGCAGCGATGCACTCACCACCGCCAAGGTGCTCGCCAAAGCCATTCAGCGTGTCGAAGGTGCAGACCTTGTTCTCACCGCAACGGAATCGAGTGACGGTTACACCGGCACGGTTCCTGAGCAGATCGCTGGTCTGCTCGACCTTCCGTCGGTCACCTTCGCCAAGTCGATCAGTGTTGAAGGCAGCATGGTGAAGATCCAGCGTCAGACCGAAGCCGGTTACGACGACGTCGAATGCCCGCTTCCCGCTCTTGTGTCGGTAACTGCTGGTGTTGTGGAACCTCGCTACCCGTCCTTCAAGGGCATCATGGCGGCGAAGTCGAAGCCGGTCGACACACTCACCGTTGCCGACCTTGGGCTCGACGCCAGTCAGGTCGGTTGGGCCGGTGCCGGTCAACAGATCGTGTCCATCGCCCAAGCTCCCGCTCGCGAGGCTGGTGAGGTCTTCGAAGACGACGGCACCGCCGCCGAAAAGATCGTCGCTTTCCTCGACGACCTCAAGGTTCTCTAGGAGGAATTGATCATGGCTCTTTCGAAGATTTGGGTGCTCGCCGAAGCAGTAGACGGCAAAGTCACCACCAGCACACTCGAACTACTGACGAAGGCTCGTTCTCTCGCCGATACGGTCGAAGCGATTTACTCCGGTGGCGACGCCGACGCGATTGCTGGCCAACTCGGTGAGTACGGTGCGTCAAAGGTCTATGCAACTGGCGATCTCGCTGGTGCTCTCCCGGGCGTTCCGGTGTCAGGTGCAATCGCTGCATTGGTCGATGGCGGCAATGCCCCCGACGCGATCATCGCGGTCACTTCTTATTACGGCCGTGACATCGCTGGTCGACTTTCGGTCAAGCTCGACCGCACGGTCATTACGAACAACACCGACCTCGAGGTCGACGGGTCATGCCTCGTTACGACTGAGCCCGTGTTTGGTGGGACAACCGACGTGAAGACAACCTTCACCGCCGCTGGTCCTCACCTTGTTCTGGTGCGTCCGAAGTCGTTTGTTGCCGAGTCCGCTGGTGGCGGTGCTGCAGCAGTCGAGACCATCGCTGTTCCCGACGGTGGCAAAAGCGCTGGCGCCAAGGTCATCACTCGTCACGTTGAAGAGCGTGAAGGCCCGTCGCTCGACGAAGCCGCTGTCGTCGTTTCTGGCGGACGTGGTTTGGGCGAGCAGGAAAAGTACGCCCTCATCGAAGATCTGGCCAAGCTGCTCGGTGCTGCCCCTGGTGCATCACGCGCCATTGTCGATGCCGGTTGGGTTCCCTACAGCTACCAGGTCGGACAGACCGGCAAGGTTGTTAAGCCAACGGTGTACATCGCTGCCGGTATTTCCGGTGCGACGCAGCACATGGTCGGCATGAAGGGCTCAAAGAACATCATTGCCATCAACAAAGATGCCGAAGCGCCGATCTTTGCGGTCAGCGACCTCGGAATCGTCGGAGACGTTCACAAGGTCCTGCCACAACTCATCGAGGCTCTCAAAGCTCGCTGATCTTTAACTCTGATCTATTCAAACGCCCCGGTCACTCACCGGGGCGTTTGTCTTTTTGCGATGTCATTGCCTGACAGACTGAGTTTCCGCAAACAATGGAGTTCCCGTGTTCGCCCTCTTCGATTCGATCTTCGGACTTCCTGGTCATCCGCTGTTGGTGCATGCCGCGGTGGTGCTTGTTCCACTTGCCGCAATCGGAACGATCGTCATGGCGTTCTGGCCCGCTGCCCGCAATCGAATTGGTTGGATCACAGCGGTCATGGGTGTTGTCGGCTTCTTCTTTGCGTACTTTGCAAAGCAGAGCGGCGAAGCGCTTCTTGAAACGGTTCGCGTCACCGCAGCAGTGAACACACACGCTGAGATGGGCGATCAGGGTGTCATCGGTGCGTTCCTCGTTGGGGGAAGTGCGTGTTCGCTGATGTTGTTTGATCAGTTTGTGAAAGAACGCGCCAAACGTGATCTCCCAGAACTCTCGGTTACTCGGCCGCTTCGCACTCTGATCGGTGTTTTTGCTGTTGTGCTCAGCATCTTCGGCAGCGTGTTAGTGATCAACGTCGGGCATAGCGGGGCAAAGGCGACATGGGAGAACAAGGACACAGCGCCGACGGTTACCTACAACGGTGATTGACGTTGATCAGATAAGCGGCCACGGATAGCGGTGGCCACTTTCGTCGATGGGGAGTACTCCTTCGCGAACAAGAGCGCGCGCTCGACCGAGGATGGCATCTTGTTCGAACGTCCCGAGAAGTTCGGCAACAGTTTTGGGAAGTCCTGTATCGATCATTTTCTGAAGGTCGCTGAGTAGATCTTGATCGATGTCTTCTCCGCCGAAATCCCAGATGACCGTGCGGAGTTTGAATTCGGCATGAAATGAAAGGCCGTTGTCAATGCCCCAGATATGGCCATCGGGATCGATCAAACAATGACCGCCTTTACGGTCGGTGTTGTTGCACACAAAATCGAACACGGCCATGCGCTGCAATTGATCGTGGGTTGATTCGTCTTCAAGCATTGTGAAGTAGTGCTGCTCGAAGTCGGCATCGATGAATTTCTGGACAGAGCCAATGCCGTGCGGTGCGTCATCGCGAGCAATCGTGAAGGGAACGACGTCCCAGCCGAGCGCGTTGCTGAGCTCGTAGGCGGCGACCTCGCGTTTCCAAAGCCCGTCTGGGAAATCCCACAAAGGCCGCTCGCCGATATGGGGTTTATAGATCACGCGTGTGGAGTGTTCGCCCGATGTTGCTTCGGCGAGGAAGGTTGCATTCGAACTCCACGGCATTTTTCCGATCAGTTCGATCTCGCCGCCTGCAACGATTTTGTTGAGATCATCGCTGGTTAGTTCAGGCGAGGACATGGGTGGCCACCCGGATCCATCGGTCGACCGCACAGCCGGCAGGCAGGGCGACCGGCTCGAACGATGTCATTGCCAACGGCGATAAATGCCGCGACCTGCGCGCGGGTAATACGAATTCGAGCAGTTGCCGGATCAAAATCGAAATCCTCGGTGAAGTCGTCATCTTCATTGTTGATGTCGGGCATTTCTTCAGCAACGATCATGAGCCGGTCGTCATCTTCTTCGTACGCGACGGCGAGCCCTCCAACAATCCATTGCATCTCTTCCGGATTCACCGCAGAGAGGGGGGCGATGAATTGACCGGGATGGATTGCTGGAAGGTCGGTGAGGATTCCTTCGAGGTATTCGCAAAGCGCAGCGACTTGTTGCTTTTCCATCTTGAACGAAAAGATTCGACCAGCGTCTCGAACCTGAATGAAAAATGTGCGCCGTCCCGGTTCGCCAAAGACACCCGGAACAATGCTGTCGGGTTCGGTGAATTCCCACGACTCGCTCATGACAGTCCGAGTTTCGAAAGGTCGTCACCGGTTGAATTCACGCTAAGGACTGCAGGGCCAGAGGCTGAATAGAGAATGGCGGAGATCGAGCATGGCGAAACAACGATTCGTTGGAAGAGGTCAAGGTGAGTGCCAAGCGCTTGTGCGACGGCTGCCTTGATCGGGTCAGCATGCGAAACCGCCACGATGGTCTGGCCCGGATGTTTCGCTACGAGCGCGTCGAGCGCGCCGACCATTCGTGTCTGCATTTCGGCAAACGATTCGCCGTTCGGAAATCGGAAGCCGCTTGGATAGCGCTGCACGGTGTTCCACTCGGGCAACTTGCGAAGTGCGTCGAGTTTCTTGCCGGTCCAGTCGCCGAAATCGCATTCGAGCAGACCGCGATCGATCTGCACTTTGAGTTTTCGTTCGCGAGCGATTGGTTTGGCAGTTTCTCGAGTGCGTTCAAGGGGCGAGGCGTAGATCGCAGCAACCTTTGTGAGTTTGCTTATCCGGCTCGCTGCTGCCTCGGCTTGGGCGACGCCGCTTTCGGCGAGGTGAAGGCCTCGGGCGCGTCCTGGAAGGGTGGATCCGGTCGTAGGGGTTTGGCCGTGTCGGACCAGGAGGACGAGTGTCGGAGCGGGGGCAGATTTCGTGCGGGCCATGGGAGTTAGAGCCTACCGAGCGACTCTGGTCAGCGGACCGGTCGGGCGGGTCTGGATTGTTGATGTCGGGAACGATGAGGTCACCGACTACGGTTGCGACCGCCTGCCGCCGCCCCCCGGTCGATGCGGCATCGAATTCATGAGGATGGTCAGCACAATGTTGGGAAGACGAGTAGGCGCAGGCGTTGTGGCTCTTGCCCTGGTGTGCATGATCAGCCTCAGTGGCTGCAAGCAAGACAACACGCCGAAGGAATACAACACGCTCACGCAGCAGAACTTCCTTGAACTGTGTACGAATCACTATTACGACAGCACCAACAGCACCATCGCTCAGACTGGCAACACCATTAAGTCCGGAATCGATGCATCGAGCCAAGACCAGTGCCAGTGCCAGTACGACGTGTTCGTAAAGCAGATGCCAATCAATAAGTCCGCTGCGCAGCCTGGTTACACCGGCACCAACTTCACCGATCTCAACTCGAAGTTGAAGACCGATCCCGAGGCCGCATGGTCAACGGTTCCCGAAAGCATCACGAATGCCGTGAAAGCGTGCATGAGCAGTTCCTCATCGGGAACTGCGACTGCTCCATCGACGACATCGACGACCGCAGGCTGATCGCTCGCAGGCAGCGTTACTTTGCTGCCGGCTTCTTCTTCTCGGGAAGTCCGAGGCGAACGACTGGCTCGGCCCACTGCGGCCAACGAGCGCGACTTTTCTCAGAGAGTTTGCGCATCAGCGCGATTGCGCCGGGATCATCGTCGCCAGGCCGCGCCTCGATCGAACCGTCAGCGATCATTCGTTGAATGATCTCGCGGCCAAGTTCGGTGCGAACGATGGTGAGTGTCCAGTCGTTGTCCTTGCCAATGCCGCCCGTTGAAATATCGGCATGTTCGGCTGCGAAATCGGGGCAATGGGTGCATCCTTCACGCGTCCAGTCGTGACATTCCTTGAGGTTGACCTCGTGGTAGCTGCCATCGCGAGTCCAAATTTGGAAGACGCCCTTGATGTTCATCTTGGTGATCTCAGCCTTCGGGATGCGGTACTTCGCTTCGAAAAGTTCTTCGAAGATCGCATCGTCGAATGTCTTCGAACACAGAAGCCCAATGTTGAACACGATCGGCTTTGAGATTTTTCCGATTTTCCGGTTCCACATCACTGGGGCAATTGAGGACTGGCAGCTCATGCCGACGAGGGCGAGACGGCTGAGACCGCGCTCGATTGCTTCGTCGATCGCAAGAGTGTTGGCGGAATAGGTGTAGCGACTGCCAGCGCCGGCCAGAACTTCTTCGCGATTGGTAGCTACGCCGGGTATCGCTTTCCAAGTCGCAGCGTCGCCACCTTCGAGATACGACGTGAGTGCACCATCGATGTAGTCGTTGTCGAGAGCCCAAATGAGTAACGCAGAAACTAAGCCGCCGTCCTGGCCCATGCGGTGGACCATGTCGTCGGAAGCGCGAGTTAACAGAATGTCGGAGTAGATGCCGGCAACTTCATCGTCGGTTCGATCTCGACCGAAGAGGTGTTCATTGGCTTCTGGTTCCCACGAGCGGAAGCGAGGGCATGCTCGTGTGCAACTCGTGCATCCCTTTTGACCGTGCCCGCAATCGGTCGGCCCGAGTTCGTCTTCGATGTGGAAGGGCTTGTAGCCGCCGGCTTCGTGGTTGTAGCCAATGACATCGTGCGGACAAGCGATAACGCACCCGGCACAGCCGGTGCAAAGGCCCGAGGTGATGACCTCGTCAAAGAGTTCCTTCCACTGGAACGTCCAACGCTCGGCTTTGACGGGTGTCTCTGTGGTGCTCATAGAGTGCAAATCTACCCCTCAGAGCACGGATCGATGACCTCGAGTGAAACGATTGGACGACCCGGGCTGACCTCGGAAGACTGTCGGCTATGGACCTGAACTATCCAGCAGACGCAGAGGCCTACCGCAGCGAAGTTCGCGGCTGGCTTGAAGAGAACCTTCCAAAGGGATGGTTCGAACCCGGTTTCGAGATGAGCGCCGACGATCGAGCGCTTTTTCTTGAGCAATGGACGAGCAAGCTCTATGGCGGCGGCTGGATTTGCGCGTCATGGCCAAAGGAATACGGCGGTAAAGGTCTCACAACAATGCAGGCGGTTGTTGTTGCCGAAGAGTTTGCAAATGCTGGGGCTCCGATGCGTGCTGACTTCTTTGGCGACACGCTCGTCGGCCCAACGATCCTTCAGTGGGGAACCGAAGAGCAGAAACAGGAGTTCCTTCCCAAGATTCTTTCCGGAACCATCGCATGGTGTCAGGGTTTCAGCGAACCCGATGCAGGTTCGGATCTTGCCAACCTCGGTACGAAGGCTGTTCTCGATGGCGATGAATGGGTCATCAATGGTCAGAAAATCTGGACCACTCAGGGGTTCATTGCTGACTATGTCTTCATCCTTTGCCGCACCGATCCTGATGCACCGAAGCACAAGGGCATCTCCTACCTGCTCTGCCCGATGGATCAGCCCGGCGTTGAAGTTCGCCCCATCAAACAGGTTGATGGTTCCTCTGAATTTGCCGAAGTGTTTTTCACGGATGCTCGTTGCCCGAAGGAAAACGTTGTTGGTGGATTGAACAATGGTTGGTCGGTCGCCATGACCACGCTGGGTTTTGAACGAGGGACATCAGCCACGACCGGTTACCGCCGCTTTGAGACTGAGTTGAATCACATCATTGCTGTCGCCAAGCACAATGGGTCGATCAACGACCCGCTGATCCGTCAGCGCATAGCGCTTGCTTGGTCGAAAGTTCAGATCATGCGTATTAACGGGCTTCGCTCGCTTACAGCGGTTGTGCAGAATCGCAAAGATTTCGGCGTCGCTGCTCTCGGCGCGACGAACAAGATTTTTTGGAGTGAGTATCACCAGCAGGTGATGGCACTCGCTATGGATGTTCTTGGCCCTGAAGCTCAGCTCTTGCTTGGCGATTCCGGTTCTGAAGAATCGGTGCCTGGTTATGGTCGTCGATCAGTAAATCCGCAGTATCCGGCAAATGCGCTTCAGTCGTCGTTTTTCTTCAGTCGGTCCGAGACCATTTGGGGCGGAACCTCTCAAATCCAACGCAATATCGTGGGAGAACGAGTGTTGGGTCTTCCCAAGGAGCCCAAGGTCACAGCCTGATTCGAAGGGGGTGACGAGGAGCCGCAAAGTGCCCCGACTACCCTGAACGAGTCATGTCTGATGTACCCCCCACGTCGGGAGGATCGGTGCCCCCGTGGGATCCCGGTAGTCCTCCAGGACGCTCTTCCACCTTTCCTGATCGCCGGGTGATTGGCTCATCGAAGAGACCAGCAGCCCCGGGGTCGGCGGGTGCTGGGTCGACTCCGAACTTTCGTCATGCCAAGTCACCCAAGCGGGGTAAGAGGTTTCTGAAGGTCGGCATTGGGGTGGTTGTCCTTCTCGCTGTCGGCTTCGCAGCAGTAGCGGGTTACGGCTGGTACCGCTACAACCAGATTCATCGAGATTCGTTGGAGCTTGCCACTTCGTCGGGAGGGGTGCAGAACTTCCTGATTGTTGGGTCGGACAGCCGTTCCGTGGTGTCGAAATCAGATGCTGATTCTTCAGCGTTCCTCAATGCGCCAGGCGTGCAAGAAGCTGGCCAACGCTCTGACACGATCATGGTCGCAAGAGTCGATTCAAAGAACAAGACCGTTGATCTCATGTCGTTCCCGCGTGATTTGTGGGTACCTATTCAGCCATCTGGCAGTGAAGAACGAATCAACACTGCGTTTGCTCAAGGAAAAGACAGCGCCGATGGCGCTCAACGATTGATCAACACCATCAAGGCTGATTTTGGCATCGAGATCAATCACTACATCGAAATCAACTTTAAGAGTTTCAAGGGGGTCACTGAAGCTGTTGGAGGAATCCCGCTTTATTTCGAGAACCAGGTTAGGGATAAAAACTCGGGCTTCTACATGATGAGTACTGGTTGTCAAACTCTCAACGGCGATGCTGCACTTGCCTACGCCCGTTCGCGTCATCTCGAATACCTCGATCCCAAAACCAAGAAATGGATTGAGGATCCAAGCGCTGACCTCGGTCGCATCTCGCGCCAAACCATCTTCATGCGGACAATGCTTGATCGAGCCCAGGCGAAGTTTGGATCGATGGATCTCAAGGCAGTGAATAGTTTGGTGTCGTCGACCGCAAGCAATCTGAGCCTTGATTCAAAACTGAGCATCGGAGACCTTGTCTCGCTCGGAAAATCATTCAAGGGGTTCTCGGGCAATCAGATTGTCACTCACGCATTGCCGGTGTATCTCGACATGACAAGTGGAGGTGCCAGCATTCTTCGCCTCGATACCGCAGCTGCGGAAGATGTTCTAAATGTTTTCCGTGGTGTTCCTGCCGGGACCGTCGCGCCAAAATCGGTCGTGGCGAGTGTCACGAACGCAACAGGAACCAAGGGTCGTGCTGTTGAAGTTGCCTCTCGATTGAAGCAACTTGGATTCACGGCGACATCGGGCGGCGACATCTCGAAATCGCAGACTTCTACGTTGATTAAGTATTTGCCCGGTTTTGAAAAACAGGCCGATCTCCTTCGTCGTCAACTGGGTGGCACTGCTGAGATGCAGTCCGATAAGACTCTCAAGAGCTCAGCCCCGGTGGTGCTCATTCTCGGGACTTCGTTCACTGGAGTTCTGGCTGAACCGGTGCCGGCTAGTACGACGACAACAACAACGAATGCTTCTGGTTCCTCGACCTCGTCCACAACTGGGCCGGTCACCACGGTGAAACCGGGCGAAGTCACCGAATTGGTGGGGGTTCAAGCGGGCAAGGCCCCTGAAGGCGTCGTCTGCAAGTGACCGGTAGTGCTGGGACACTCGCCGGTGTCGTGCGACAGGCCTCGGAGCAGCAGCCAAGCGCGGTTGCCTTGGTCGATGACATCGGGAAGGTCACATTTGCTGAACTCAATCAGCGCATCTCGGCGACGGTTGCCGTGGTCGATGGACTTCTCGATGCGATGGTGCCCGTTGCAGTCATCGGTCCGAACCATCGCACATGGATCGAGTTGTATTACGCAGTGCCAGCGAGCGGCCGCTTGCTTGTCTTTCTAAATCATCGCCTTCATGCACAAGAACTTGCGGCCATGCTCGATCGCTCGGGAGCAGGGGTTGTTATTGGGAATGAAGCAGATCTCGGTCGACTTCGCGAAGCCGGGGTTGAAGTTCCGATGTTCGACTGGGCAGCGTGGTCTGCGTTTGTGAATGGCGTCGAGATCGATGGGGTTGACCGCCTTATCGATCCCGAGTCGGCGGCGTGGTTGCTCTTCACGAGCGGAACTACCGCGGCGCCGAAGGG
>Ga0114970_10001136_pt1 | contig 19940 bp, 7 predicted proteins | sample M_140205_XF_Meta_FD_87030 | JGI IMG/M metagenome (GOLD analysis project Ga0114970, IMG submission 87030) | Freshwater microbial communities from Lake Montjoie, Canada to study carbon cycling - M_140205_XF_MetaG | ecosystem: Environmental > Aquatic > Freshwater > Lake | place: Lake Montjoie... | reverse complement strand
GAGGGGTAATCAATCTCAGTGCGTTTGCCTTCACCCACTTTGTCGAACAGCATGAGCTTGATTTTCGGCGCATCGGGAGCGTCGAGCGCCTTGCACTTTGCGCACTGGCAAAAGCTGGAGTAGCCGCCGTCATTTGGGCTGAGCGAGATGGGCGGCTGCGATTTGCCGGCGAGTTGCTTGAGGAGTTCGTTCGCAACGTGCGCACGCAGTTCCGGGTTGCTCTCGCAGATGCGCCAGCGGTCTTTTGCGTTGGTCTGGTCGCGCGTGCCATCGACCTGAAGTGCGAACCACTCGGGATGCGTCTTGCCGTGCTCGTTCCAGCCGCCTTTCAAACCGCCGCCAGCATGTCCAGCGCGGATGCCGATGCTGCCGCCGAGTCCATTCCATGAGCCCCACGCGGTGGGCGAGTCCGTGCCCTGCGTCTTTGCGATGGCGGCCTTGTAGTCGTCTTCGGTGAATCTCAGCCAGGCGAGGCCGACTTCGAAATTCCGCTCCCCGCGCGGCATCATGCGGATGGCGCGCTGGCCGACTTTCGGGGTAAAGCGGACGTCGAGGCCCGCGACAGCGAGTGTGGGCTTCTGCGGAATGACCGTCCCGCCGGGGCCGGGCCACAAGTGGCGGCAGCCGAGCGATTCGAGGAACTGCACGACCGCGCTGAAATCCGCATCGCTACGCGTGCCGTCCGCGCCTTCCGTGCGGCCCATGAGCACGAGCGCGTTGGCGCTGGTTTTCACCACGATGCCGCCGACACCGATGCCATCGAGCGAGAGGCCGAGTTTCTTCGTGAGTGATGATTCGCCGAGCAGGATAAAAGTCTGCGCAGAGTATTTTACATCCGTGGCAACGATGCGCCCGTCTTCAACGCGAACCTCAGCCTGCGCCTTCTCGGCGACCAACGGCAGTGTCGCGCCGGTCATCTCTTTGATATGGGAGAGCAGCGTTTTGGTCGCAGCGCTGTAGGGCGCCACTCCGCTGCCGAGAAGGACGACGGCATCGGGTTTGCCTTCGGAGGCGAGGCGCAGGTCGGCGGCGCGACTGGCGTGGGGAAGCACGGCGAGTAGCGCGAGAGTAAGGAGTTGTCGGGTCATGTTTGGTGGGTCTTGGAATTAGCGGGTGAGTTTCTCGATGAGGAAATCCTGCTCGGTCGCGTGGCGGATGTTGTGTGCGCCGGGATAGACGAGTTCACATTCCAAACTCAACTCGCGGAGACGCTCTTGCAGTTTCACGCCAAAGTTCGCGGTGTGAGTCGGGTCTGCGGCGTTCTGGCCGAGCGCGGGTGTGGAGTCATAGATGAGATAGACGGGCGGGTCATCGGCGCTGGCGTGCGCATAGGGCGAATACTCCTGAATCCACGGCAGCACCTTCTCCCGCGCGGCGAGGAACTGCGGGAACTGCGACCGCAGCGAATTCTGGTCGCTGGGGTCGTCAATGAAACCAAACGCATGGCCGCCGTAATCGCTGTTCGGCGTCCACTCCCTCATCTGCCGCGGGTCGAGTGTGGTCTGTGCGCGGACGACGGCGGCGCACCGCAGCCGCGTGGATTCGCGCGCAACGGGGTCGGTGCTGTGCGCGTCGGCCATGTCTGCATGAAACGCGAGCCAGAGGCTGGCGCACGCGCCGGCGGAGCGACCGCTCGCGGCGATGCGGGTCTTGTCAATGTTCCACTCCGCCGCCCTGCTGCGCACGAATTGCAGGGCGCGCGCGGCGTCTTCCAGAGGGGCTTTCACCGGCGGAGTGATGCCGGCGGCCACGGCCTGCGAAGTGTAGCGGTAGTTGATGGACACCACGGAAATGCCGGCCGCGAGATACCTTTCCAAGCCGACCACGAGATTCTTGTCGCCAAAAATCCAGCCGCCGCCGTGGATGAAAAACACGAGCGGCGCGGGCTTCGGGGAGTCCGCCTTCCACAAGTCGAGCACCTGCCGTTCATGCGGGCCGTAGTGAATGTTGCCCAGCGTCGGCGGTGGCGTGGCGCGCAGCGTGCCGGCGGTGAAGGCGAGGATGAAGAGAAGCCGTTTCATCGGGTGCGGTGCGCGGGTTTCACTTGGTGTTGAGCGCGGAAAGCGTTTCGCCGACTTCGATGCGGAGGCGCTCGAGGTCGGCGACGGACTTGATTTGCGGCGACAGCGGGTCGCCCTGACAAAGGGCCCACGCCCTGGCGAGCGCGGCGTCCTGCGCGGGATTGGTTTCGCTTTTGCCAGCCAGCGCTTCCACTTTCTCGCGCAGCATCCAGAACATCGCATTGTCCTCCAAGCCATCGCGCATCGCCTCCAGCCGGATGGTCGAAAGAATGCCGGTTTCGTGCGGCCACATCAGCACGGCGGAGAGATTGCCCACGCCGTTGTCGCACCAGTAGTCCTCGCCCCATTTCGTCACGCCGCTCCAGGCCTTCACGGTCCAGTTGTAGCTGCCGGTGAAGCGCATGTCCCACATGGTGATGTAGCGCTTGCGGCCTGACTCCCACGGCTCCGGCTCCAGGAGACCTGGCATGGCGTTCACGCGCCAGAAGCGGTCGCCCGCCTTGATGCGCTCATCGAAGAGCGGCGCGATGGAACTGCGCGACCAGATGTCGAGCAGGCCGAATATCTCCTTCGCGCCGTCGTCGTGGTAATAGGTTTCCATCGTCGGCAACGAGCTGACTTTCTTCCATTCCTGCAACGCGGCCTTGACCTTGAGCACCTGGTCCGAGGCGACTTCGTCAAAGCCGGGCCTCACAAAAAAGTAATCCGACCAACCCTTCGCTTTGAGATACTTTTCAATCTCCGGAATCCGCTCACCGTGGCTCTTGAGCAATTGGGACGTAATCCCGAGGAATATTTTCGTCGCGCCCGCATCCACGAACTTCCGCATTTCCTTCTCGAAGGCGGGATGGTCGCCCTTGAGCAACAGGCCGGCGAGGCCGCTGTCGCAGGGCGTGAGGCGATATTTCAAGTGCATGTCAACGATGGCATCGAGCTGCTCCTGCTTGCTGTAAGGCGTGCCGTCGGCGTGCCGCGCCTCGGCGAGCGTGTTGCCCTTCAGCGAACTGGCAAACTCCATCCAGCGGCCACGCACCGGAAGCTGGATGTTCCAGACGTTCAGCTCGACGGGAATGACATGGCGGTCCGCGCCCCGCGTCAGCGTGACCGAACCTCGATATCGCCCCGGCATCGCCTCGCGCGGCACGCGCCAGGTGATGAAGACCGGGTGATTGCCGGCGGGTTTCAATGTGAGCTGCTTCACCGGCAGCAGCGCCTCGGGATACTCGCCGAGCGGGTAGTGCGCGTTATAGCCCGAGGGCGTCTTCGTTGGCACATAGAGGAAGTCGCTGATGGCCTCGCAAGTCGCCTTCGCCGCGCCGGGTCCGATGAGTTCGGTGCCGCTGATTTGGTAGGCGTCGTCGCTTTTGCCTTTCGGCATGAAGACGAGTTGCAGCGACTCGAACTCACCCGCGCACGCATTTAGCTGAAGCGGACCGGTGCCGGTTGCCTGGAAGGTGTCCTCGCGGAAGCAGCGCTGCGCGGCGGGATGCGAGAACGCATCGAAGGCATCGAAGGCAAACACTTGCTTCGCGTGATGCACCTGCGGCTCGATTTGCCGCAGGCGGCCCTGCGCCTTCGTTTGTTTCGTGAAGACGACGGGCGCTTCTGCGTGCCTGCCAATCACGAGCGGAATGATGGCCGAGTCGAGCGGCCGGCCATCGCGCTGGAAGCTGATGCGAAGCTGCGCCGTCGCGATGTTTTCGAGGTTCACCGCGAGCTGGTGCCGCGTGACTTCGCGCGGGTTCAGCTTTGGCAACGTGAAGTCGTATTCGCGCAGCGTCTTCTCCGGCTGCCCCAGCGCGACCAGCGTGGCGTGGGCCGTGAGTCCGGCGAGGTCGGTGGTCGCCGCGATTTCAAGCGACAGCTCCTTCGTGTCCGGCGCGAGCCATGTGGGATGCGGCGAAACGCCGACGACCACTTCAGTCGAGGCATAGACGATGTTGCGAATCGGCGGTGCCCAGACCATCGAGTAATCCCAGCGGCAGCTTGCCCCCGGCTTGGCAAAGATGGGCTGCGCGATGACTTCGAGCGTCGTGAAATCAACGCCACGATGCCAGTTGTAGATTTTGAACATGTCCTCGGGCCGTGTGACGGCGATGAGCGAGTTGCCCGTCGGGCTTTCCGGCCGCACGACGCGCGAAGACCAGTTGCCCGCGGGGAAGTAGTGAACGTCACCCCTTGGTGGAGCCTTGTCGCGCTGGCTTGGCAGCGGTTGTCCGGTGATGAACGCGCCGTTCTCGGTCATGTGTGCCTCCTCGGTCTGTTCGCGGTCGCCGCCACGCAGGATGAGGTTTCGCACCCACGGGATGAGGCCAAACTCGCCGCTGCTTTCATTGCGAATCTCCACCGCGATCCGGAGGCGGCTCGACCCCGCTGCGAGGACATATTCCTTGGTCACCGTTGCCGCTGTCGGCTTGTCGGCAGTTGGCAGGACCTTCGCGACGGCGACGAGTTTCTGCGAGCCATCCGGCAGCTTGCTGAGTGACAGTTCAAAGCGGTCCTTCGTATCGTCGAGGTTCAGCGTCTGGCCGTAACGGACCTGATTCAATCCACCGACATACGGCAGGTTCTTCACGTCCTCGCGCTGCCGCACTTTGTCGCGCAGGCTCACGACGCGCGCACCAATCGGCGACACGGCGACGCGGAGCAGTGCGTTTTCGAGCACGAGCACGCCGTCCTGCTCGGAGGGATTTGTTTTGCCAGTCTCAGCCGCTGGCGCGGTGGTGAAGACGAGTGAGGCGAACAGGGTGACGATGAGTTTGTGTGCGTTCATGGGTGTGGGCGCGTTATTCGAAGATGTTCTTCATCGACCATGCGGTGAGCGACTTGAGTTCCGCGTCCTGGCCTTGCGCGAGGAGCGAAACGCCGGTGCTGTCAGCGCGCCCAGGATGCACACGGATGGCGAGGCATTGGCGGCCGTTGATGAAGACTTCGACGATGCTGCGATCCACGAAGACGCGGAGCTTGAACGGTTCGTCCGGTGGGATGAGCACACTTGCGGTTTCAGGTGGACGCGAGAGCACGTCGTGCAATTGCGATGCGCGCGTCCCATCGAGCGTGACGACGCTGAGCTTCTGCTGCGGCGGCATGAAGCGGCTCGTGACGGCACGATCCTTGAACAACAGAATCCTCGCGAACTCCTCCTTGTTCGGCGACCGCAGGACGTTCAGCTCAACCATCGGCGCGTTCTTCGGATCGATCTCCGCGTTGATTTCCAATGAATCGCCGTGGATGTCGGGCAGCACGGTTTCCTTGTTTGCTGGCAGTGTCATCGCGGCGATGTGCTGCGGCTCGCCGCGCAGGGATGGGATGTCTCCAGCGGGTTCGATGCCGAGTTCGTCCTTGCCGATGAGCGTGAGGCGTCGCGGCAAAGTCATGATGCCGTTCGCGTCCTTCGAGGTCATCGCAGGGTTCACATTGAAGATGGCGATGACGCCGCCTTTGCCATCCGGCGTGGCCGAGGGCGCATGGACGCCTCCCGGCGAGACAGCACCGAAATTGAAACGCCCGTGCGCAGTGGAAGCGAACTTGTCGCGCTTCTTGTCGTAATCGCCGAGCAGGTATTGACCGCTGCTTGTGTGGCTGAAGAAAAGCAGGATGTGCCGGTCGCCAATGGGCCAGAAATACGGACACGCGCCGTCATCGCCGACGCGCGTGAAGCGGTCACCTTCGAGAAACTGATGCACAAACTCCCACGTTGCCAAATCGTGCGAGCGAAACAGAAATTCCGCCGGCACCGGCTTTCCCGCAGGGCCGCTGTAGTCCACCGAGCCGGACAGCGAGTAATACACGCCATCCTTTTTCCAGATGCACGGATCGTAGATGCGATACGCCATTGGCTCCGCCGAGAGGAAGTGATGCTTCACACCATCCTTCTCCAGCGGGATGACGGTGCCGCCTGTGACCTTCTCCCAATTCAACAGCAGCGGGTCGCGCGACACCGCGACCATGTTGCCGAGACTGCGCCCGTGATACATGGCGATGACGCGGTCCTGCTCGACAAGGATGGAGCCGGAATAAGACTGCTCCTCGGGATTCGGGAAAATGGCGAAGGGCAAATCGCGCCAGTGAATCAAATCGTCGCTGACCGCATGCGCCCAATGCCAGCGCCCATCCTCGGGCGGCTGCGTCTGATAAAACAGATGCCAGCATCCCCGCCAGAAGCACAGCCCGTTCGGGTCATTGAGCTTCGCCTGCGGGCTGGAGAAATGATAACGCGGCGTGTGCAGGTCATCCGCCTGCTTGCGGCGCTGCTCGCTGAAATGACGCAGCAGCGGGTTGGTCGCAAGCTGCGCCTCTTGCTCCGCGAGCGAGTTGGCGAAAGTGTAGCGCGGGGCTTTGGAGGTGTAGTCGCGCGGCTCCGCAACCCTCGCTTCCTGGGCGCGCGAAGCGAGTGCTGAAGCGAAGATGATGAAGATGAATCGTTTCATGGCGAGTTTCCCAAGCTGGCACCGTCGTCGGGCATGACGAGGATGATTAGGCGCCGCGGTCCGGTGCGGCGGCGATGCGGGGCCAGGAAGTGGCGGCGTGTGATCATGGCGTGTTATTCAAGGTAAAGGATTTCATTTCCGCACAGCAGCAGCGTGACGAACTCGCGGACTTCGTCCCTGAGTTGCGTGGCACCCGTTTGCTGGCGACGGCGTTCGAGGAAGTGTTGCGCGAAATCGCGTTCGGAGTCCGTGGGTGAGCGTTGAAGGACGGTCTCGTAGATCGTGTTCAAGACATCCGGCAACGCGGCCTGCGAATGGATGCCGAGGCGGTTGCTTAGATCGCCGCCAAGGCCGCGGGCGGTGCTGGGGCCGTTCATCAAGAATAGCGCCTGCGTGGCCGAGATGGAGGCCACACGGCGGTCGATGAGATCGTAGAGGGAGGGGCCGTCGAACTGGCGCGCATACTCGGCCGCACCGGGCACGGCGGCATCGCGTTGCGCGGGTGTGTCGAAATGTTTGCCGGTCTTCAGCCAGGCCATGGTGTTGAGGATGGGTTCGTATTCGAGGCGACGCACGGACTGCCGCGCAAAGTAGCGGTTATCGGGATCCTTGGCGAAGTCAGCCTCCGCCGCGACGGCGCTCCGGCGATAGGCGGCGCTGAGCACGATCTCGCGGATGAGCTTTTTCATCGACCAACCGTTGCTCACGAAGCGCGCAGCGAGACCGTCCATCAGTTCCGGCAACTCCGGCTGTTCACCGAGACGACCGAGTTCCTTCGGAGTTCGGCAAAGGGCTTCACCAAAGAGATGCTGCCACGCGCGATTCACCGCAGCACGCGCGACGAGCGCCGCCTGCGTGGAGTCGTTTGCGGTGAGCCACTCGGCGAGTTGCAGACGGCCGCTGCCTTCGAGTTCCACCTTTGGTTCGCCAAAGAAGATGGGTGTCGCACGTGGCACGAGCTTGTCGGGATGCAACACATCGCCGCGCAGCAGCAGACGCGCATCACCGACAAAATAGGGATGCATCCAGACCCGGTTCGCGCTGTTGGAATTGAACTCCAACCCGGCGGCCTTGGCCTTCTCATCGAGAGGTTTCAGATCCTCCGCGCGTCGCAATCCGCCATCGGTGCGGACGTAGAGATGCGTTTCTTTTGGTGCAGTCCACTGCGCCGCGGGATTCACGGTGAGTTCCTCGGCGATCTGTTCGATGCGTGCGTCGGCTTTCGCGAGTTCTGCGACCTCGGGATCGGTCCTGGCATAGCCGCCGAAGCGAGAGCGCTCGACCCATTGCATTCTTTCGTCCTCCCAATATGTGAGGTGCAGTTCCAGTTCGCGAACGAGTTCCGTCTGCTGAAGATCGGTGGCACGCTTGATGAGCCCAGACTCGCTCTTGTGGCCGCCGATGAAGTGCTTCCGGTGGCCGAGTAGTTTGACGTCGTATTTCGGCGGCTGGTAGTTCTTGAGGCCCGCCTCGCGCTCGACCAGCGCGGTGTGAAGATCCGCAGCGAGCGACTTGGCTTTCTTCTTCTCCGCATCCGCGAGTTCAGCGCGCAGCACCGCGATCTCGAGTTCGCGCAGACGTTTGTCCATCGGCGTCAGAATCGCGGTGCGCGACTCCTGCCACTGCTTCACGCGGCCTCCTCCGCCTACGTTCAGCTTGATGCTCGTCTTGCGGATGAAGCCCTGCAAACGCGCCTGCTCGCTTACCATGTCTCGATGTTTCGCAACGGCTGCATCGGCTTCGGCCCGCGACTTCGCATTCGACGGCACCGGCCCGAACCAACTGCTCTGGAAGAAGCCGAGCAGCGCGTAGTAGTCGCGCTGCGAGATGGGGTCGAACTTGTGATCGTGGCAGCGCGCGCACTCCAGGCTGATGCCCATGAGCGAGCGCCCCATGAACTCCACGCCTTCATCCAGCTTGTCCATCAGCACAAAAGTCTCCGTGCCGATGTCTTCAAATGTGCGCGGCCCGTTCAACGGCACCGCCGCCGCGAGCGCCTGATCCAGCGAGTAATCTCCGCCTGCGAACGCCTTCATCTTGTCGCCGGCGACATGCACCCGCGCGAACCAATCCCACGGACGATCTTCATTGAAGCACCGCGCCACCCATTCCGCATAACGCTGCGAATCCAGCGCCGGCCCGCGGTTGCTCTGCGCGTTCGCGCCGTTGCGCGTGTAGTCCAGCCAGTGTCGGCCCCAGCGCTGACCGAATTGCGGCGAGTCGAGCAAGCGGGTGACAACTTTCTCAAACGCATCCGGTGCGCGGTCATTCACAAATGCTGCGATCTCCTCCGGCGACGGCGGACAGCCGGTCAGGTCGAATGTCACGCGCCGCAGCAAACGATGCCGATCCGCCTCCGCAGAAGGCGTGAGGCCGAGGCGCTCGTGATGCGGTTTCAGCGCAGCATCAATGCTCCTGCTCGCTGGCAAATCCTTCGGCAGCGGACGAAACGCCCAGTGCTTCCGGTCCGCATCGCTGACCGTGAACTGCTTCTCCCGCGCCAGCACCCGTTCGTTCGCAGGCCACGGCAGGCCCTTCGCAATCCATCGCTCAAACGCAGCCACCTGGGCATCGCCAAGCTTGTCGCCCCGGCGCGGCATCTTCAGTTCGCCCTCATGGCGGATCGCCTTGATGAGCAAACTCTCCTCCGGCTTGCCAGCCACCGCCGCCGGCCCGCGCTGACCGCCCGCGAGGATTCCGTGCCGCGAGGTCAAGTGCAGCCCGTGCTCCGCCTCCTCGCCTGCGTGGCATTTGAAACAATGCGTGGCCAGCACCGGACGAATCTCGCGCTCGAAGAACGTCACGTCCTCGCTGCTGAACTTCGTCGAATCATCCTTCGCGCCTTCCGCGATCCACCGGCGCAGCAGATCGATCTCCGCCGCCGCCAGCTTCTCACCCTTCTTCGGCATCTCCGGCTTCTTCGCACCCGTGAGCACTTGGATGAGCGGGCTTTCATCCGGCTTACCGACGATGAACCCCGCGCCCAAATCATCACCACCGCGCCGCATCGTATCCAGCCGCGTGAGGTCCAGCCCGCCGCGCTGCTCTTGTGGGTAATGGCACTTGTTGCACCGTTTTTCCAACAGCGGCATCACCTCCCGCTCGAAGCTCACGGGAGCGGAAAGTGCGAGCCGCGCGCCAACACAAATCGAAATAGCGATGATGAGTTTCATGGCAGGGGTTCGCTGATCACGCCGGACAGACGCACATCATAGAAAGGAATACGAGAGCGAATTGATCCACAGAAGTGTTTTTGTCTTTCTCGGCACTGCTCGCTCAAGGAGCGGGGAAAGCCTTATATTTCATTAGACCACCCTTAGTTGATTTCGAGCTTCCCAAATTTCTCCGGCACGTGCCAGCCGGCCCTCGTGGGCGAGAACGCCTGCAACTCGGGTTTCTTGAAGTCGAGGGCGCGCTGGCGGCCCACGTTGAAATACCACGGTGTCTGTGCGCTCGGCTTCGCACCGGCCACGCGATGGCGCGAGTCTGAATTGGCTTCGACCTCGCCGACGACCGGGATACGGACGCTGACTCGCCAGAAATCGCTGCCGCGCTCGGTTTTCACTTCGGCGAGGGACTGCCAGTTCTTGCCGGGGTTGCCTTGGGAGACCGCGCCGTCGGGATTGATCTCAAGGTAGTAGTAGGGCGAGTGCAGCGGCGTTTCGAGCAGGATGATGACGTTGTCTCCGCTGAAAACGTCGTTGCTCGCGTTCAGCTTTTTCATCTCCGGCTCCTGGCAGACGATGTCGAAAAGGATCGCGCTGTTGTCCCATCCGACACGGACGGTGGTCCCGACAGCGGGCTGCGCGAGCGTCATGTTGTCTTTCAGCGCGTAGGCGGTGGCCTTGGAGAGATCGGTGCCGTTGACCGCGACGGCGGCGGGTGATTTCGCGCGGGCCTGGACCAGCGTCTCCTCTTTCTTTCGTTTCATCGCGATGAGTTCGTCCTTCGGCTGGAGTTCCGAGATCATGAGCTGGATGCGTTTGCCATGGACGCTGTCGCCAGCGATCTGCCGCGCGTGGTCGAGCAGTTCGCGGAAGCGCAGGTTGGTCGCCAGCGGGACGTTCGCGGGGCTGCCTTTGCCACGGCCGCGGCTTTGATCTTTGTAGGCGAGATTTTGCTCCGCATAGGTGATGGCCTCCTTCATTGCCTTGGCGGCGGGGCCGTAGTAGAGCGCGCAATATTCATCGAGCACCGCGTCGATGTCCTGGCTGGCGTCCCAGAGGAAACGCGACTGCACATAGAGCGTGACATGTTCGAGCCCCGGCGCGCGCCATTTGCCGTCTGCCTGACTCTGCTCGCCGAAGTCGCCGAGGGAAATCCCCTTGAGCGCCTTGAGATCCCTCGCGGTGGCGCGCGGGTGAAGCACGGGATACGCGATGGGCGCGTCCTGTCCCCAGATGTGGTAGCGGTTGTTCTCGAGCCGCAAAATGTTCCCTGGTGCGATCTTGCTCTGCCATTTCTGCACGCGGTTCCAATATTCCGTCCAATGCTCGGGGTCCTCCATCAGTGGACGCCCGGCATTGGCGATCCACACGGCCAGATTCGGGCTGAACTTCGCGATTGTGTCCGGCGCATCAATGTAGCTCGTGTAGGCGCCGCAGGTGATACGCCGCTCCGGATGCGTCTTGAAAACCTCGCGCGCCACGCGGTCGGCGAAACCCCAGACCAGTTCCGACGCCGACTTGCCCTTGCACCCCTCGCAGCCGCACAATTGCAGTCCGTCCACCGGCCAAATATCGACACTGGGAAGGCCGAAGGTGTTGTAAAGAAAACGGATGTAGTGCGCCGTTTCGGTGATCAGTCCATCCGAGGTGAAACACGACGTGCCGTCCTTGCCGCTCGCGCGTTTGTCCGTGTCGCGCTTTCCGCCGAGCAACGCAAAATACTCCGGGTGCGCCTTCTGCATCGCCTCGTGCCCATACACATTCACGAGTCCGTGCGGTCCGCGCAATGGCCCGAGCTGCTCCTGGCCCGAATTCATCCCAAGCCGCCGCGCCCAGATGACATCATCGAAACCAAAGCTCGCGTAGTTATTCCACATCCACGCGCGGACCGGAAAATCGGGCTTCACCGTTTCATTGAACGCGCCGATGGAGACCGTCGCCTTCTGCGGCACGACCTCGCCCAATTCACCCGCCATGAACCACCGCACGCCGAGCCCGCGCAGCAAGCCATACACCGCATTGAGCGAACCGCTCTCGTCCTGATTCCAAAAGCCGGGCTGCCCGCCATCCGATGCCTTCCAAAGCTTCGCAAAATCCTCGCCATATTTCCCTGCCATCACCGAGTCGAAATCGCCCGGCTTCCAGTAGCCCTTGAAGCCGGACGCAAAAGGAAATCCCCAAGCCGCATCGGTCTTGCCCTTGGTCATCTTCTCCCACTCCGCCATCGCGCGCGGCGCATCGTTGCGCTTCATCGGCCACGGCAGTTTCGAGGCATCAAAATCCACGTCCTTGCCGATCAAGACCAGCCAGTCCGTGCCAGAAACCATCCGGTAAGCCCCATCGCGCAGTCCGTCATTCGTGACCCCCAGCCGATCCGTCTCCGTGCTCCGCCCGATGTGAATCTTCACCCGCGCGCCCGCCGTGGGCTTCGTCACTATCGGCAGCCGCGCCCCGCTCATCTTTTCCACAAAATGCCGCAACTCCACCGCCGCCAGCGTCACCATGCGCGGCGGTTTTTCCGCGAGGACGATTTCCGCCCGCGGCTCGCCTTTTTCGACGAAAAATGTTTCTGCGGCGTGGAGCGCGGTAAGCGGAGCGAGCAGCAGGGCGGTAATGAATGCGAGGATGAGTGGCGCGGGTTTCACGGGATTGGGGAAGATGTCGTTTCGTGTGGCGAGGTGGATTCAACGGTCCTTCGCCGTCCCTGACAGGCCGGCTGCGAACCATGTTGCTGCCATTTTGTCCATCCCCGACTGATTGGGGTGGACGCCTTCAGGCAATAGTTCATCCGTCGTGATGGCGGCGTGCATGTCCACGAGGCTGATGCGCTTTCCTGCTGCTTTCTGCGCGGCGACGATGGCGGGCAGCGAGGCGTTGTAGGCGTCCACTTTCTCCCAGCCGGCGCGCGGGGCTTTCTGCGGGAGGATGGTGGCGACAAAAAGATGCGAGGGGCTCGTCTCGCCGATAGTGCGGATGAGTTGGTCGCGCGCTGGCGCGTCGAACCCGTTCGCGCCCGACATGAGCAGGATGATGTCGGGCTGGCGCTTCTTCAGCACGTCCACGATGCCGGGGACTTTGATTTCTTTGACGCCGAGCGAGGCGAGCACATCGGGCGGTGTCGGCACCACGCCGCCTTTGAGGATGCCCGCGTTGCCGAAGCCGGCGAGGCCATGGTGATCGGGATCAAACTGGGGATCAACGCCGCCATCGTGACCGAAGGCGGCGTAGTTTAGTTCGCCGACGAAATCATACGCGATGCCTGCGGCGCGGAGTCTGTCCTGAAGTGCTTTGCGCCAACCGCCGCCCTGCGGATGGGGCAGGCCGGTGGCTTTGCCGTCCTTCTGCGCGAGGTAGGAGCCGCGCGTGATGCTGTCACCGAGGGGCAAGATGCGCAGCGGTTTTTGCTCGATGCCGGATGTTGGCTTGGCGATTACCGGAGTCTGGCCGTTGAGGTGTTTCCAAAGCCGTAGCAGAGCGTCCGCGCGGAGTTCGCCGGTGCTCGGTGAATCCTTTGACTCCGCCGCGTGGACGGCCTTCGCCAGCTTCGCTGCGTCGAGCGTTCCCTGCTGGAGTTGTTTGAACCCATCGAGCCACACGCTGCGCACGGCCTCGGTGAGCAGCTCGTTCACGCGGGCGTTGTAGTCAGCGAAGAAGCCCTTGGTGCCGAAGTATTGCGCAGCGGGCACACGGGGATCGTCGGAGGCGACGTCGAGGTCGTTGAAGAAAGTGATCATCACGCGGCTGTTGGCGAGTTTGCGGATGAGAAGGTCGGGATCGAGCTTTGCGGGCGTCGTCTGGCGTTTGACGGCCAGCGCGGCGGCGTGGCCTGCGCTTTCGCCGAGCTGCATCCAGACCGGTTCGAGGCGGATGCTGCCCCAGCCGACGTGGGAGGCGCTGACGGCGACGGGGACGAGAAGGTTTTCGATTTCGTTTGCGAGGATGGAGCGATACGGCACTTGCGCGGGACGGGTTTCTTCGCCAAGGAAGAAGATGCCGTCGGCGCTGCTGCCGCCGGGAGCATTGCGCGGCAGGCAGGCGACAGAGTCCAACGGCCAGTCGGTCATGGCGATGCTGTCGCTATGAACCGGTGTGCGGGCGATGCCCTCGGCGATGACGTTGTCCTGCTCTTTGAAAACATAACGCCCGACGAGACGCCGTGCCTCGCGGACATAGATCTCGTATGGCACATGTTGGTTGTCGGGAAACTCGTCGGCGGCGAGGCCATAGCCGGCGAACTTTTCACGTTCGCTCGCGGTTGCCTCGGGATCGTTTTGGATCCGCCAGAGGCACATGAGCATTGCGTCGAGGTAATGTTTCGAAATGGCCTCGCGCTTGGGCCAGTCGGCTGCGGGATACTCGTTCTGCGGGCCGATGAGCCGTCCGCCATTCCATGCGACTTTGTTGTTCGGCAGGTTCGGCACGAAGCTGGCACCTGCGGGCGCTTTGGCAATGGCGGGATCGTAGTTCGCGGGCTTGGACACCATGATCCGGTTTGCCGGGTCGCGCGTGAGGATCAGGCGGTAGTTGTAGGCCATCACGGAGCTGTCGGCCTCGCCGCTGTGCGGGCCTTCGACGATTTCGCCGCTCGAGTGAGGGTTGTAGCGGATGTTGAGCGTGCCTTTGTCGGCGGCTTGCGGGAAGCCTCGCTGGCCGGGTTCCTTGGTGCGCTCCCTGGTGTAAATGACGCCGGCGTGTGGTTCGTTGTATTGCTGGTGGGACTCGCGACCGATCTGCGTCTTCACGCCGGCAGCGGCCATGAGATCGCCCTCATACATGGCATCAGCGAAAACTTTGGCGCGCACAGTAATGCTGCCTTGGCCGTGCATCGGCTGGAGCGTCACGCTGCGGAGCACAGGGCCTTCGCGTTCGGCCTTCGCGATGAAGTGACCGAGCAGAACGGTGAGCGACTTCTCGCGCTCGACCATTTGATTGAACAGCAACTCGGCAAAGCGCGGCTCGATCTTCGGCCGGTCAATGTGCGCGCGACTGGTCTTGCTCGGCATCGAGACCATGTGCTGCGGCGCTCCCTCGCCGTACGTGTCGCGGTAATACGCCGCCGCGCCGGCAATCATCTCGCCAAACAGCGGTGAGCGGAGACCGTCATACGGAGCCTCCCAGCCGCCTGCGCCGCTGGTGACGAAGCCGCCAAGGTGCCACGTATGATTCACCAGCAGCACGCTCAAGCCTTCACGAGCGGCCCGCACCGCGCAGGCGATGCCGCCGGGCGTGCCGCCGATCACGACGAGGTCATACGACTTGCCGTTCACGTCCGCAGGTTTCGCCGCGCTCTTCAAGAGCATCGGCGGCGGAATGGTCACCGGTTTGGCGTCGCTGGTCTCCCTACGGCCGACTGGCACCTCGATGATTTGTCCATCCGCGAGAAGGCGCTTCTTGAGTTTCGCGAAATCCACGGCCTGCACCGGCACGCCATCGTCAATCGCCAGAACGGCAGCGGTCGCAGCGCTTTGGCTCGTGACCATGAAGACCGGCTCCATGCGAATGCTGCCGAATGCCGCGTGACTCGACGAGAGCGCGAAGGTGACGAACAGGTTCTCACATTCGGAGGATTTCGGAACGATGGCGCCGTAGCCAATGGGCGCGGGTTTGCCGCCGCCTTCGCCGAAGCCTTCGTTGTAGAGCTTGCCGGCCTGAAACACGCGGCGCACGGCGTGGATGTCCATCGGGTAGGTGGCGAGCGCGACGGGATTCGGTGCGACGCGTTCGTTGCGGATGTGGTGCTCGGTCATCACGAGGTCGCTGACCATGCGGCGTGCCTCGCGGACGTAGATCTGGTGGGGCCAGTGGCCGTTGTCGGGGAACTCGTCGCGCGGCAGACCGAAACGCGATGCCTCCTCGCGTACGTTTTCAGGCACGCGCGGATCGGTGCGGAGAAAGTGGAAGAAGCCGCGGAGATAATCCTGGTGCGCCCTGGCGATTTTTTCCCGTTCGGCGGCGGAGCCTTCGGGCCAGCCGTCCGCACCGCCGAGCAGGTCGGTGGAGATGGGCCAGCGGTTGTTGAAGTCGAACTTGTGGTTCGGCAGCGGGTCGTATTTGCAAAAGGAACGCAGCGTGAGTTTCTCGCCCATGCCGGTGAGCGCGACGATGTAGCGACCGAGCAGTTCCCAATGCGCGGGATCGTAGCCAGCGGGCGGATTCAGCGGGACGCGGAGCGCGGGATCATCCGTGAGGCAGAGCCGGTAGTTGTAGGACTGGATGTGTTTGTCCGCAGAGCCCAGCGGTGCAGGCGAGTCACCGGCGATCAATGGCAGCAAGCCACTGCCGGGATCGCCCGCCCTCACATAGGGATCAACGGGCGCGATGAGGCGACCGCTGGCCGGTCCGTGCAACGGCCCACGAACCCCGTTGCCCTTCTCGCCGTATTGATCATTAGCTTCGCGCCCCAGCGTGTAGCTCACACCAGACGCGGCCATCAGGTCGCCCTCATACGTTGCATCCACAAACATCTGCGCCTTCACGACGCTGCCGTCTTCGAGCGTGAGTTGAGTCAGCCGCGCGCCTTGTTTCACCACGGACTTCAAACGCGCACCAAATCGCACCACGACGCCTGCCTCACGCGCCAGTTCGGTGAACACCTGCTCCGCAACCTTTGGCTCAAACGCGAGCGACGGTGGCCGGATGAAATCCACACCCGACTTCGCACGCCCCGCCACCTCCGGCGCAGTGACATCGAAGACGGTCTTCGGATCCTGCCCATAATGTTTGCCGATGCGCTCGAAAACCTCACGCGCGAGTCCACCGAAAAGTTTTGCGCGGTCGGCCGACCCGACATCGCTCCAACTCAATCCGCCCGCCATCATGCCGCCGAGATGGTTTCCAGGCTCCACGAGGATCACGCGCTTCCCCATCCGCGCCGCCTGCACCGCCGAGACCACACCGCCCGATGTGCCGCCGTAGATGCAGACGTCGGCTTCCACCGTCGCGGCTTGAGAAAGCCCCGGCCATGAAGCCAGAAGCACGGAGATGAAGATCCATGTGAGATGCTTCATGGTTGGCGGGTGAGTCGTTTCCAAAGCCGCAGCAGAACGTCCGCGCGGAGTTCGCCGGTGGGCGGCGATTGCTTTGACTCCGCCGCGTGGACGGCCATCGCGAGCTTCGCTGCGTCGAGCGTTCCCTGCTGGAGTTGTTTGAAACCATCGAGCCACACGCTGCGCACGGCCTCGGTGAGCGGCGCGTTCATGCGGGCGTTGTAATCAGCGAAGAAACCCTTGGTGCCGAAGTATTGCGCAGCGGGAATCCATGCCTCCTTCCCGGCGACATCCATGTCGTTGAAGAAACTGAGCATGAATCGCCGCGTCGCGAGTTCTCGGACGAGTTGGTCGGCGTCGAGCAGCGCGGGCGTGGTCTTTTTCTTCAGCGCGAGACCGGCAGCGACTCCAGCGGCTTCACCGACTTGCATGAAGACCGGCTCCAGCCGCACGGAGCCCCACGCGACGTGCGTGGCGCTGAGGCACACGGGCACGAGCAGATTGTCCACGCCTTGCGGGAGCAGCGAACGATACGGGATCTGCGCGGGGCGCGACTCCTCGGTGAGGATGAGTTTGCCGTCGTGCTTGAAGCCGGCGCGGGTGTCGGTGGTGCAGGAATGCGAATCCATATACCAGTCCGTGATGGCGATGCTGTCGGCATGAACGGGTGTGCGAGCGTAGCCTTTGGCGAGCGAGCCATCGCGCTCGGTAAAGACGTGACGACCGACGATGCGGCGTGTCTCGCGGACATACATTTCATAGGGGATGTGGTTGTGGTCAGCGAACTCATCCTTCGGCAGACCCCACCGCCGATGGTTCTCGCGGGTGGCCTCGGGCACGGACTCATCGTTTTGCAGGAACCACATGAGGCCGAGCGCAAAGTCGAGATGGCGCTGGATGATTTTTTCACGCGCGGCCCAGTCGCCCTCGGGATAGCCGTGGTTCTCGCCGGGCAGCACCGGGCTGTTGACGTGCGACTTGTGATTCGGGCCGTTGCTGGAGGCGATGTATTTGCGCTCGTAGTTCACATACTCGTCGCGGTTGTAATTCGCGGGCTTGGGGAAGGGCAGACGGTTCGCCGGATCGCTCGTGACGCTGAAACGGTAGTTGTAGGCCTGCACGGCTCCGTCGGCGGTGAAGGGGCTCGTGGGATCGATGGCGCCCTGCTTCGAACTGTAAGGCCGGATGTTTAGTCGCCCTTCCGCGGCATCGCGCGGAGCCGGCCCCGGAGCGATATTGGTGAAAATCTTCCCCGCGTGCGGCTCCTGATACTCTTCGCGCGCCTCGCGTCCGACACGGTAGGGCACCTTCGCGAGCGCGAGCAGATCGCCCTCGTAACTGCCATCGGCGAACATCGTGCCTTTCACACGAATCGTCTTCGCGCCGCCGAACTCGCGCAAGGTCACGCTCCGCAGCATCGCGCCATCGCGCTCCACGGCGCTCGGGTAATGCGAGAGCAGCAGCGTGATACGCCTTTCACCCGCGACGAGCCGGTTGAACTCGCGCTCGGCCACATGCGGCTCGGCCCAGCCTAGCGGGTAGTGGCTTTGGGTGAAACGCATCGTTTTGAACGTCTCCGAGTCTTCGCCAAAAGTGTCGCGATAATGCCTTTCGATGTTGCCCAGCAGTTCCGAGAAAAGCGGCGCACGATGACCTCCATACAAGGCATCCCACTGGCCGAGACCGTTCACCATCATGCCGCCGATGTGCTGATTGTGCTGCACGAGCAGGACATCGCAGCCTTCCCGCGCCGCACGCACCGCACACGCAATCCCGCCGGAAGTCGCTCCGAAAACAACAAGATCGTAGGACTTGCCATCGACATCCGCAGGCTTCGCGCTTGCGGCTAGCTGCACGGGTTCAGGATCAGGCTTCGCGGCGGCCTTGGGCGCAGCCTTTATCGGCATCGCGAGGATGGCCCGCTTGCCGCCGCCGATGTTCGCATCGTATTGCCCGGCGAAGCTGCCTTTCGGATCGGCTCCATGCGTGGACCACATCACCAGCATACCTTCCTTGGTGAAGCAGATGGACGGGTAAATGTTCTGCCGGTCTTTGTTGGCCACGCCCTCGTCGTCCACGATGACTGGCGGGCTCCACGTCGTGCCGTCATCGCCCGACACGGCGTAGCAAAGCGGTGTGCGCGGAAAAAACGCACCGGCTTTGATCGGCGTGGCGTGATTGTAGAAGACGATCAATCGGCCATCGGGCAGCGTCTTCAACGTGAGCGACGAACACGCGGATTCGAGCGTCGTCGCTTCGGGCTTCGACCACGTTTCTCCACCATCCGCAGACACTGCGACATGATGGGAGCCCAGACCCGTGCGCCCCATCATCAGCACGCGGCCATCGATCAACTCCGCCACACAAGGCTCCGCCATGCCGCGCGGCGCGTCGATGCCTGCGGTGCCACGCGAGAGCCGCCACGTCGCGCCGGCATCGTCGCTGAGCATCGCCAGGCCCTCATCGCGGTCGCCTTCGGTCTTGCCGACCTTGCGCGCGACCGGCAGCACCAACCGCCCGCTGCGAAGTTGGATCATCCGGTCGTTCATCACGTAAAAGGCATCGTCGTTTTCGATCAGCGCTTTTGCGGCGGTCCACGTCTGGCCGTTGTCAGAGGAAAAAGCGATCACCGGCGTGCCGCCACCGTGCAAGCCCTTTACATGCCGGTTGAACACCACGGCGATGCGGCCATCCCGCAGTCGCAGGAACGACGTGCCGCCATCGCTGATCAACCCCGTGAGGTTCCACTCCATTTTCATCCGCCCCTGCTCCTTCCAGGTGCGTCCTCCATCCGCGCTGCGGAAAAGAATCGGCACCGGGAACTTCGCCGCGATCTGCTCGAAGTTCGTCGGCGGCCTTCCCCACGGAGCGGCCATGAGGATGTCGCCATTCGCCAGTTGAAACATGCCCGGCCCGATGAAGCTGCGCTCAGGCGTGTGATGCATGAAGACCTCCGGCTTCACAACGAAGTCGGCTCTTTGTATGGGCGGAGTTGCTGCCGCGCCGGAAGCCGATCCCGAGAGCAGGCTAAGGGCGACGATGAGGCTGTGAAGTGGTTTCATGGCAGTGTTCGGCAATGGGCTATTCCGCCATTTCCAACCCCTTCAGGGTGCTTGTGGATGATGCGAACTTGTCCGTCTCGATGCCAAGGCGTTGCAGCATGGAGACATAGAGATTGCAAAGATTTCCCTGGTCGTTGCTTTTCGCTGCGGGGGGGCTCTTGACTCCGGCGGGTGCGGTGATGGTCTCGATGTGTTGTTTGTTGAATGCGATATGCTGGCCATGCTTATAGCCGCCACCGGCGAGGATAATCGGCAGGTTTTTGTTGTCGTGGCT
>Ga0114970_10001135_pt1 | contig 19949 bp, 14 predicted proteins | sample M_140205_XF_Meta_FD_87030 | JGI IMG/M metagenome (GOLD analysis project Ga0114970, IMG submission 87030) | Freshwater microbial communities from Lake Montjoie, Canada to study carbon cycling - M_140205_XF_MetaG | ecosystem: Environmental > Aquatic > Freshwater > Lake | place: Lake Montjoie... | reverse complement strand
CCGACGACAATCAGACGACGGTCGAAATTCACGTGCTGCAGGGCGAGCGCGAACTGGCCGTGTACAACCGCACCATCGGCAAGTTCCAGCTCACCGGCATCCCGCCCGCTCCGCGCGGCATGCCGCAGGTCGAGGTCACCTTCGACATCGACGCCAACGGCATCCTGCATGTGACGGCGCGCGACAAGGCCTCGGGTAAGGAAACGAAAATTCGCATCGAGGCGTCCAGTGGCCTGTCCGATGGCGACATCGACAAGATGGTCAAGGACGCCGAGAAGAACGCCGGCGAAGACAAGCAGCGTCGCGAGGAAATCGAGACGCGCAATCGCCTCGACTCGCAGACGTACGAAGTCGAAAAGAACGTGAAGGAGTGGGGCGAAAAGGTGCCGGCGGCCCTCAAGGAACGGATCGACGCGTCGATTGAGCGGTCGCGGAAGGCACTCCGGGGCGACGACATGGCCGAGATCCGGGCCGCGCAGGAAGAGCTGACGAAGGCCTACAGCGAAGCGGGTCAGGCCTTCTATCAACAGCAGTCAGCCGAGGCCGCCGCGCCGGAAGCCGGTGCGACGCCGGGGGGCGAGCCGGACGCCGGCGGCACGAAGGCCGACGACGTGGTGGAAGCCGACTACGAGATCGTCGACGACACCAAGAAGTAAGCGCCTCCAGGCCGGATGAAGGCACCGGACGTCCGCGGAAACACACAGCGGGGGTCCGGTGTCTCAGCGTACCGTAGCTCTCAGGTCAGCTTTACACCGTACACAGGCTTGTACCGCATTCACCGGGTTCTGACACATGGCTTCTCGTTTCTCTCGATTCCGCTTTGCCGCTGCCGCGGCCGTGAGCTTTTCCGCCGGCGTGCTGTTCGCGTCCGGCATGGACTGGACGAAGATCAGCTGGGCGCAGGGTGGCGCGACACCGCGCTCGGCCTCCGTACGAGGCCCGATGGCCCCGGAAGGCGGCTCCTTCGCCGACATCGCCGAACGCGTCACGCCGGGCGTGGTGGCGGTGAACACCACCCGAACGGCCCGTGCGCGGCCGCAGGTTCGTGGTCGCACGCCGCAGGGCATGGAAGACTTCCTCGAGCAGTTCGGACCGCAGCAGCCGCGGCAGCAGCGCGGCGAAGGCTCGGGCTTCATCGTGACGCAGGATGGCTACATCGTCACGAACCATCACGTGGTGGCCGACGCCGATCAGGTCTCGATCACGCTCAGCGATGGCCGCACCTTCAAGGCGAAGGTGGTCGGCACCGACTCGACCACCGACGTCGCCGTCGTGAAGATCGACGCGAAGGGGCTCCCCACCCTCGCGATCGGCAACGATGAAACCACGCGCATCGGCGACTGGGTGCTCGCCGTTGGCAATCCGCTGGGGCTCGACTTTACCGTGACCGCCGGCATCATCTCGGCCAAGGGGCGTGGCTCGGAAATCCAGCTGCCGAACGCCGGCAACTTCACGATCTCCGACTTCATCCAGACCGACGCGGCGATCAACCCCGGCAACTCCGGCGGCCCCCTCATCAACCTGCGCGGCGAAGTGATCGGGCTGAACAGCGCAATCGCCAGCCAGACGGGCTTCTACTCGGGCTACGGCTTCGCCATTCCCATCACACTGGTCAAGGCCGTCACCGATGACCTGATCAAGGAAGGGCGCGTGCGCCTGCCCGTGATGGGTGTGTCAGTGGGCCGGATCGATCCGGAAGATGCCGGCATCAACGGCCTGACTCGTGTGGCGGGCGTGAAGGTGGCAGGATTCAACCCGGCCGACGGTGGGCCGGCCAAGGCGGCGGGTATTGAAGTCGGTGACATCATTATCACGGTCGATGGCAAGCCGGTGGATCGCGTGAGCTCGCTGCAGCGCGTCGTGCGTTCGCGCCGCGTAGGTGATCTCGTGCCGGTCGAAGTGATGCGCTTCGGCACCAAGAAGAGCTTCAAGGTAAAGCTGGTGGAGGCCGACGCGATCAGCCGTGTGGCGGCGCTCCCGGAAGCGGAAGTCAAGGCGGTGTCTGCCGCGGGCAAACTTGGCATCACGGTGGAACCCGTGCCGGCGGACGTAGCCGAGCGTATGAAGCTGGCCGGCCGCGGCGTGCGCGTGTCGGAGGTGGCCGAAGACGGCCCGGCGCGCGACAAGCTCGCCGCCGGTAGCGACATCGTGCTCGAAGTGTTGTATCCCACGCCGCGTCGTGCCGTGAAGACGGTGAACGACTTGCAGGGTCTGCTCTCCGGCCTGAAGGACGGCGACTACGTCAGCCTGCTGGTGCGCAATATGGACCCGCGCGTCGGCGAGCGGGTGGTGAATATCCGCGTGGGCGGTTGATTTCAACGACGGACACGCGTCGACATGATCGGCGCGTGTCCGCCTGATTAGTCAGGCAGGTTCGCCGGCAACTCGTCAGGTACGGCGGCGGCCACGACCACGCGGTTGCGCCCTTGCCGCTTTGCCTCGTACAGCGCGGCATCCGCGGCGGCGCACAGTGCGGCTGGCCCCGAAGCACGCGATGGCACGCACACGGCAACGCCAATGCTCACGGTCACATATGGCGCCACCGACGACGCGCGGTGCGGTAGCGCCGCCGCCGCCACGCCGTCGCAGATCGTCTTCGCGATCTGCCCTGCCCCCTGCTCGGCGGTGTGCGCCGCCAGCACGACGAACTCTTCCCCGCCATAGCGCGCCACGAGATCGGTCGGACGCTTCACGACGGTTCGTATCGCCGCGGCCACCGCACGGAGCGTCTCATCGCCGGCCGCATGCCCGTAGCTGTCGTTGTACGCCTTGAATGCGTCCACGTCGAGCATGAGGAGCGCGAGGGGCTGCGCGGCACGTTCGCCGCTGCTCCACATGTCGGTGAGTGTCGCATCGAAGCGGCGCCGATTGGCCACGCCGGTCAGCGAGTCCATCGTCGCCAGCTGCGCCAACTGTGCGTTGACGTCGGCCAGTTCGCTTGTGCGCGCGCGCACCTCGGCGTCCAGCTGTCGCTCGCGCTCCCGCAACCAGCGATTGTTCGTACGGACCCCCAACAACTGGCGCACGACCAGCAGTAACCCGAGTACCGCCGCCCCCGCCACGAGCGTGAGGTTGGTCCGGCCGGCCACGGCCTCACGGCCCATCGCGAGCAACGTGATCGTCAACGCTGCCGCGCTGACGGGCGGCAACGGCGGCTCGTCGCCGGTGCCACCGTCGGCGGACGCCCCCCTCGGCGTGCGCCCGTACGTCTGCGCGAGCAGCAGCAGCGCCATCAGGCCGACACCGTGACTGAGGGTGACGGCGTAACCCATCCATGGCTGGCGAGCGACGTAGAACGCGATGCCGATAAATCCGTCGCCGACGAACGTGGCGACCACCGAGATCACGAGGGCCGTACGGGCCGCCGGCACCAGTCGCGCAAGCCCGCCCTGAAACCGGGCCAGGACGCTGATCAACAGTGTCGCGTCGAGCACCGGATAGGCCATTTCCGTGACGGCCCCCAGCCACGCGCCGTATCCACCGAATTGCGGCGCCGGGCGGATGAGATAAAACCACACGACCAGGCCAAACCCACCCACCGTCACGGCGATATCCAGTGCCGTCGTGGCGGGGCTCCGCAATTGGCTCGTGCGCGGGAGCATCAGCACACCAACAAGCACAAATCCGTACGATAGTAATTGCGCGATATCGCCGAACGGGAGCGCGGCTTCACTCCCGCCGAGGACCGCCGTTCGGAAGATCAGGGCCGACAACAGGTCGAGGAACACGCTCCCTGCCAGGAGCAGCAACAGGCCGCCCTCCGGCGCCCGCCGGTTCCGCTGCCAGGCCATCGACATCGCCCAGAAGATAAAGAGGCGAGCCGGGACATCGACGGACGCAGCGACGACCGCCCACGGGCGCGCGCCGGCGATGTACGGAAAGCCAAAGGCGCCGATGACAATCAGCGCGCCAACAACGATGCGCGCCCACTGGTCGCCCACCGGCGAGGACACTTCGTTGGGTGAGGTCTGGTCGCGGCGTGACAATGGCACAAGAATCCCGTATTGGCGTTTTCAGGCGTCGCGCGAAGGAAGCTGGCGATAAGCTATCGCGGCACGCGGTCGTGCGTGACTTTCGGTTGCAGAAGCCCCGGGGCCACTCGAGGCGGACCACGCGGCTGTAGTTCTTCCCCCGCCGGCCGGGCATTACGTTGTCAGAGCAGTGTGAGCGGACGTGGCGAAATTGGTAGACGCACCAGCCTTAGGAGCTGGCGGGTAACACCATCCCGGTTCGAGTCCGGGCGTTCGCATGGTTGTACTGAGGTGTTCATGTGGTGCCCCGTGACGGAACAGCTTCACCGCGGATGGGCGCCGATAACGGCGGATCAATCGGCACGCCTCGACCGCACATCGCACGCGACGTCGCCCGACACGACGTTTGCTGTTCAATTCGCGAGCATTCGTGTCAATCCGCGGTAGGCGTTGAGGCAGGGCCCCGAAAAAGGAACGACCCCAACGCGGATGGGCGCCGATAACCGCGGATCAATCGGCGCACTGCACCGCATCAGAAACGCCTCCACCGCTGACCACACGACGGCTGGCCGCTCCGCCTCGGCGAAGTGCGCCGCCCCGCGCACGAGTATCCTTGGCAATCGGAGACGAGGGAAGGCCAGGAGCCCCGCGGTACGACCTGTGGAGCGAACGCGGCTCCCGTACATATCTTTCCGTGGTCTGCTACACGGTGCTCGCTCTCCCCCGCCCGGCGACTCGACCATGCCCGTCTACGTCTACGAAACCATTCCGCAGTCCGCCGCCGACCGGCCGCTCACGTTCGAACTACGCCAGTCGATGTCGGAGCCCTGCCTCACCGCACACCCCGACACCGGCTCCCCCGTGCGGCGCGTGCTCTCGGGTGGTCTCGCCACGTTCACCGGCACGGGCGTGGGTGCCGCTCCGATGCGCGGCGGTGGTGGCTGCGGGTCGGGCTGCGGCTGCGCGTCGTGAGCGGCCGATGATCGCCGGCGCCGTTGCCATCGAGCAGTGGGATCTGATCGAGCCCTTTGAAATCGCGCGCGGCGTGATGACCGCGATTCCACTGGTCACGCTCACGCTCACGGATAGCGCGGGCAACGTGGGGCGCGCCGAGGCGGCGGGGGTGGACTACGACGGTGAAACGCCGCACATGCTGCAGGCGCAGATCGAGTCGGTGCTGCCGCTGGTCATCGCCGCGGCACCGGGAGACGTAGTGAACGACGCGACGCTGCAGGCCGTGCAGGAGTTGCTCCCCGCCGGCGGCGCGCGCAATGCCATCGACTGCGCCCTCTGGGATCTTCGCGCCAAGCAGTCGGGCGTTCCCGCCTGGCAGTACGCGGCGCTGCCACCACTGCGTCCGCTCACCACGGTCTTCACACTCGGACTCGGCACCGAATCCGATACGCGTCGCAAAGCGCGGGCGGCCCGCCATTATCCGCTACTCAAGCTCAAGTGCGACGCCGAGCGCCACGTGGATGTCGTGCGTTGGGTGCGCGAGGAACATCCCACGGCACGCATTGCCGTCGATGCGAATCAGTCGTGGACCCGCGACTTGCTGGAGCGCGTACTGCCGCCACTCGCCGCACTCGGTGTCGAGATGGTCGAGCAGCCGGTCAAGCGCTTCGAAGATGCGCAACTCGACGGACTCCGTGCGGCCCTGCCCTTGGCCGCCGACGAATCGTGCGTGGACCGCGAATCGCTGACCGAGCTGTTCGGCCGCTATCAGTTCATCAACATCAAGCTCGACAAATGCGGCGGGCTGACGGAAGCGCTGTCGATGTCGAACGAGGCACTGGCAAACGGACTGCAGCTGATGGTCGGCAACATGTGCGGCACGTCGCTGGGCATGGCGCCGGGCTTCCTGGTTGGACAGCGCTGCGACTACGTGGATCTTGATGGGCCGTTGCTGCAATCGCGCGATCGTGACCACGCCATCGTGTTCACCGATGGCGTCATGCAGCCGCCCTCGCCGGCGCTCTGGGGCTAACGCGCGCGGTCCGTAAAGCGCGCGAGCCTGAACAGCTCGATGTTGTGGGCCGTGGAACCATGCTGCACGAGGTCGGCGCAAATCTCGCCGACCACACTGGAGAACTTGAACCCGTGCCCGGAGCACGGTGACACCAGCAACACCTCCGGCGCATCCGGCGCGCGATCGATGATGAAGTGCTCGTCGGGCGTGTTGGTGAACAGGCACGCAGCCGACGACCGCAGCGCTCCGTTGGCCGCCGGGAAATAACGCGACACCGCCTCCCTCAGGGCTGCTTCGTCACGCGGGTGACAGGCGCGATCCATGGTATTCGGGTGCACGCGCTCGTCGAGATGGTGATAGCGGCCGATCTTGAAACCCGGCACGCCGTACTCAGGGAATCCATAGTACGTGCCTTCCTCGGCCTCGAGCACGAACACCGGAAACGATGGCGGCGCGAAGGCCGCGCGGTCGGCGACCTCGAACCAGCCAAGCACCTGGCGTTCGGGGGAGAGGAGCGGGCGGAGGGTGGGGGCGAGATCGCTCATCCACGGGCCCGCGGTCAACACGAGCTGGCCGGCCTCGTATTCGCCGCGATCGGTGCGCACCCGCACGCCGCCGCCGCCCGCCGTGTAGCCGAGCACCCGCTCACCGGTGCGAATGTCGGCGCCCAGCGACCGGGCACGATGGGCGTACGCTTGAATACAGCGCTCGGGGGTGAGGAATCCGGCGTCGGGCTGATACACCGCCATCGCATTCGCGGCCGGGCGCCATCCTGGAAAGCGGGCTGCGAGGGCCGTCGCGTCGAGCACCTCGTGCGGCAGGTCATGCTCTCGGCAACTGCGCAGCGATCCTTCGAACACGTGGCTGCCGGCGGAGCCCACGTCGAGCCCGCCGGTGACATGCAGCAGCGGCTCGTCGAGTCCGTCTTGGAGTTCACGCCACAAGGCGAACGCCCGGCGGAGCAACGGCACGTAGGACGGATCCTCGAAATAGGCGAGGCGGATGATGCGGGTGAGCCCATGCGACGATCCGAACCCGTGCCCGAGCTCGTGCTGCTCGAGGGCCAGCACCCGAAGGCCGCGCGCCGCGAGGTGGGCGGTGGCGGCGCTCCCCATGCCGCCCACGCCGGCGACGATCACATCGTAGTGCGGTATCACGGGATCGACCTCAACGGTATGAAGGTTTCGACACACACCCATCGTCCTGTCCCAATACATGACGAAACCCGATCGGAATGCCAGTCTAAACCAGCGCTGGTGCGGTAGAAACCCGTTTTCGTCCCATCTTCGGGGTGGCAAATCCCTTAAAGCTGAGAGAGATTCCACCCGTCACGTTACCTGAAAGTGACACGGGTGCGCGATCCCGCGCCCGGAGCATATCCATTTCTCAGAAGGAGTCGTGATGTTTCACCGAGCGATCATTCGTCGCTTGGCGGTCATCGCCGCCGTTCTGCTGGTCGCCCTCCCGTCGCGTGCGCTGTTGGCACAGACCGGAACGATCAGCGGCAAGGTGACAGATGCCGCCACCGCGCTTCCCGTTGCCGACGCTCGCGTCGTGATTTCGGGCACCACGTTCGAGGCCCAGACCAACAAGGACGGCGACTACCGCCTCACCAACGTGAAGCCCGGCCGTACGGGCGTGTCCGTGTTCCGCCTTGGCTACAAAGCGTCGCGCGACAGCGTGATCGTGGTAGCGGGTCAGACCGCCTCGTTGAACATCAAGATGGCGCAGTCGGTCATCAACTTGTCTGAAGTGGTCGTGACGGGTACCGCCGGCAACCAGGAGCGCAAAGCGCAGGCCGCCCTCGTGGCGTCGGTGAAGGCGTCTGACATCATCAAGGACGCGCCGATCACCAGCGTGGCCAACCTGCTGCAGTCGCGCGTGCCGGGTGTGGCGCTCAGCACGCAGTCGGGAACCGCTGGATCGGCCAACACGATCCGCATCCGTGGCGCGTCGTCGATCAACCTGTCCAACTCCCCGCTGCTCTTTATCGACGGCGTGCGTATCAACGAAGGCCAGATTGCATCGGGCCAGAGCGGTCAGCAGTTCGATCGCATGAACGACATCAATCCAGAAGAGATCGAGAGCATCGAAGTGGTGAAGGGTCCGGCCGCCGCCACATTGTACGGCGCCGACGCCTCGGCGGGCGTGATCCAGATCATCACCAAGAAGGGCCGTGCCGGTTCCACGTCGTTCCAGCAGACGCTGCGCTACGAAATGGGCTCCTCGGAACTCGCCAACTACACCCCCCCCACCAACTACGGCAACTGCACGGCGGCCCTGGTGGCCCCGACCAGCACCAACCCGCTCTGCCGTGGGCAGGCCGTGGGCTTGTTGGTGAGCGACAACCCGCTCGTGCGCATCGGCGCCTTCCGCAAGGGCAGCGATCAGGTGGTGAACTGGGGCGCGCGTGGCGGCGGCCAGAACTACGGCTACAGCCTGTCGTACGGCAACACCAAATCGGCCGGCACGCTGCCGAACAACAAGTACAACCGCGAAAACATTCGCACCAACGTGAACTACGTCGCGAACTCCAAGCTCAACATCGACGCCGGCCTTGGCCTCACGCAGAGCCTCGTCGATCTGCCGGACAACGACAACAACATCTACGGCTGGCTGGGCGGCGGCCTGCTGGGTAGCCCGACCACGCGGAATGACTCGCCCAACGGCGCGCTCACGCAGGACGGCTTCTACAGCAACCGTCACTACAACGCGATCAACGCGATCCAGCACCGCTTGCTCACCAAGCGTGTCACGACCGCCGTCACGGCCAACTATACGCCGACGACGTGGTTCACCAACCGCTTCACCGGCGGTATGGACTTCGCCGCCGACGACCAGCGCAACTTCTACCCGAAGAACGACAGCCTGTGGTACGGCGGCCTGACCGACGGCGGCAGCAACGGGGCCACGTCACGCAGTGCTGAGCGGTACACGTTCGATTACCTCGGCAACATGAAGAAGGGCTGGGGCGCCAACTGGGAGTCCAACCTCTCCTTCGGCCTGCAGGTCATCTCGTCGCGCAACACCTCTCTGGGCGCCACGGGCATCGGCTTCGTCACCAACTCGAACAACTCCGTCGGGTCGGCGGCCACCACCACTGGCAGCGGCGGCTTCACCGAGCAGCGTCAGTTCGGCTACCTCAGCCAGCTGCAGATCGGCAACCAGAACAAGCGCTTCCTGCAGGTTGGTGTGCGTGTTGACAAGAACTCGTCGTTCGGCAACAACTCGCCGGCGTTCGTGCTCCCGAAGATTGGCGGCAGCTGGGCCATCTCTGAAGAAGACTTCTTCAACCCGCTCTCCGGGTTCGTGAACACGCTCCGCCTCCGCGCCGCCTACGGTACCACGGGTCGCTCGCCCAACCCGGGTGACGCCCTCACCACGCTCGTGGCGTCGCCGTTCAACATCACGGGCAGCACCGCGGCCGGCGCCATCCTGGGCAACCCGGGTAACGCCGACCTCAAGCCCGAGCGCGGCACCGAGTTCGAAGCCGGTCTCGACGCCGGATTCTTCAACAACCGCGTGTCGGCCGAGCTCACGTACTTCAACAAGAAGACGAACGACCTCATCATCGCTCGTCCGATCCCGCCGTCCCTCGGCTTCTCGTCCAGCCCGTTGGCCAACATCGGCTCGATCGTGAACCGCGGTGTGGAGCTCGCGATGAACATCAGCGCGATCAACACGCGCAATGTGCGCTGGGATATCCGTGCCGGCGGAAATACGCTGCACAACGAGCTCACCAGCCTCGGCACCGTGCTCCCGTTCAACATCGGTGGTGGGCGCACGCTCGTGGGTCAGCAGATCGGCGTGATGGTCTCCAAGCGCATCGAGTCGATCAACACCACCACCAACGTGGTGACGGTGAGCGACACGCTGGCCCCGATGGGCAACCTGTTCCCGACGTTCGAGTGGAACTTCACGAATACGGTGACGCTGTTCCAGAATCTCCGTCTGAACGCGCTGCTCGACTCCAAGCGCGGCTTCACGATCTTCAACAACACGGCGTTCTTCCGCGAAACGCAGCTCGTGCGCTCCAACCTGCGTCTTGATCCCACCGTGCTGTCAGCCGAAGAGCGCCTCCGCCGCTATGGCAACCCTACCTCCGGCCAGCCGGCGTTCGTGACCAACAAGGGCAACGCGGCCACGGTCAACGACGTCCGTGACGCCTTCATCGAGAAGGGTGATTTCGTGCGCCTGCGTGAAGTCTCGGCCACGTACACGGTGCCGAGCTCCCTCGCCAAGCGCCTCGGTGGTGTCGTCGACGGTGCGTCGATCACCTTCGCCATGCAGAACGTCAAGCTGTGGTCTGACTACTCGGGACCGGATCCCGAAGTGATCGCCCAGGCCGGCGCCTTCTCGCGCGAAGACTTCCTGACGCTGCCGAATGCGCGGAAGTCCGTGCTCCGTTTCAACTTCACCTTCTAACCGCGAGATGATCATGAAGAAGATCCAACGCGCGGTTACGCGCACTCTGGTCGGCACCACGCTCGTCCTCAGCGCGGCCGCCTGTTCCGATGAATTCCTGCAGGTTACCAACCCGAACGTCATCGACGCCGCGACGGTTGATCCGACGTCGGCCGGCAACACGCTCGCGTTATCCGCGCAGCAGAACTTTGCTACCGCGCTGGGCTGGCTCTCGATGTACAGCGGGTACTTCACCAACGAAGTCAACGTGTCGGACACCTTCCCGACGCGTAACGAGTTCGGATTTCGCACCGTCTCCGACCTCAATAGCTCGCTGAACAGCGACGTATGGGCGCCGATTTCTCTCGCGGTGGCCTCCGCCAAGTCCGTGCTTGACCTGACGCTCCCGAACCCGACCACCAACATCAGTCTGGCGCGCGCCGCGACGTTCCGCGGCTACGCCATCCTGATGATGGCCGGCGATTTCTGCACCGGCTCGCTGTCGTCGGGCCCGGAGCTCACCACGGCGCAGCTCCTTGATTCGGCCTCGGTCTGGCTGACCAAGGGCTACGATGTCGGCAAGGCTAACGGCACCGCCGACGGCATCGCGCTGTCGAACGCCGCACTCGTGGGCCGTGCCCGCGCGAAGCTGCAGAAGGGTGACAACGCAGGCGCGGCGGCCGATGCGGCGCTGGTGCCGGCGGGCTTCGAGTACAACATGCGCTACACGGACGATGCGAACAGCCGCACGCGTCTGTCGAACCGCCTGTACCAGTTCAGCTTCGACCGCGGCGCCATTAGCGTCGCGCCGTGGTATCGCCAGACCGATCCGCGCGTCCCGTTCCGGGCGCCGGGGAGCGGTACCGCCCTCCCGCAGGATCAGGTCCCGGGTGGCTTCTTCCAGCAGGCGAAGTTCACGGGCTATGCCTCGAGCATCCGCCTCGCCTCGAAGCTCGAAGCGGACTACATCGCCGCCGAAGCCTCGGGCAGCGCCACCACGCAGCTCACGCTGATCAACGCGCGTCGTACGGCCAACAACCAGGCGGCCTACGCGGGCGCCACGGATGCGGCCAGCGTCAAGACCGAGCTGTTCAACCAGCGCGCCGTCGAGTTCTATCTCGAAGGCAAGCGGCTCGCCGACTTCCGCCGCTCGCCGGCGTCGACCGCGACGACGGTGACGGCCACAGGCCAGCCGTACTTCAAGCCCGGCTACGCCAATACGGGGTCGCAGACCTGCTACCCGTTGCCGCGCGCCGAGCGGGACAACAACCCGAACATGGTCGGCAAGTAAGCCGGCTCCGTACGGGATGGAACGGAAAAACGGGCGCCGGGGAATCCCTCGGCGCCCGTTTTTTCATTTCGCGGGAACCGTCAATATTTCCTGACACTGCCGCTGTAAATAATGGTTGACAGTCTTGTGAACCGACCGCAGCTTAGCTTTTGTCAATGCATCGGTACAGCACGTTCACACTGTGTCGACGCTAACAGGAACCTGTCCTCGTTTTCTGCGTTCATTCGGCGGGTGCTTCTGGCTCCCGTTGTCCGACCCGCGGCCGAAGTCATCCCGCCTGACCACCGTTTTGATGAGTTTCCGTCCCGGCATGAGTCCTTCAACGCAGCCGATGCTGCCCACGGTAGCATGATCGTGAACGCGTCTCTGGACGACGCGTCCGAATGCGCCCGGATCACGATGGTCCATGCGCGGACCTTCTCGCTGGCGAGCAAACTGCTCCCCGCGACGAAGCGCCGTGCGGCCTACGCGCTGTACGCGTTCTGCCGGATCGCCGACGATCTGGTCGACCAAGCGGACCACGACAATGTGTCCGAACTGGCCATCCAGCTCGACGCGTACGGGAATCAGCTGCAGGCTGCCCTCGACGGGCGCCCCAGCGGGCCGATCTTCCGTGAGGTGGCGTGGGTCGTCGGTGCGTACGACGTGTCACCCGCCCCGCTCTTCGAGCTGCTCGGTGGCGTGCGACGTGATCTCGAGGCGCACACCTATGGCACGTGGCCCGAGCTCGAGCAGTATTGCGAAGGCGTCGCGAGCTCGGTCGGCGAGATGTGCACGTACGTGTTTGGCGTCCCCGCCGGCCCGACCATGCGCACGCAGGCCATCCAATATGCCCGAACGCTTGGCACGGCCATGCAGCTCACCAACATCCTGCGGGACGTCGGGGAGGACGCCCAGCGGGGTCGGTGCTACCTCCCGGCCGAGGATATGGCGCGGTTCGGCCTGACGCCGCAGGACGTGCTCACGCGAGGCCCAGAACTGGCGCGCGACGCCGGTTGGGCGCCCCTCATGGCGTATGAAGTCAGCCGGGCCCGCGCCCTGTATGCGGCGGCGCTCCCTGGCATCGCCTTACTCGACGGCGATGCACAGCGCTGTGCTGCCGCCTGCGCGAATGGCTACGCGGGTATCCTCACGGCCATTGAAGCGCAAAATTATGACACCATTTCCACCCGCGCGCGCATTGGTCGTTTAGCGCGCGTTGGCATCCTCTGGAACGCCTGGCGATATCGCGCGCCGGCGCCTGATCTGTCCGCCTTGGGAAACGGTCCGCGGATCGTGTGGGAACCCAATGCGGTGGCTGCCACTGCTGATTCCCTGATCCGACTGGCCTGAGGGGGCTCCTCGTATGACCGCTTCGACCGACCTTCGGGATGCTCTGAAGGACGCCTCGCCGTCCACGCTGTTCAAGATCGCTGGGCTGACGCTGCTGGGTCACGCGTTTTTCAGCGCGTTCTCGGCGTTCGCATTCGCGACGTTTCTGGTGCCGCCGTATCCGGAGTGGCTGCAGACCGCGCAGAATCAGAAGGTGATGGCCGTGGGGTTCGCCTATGGCGGGGCAACCACCGTCACGCTGGGTGCCATCGCAGGGCTGGCGTTTCTCGCCCATTGCATCGGGAGCCGACGCGCCCTCCAGGTGTTTCTCGTGTCGTTTTGTCTGGCCTTCATTTCCGAGTACGCCGGCACGGTCACGGACTATCCGTTTGGCGCGTACGAGTACACCAGCCAGTTGGGCTACAAGATGTTCGGCCGGGTGCCGTTCAACATCCCGACGTCGTGGTTCTACATGCTGGTCGCGTCGCTGGCGATCTGCGGTCGCTTCCTGCCCGCCAAAGACGACAACACGTCCAAGTGGTACTGGGCGCTGATGGGTGGTCTCGTGCTCACTGCGTGGGACGTCTCCATGGACCCGGCGATGGTGAAAACCAATCATTGGTTCTGGCAGATGGGCACACTCGCCGACCGCAGCGCCTTCGAGCAGTTCATCGGGAAGCCGATCTTCTTCGGCATGCCGATCACGAACTGGCTCGGCTGGCTGCTCACCGGCATCATCGTGGCGCGTGTGATGCTCGCCATCGTTCCGCCGAGCATGTGGGCGGCCAAGGTGTCGCCGCATCGCCTGCCGATCACCCTGTACGCCGTCAACGGCTTGCTCCCGCTCGCCATCTGCTTCCGGCAGGATATGGTGCTGGCTGGCGTGCTGGGCACGATTGCCATGGCCATTCCGCTCTGGGCCGCGCTGCGGAACGACCCGCAGCCGCTTGGCACCCCCGGCACGTCGCCGATGGCGCGCGTCGCCGTCTCGGGGCGCTAGTGCTGGCGTTGGCCGGCTGCCGTACGGGCACCGTCAACCCGGTCAATGCGTTAACCTCATGAATATCCCGATGGATCGCCTCATCCCGATCTTCGATTCCGACGCGCTGCCGATCGGGATTCTCGTCCTCATCGTGATTGAGGCCGCGGTCCTGTATGTGTGGCAGGCACGGAAGCCGTCGTCGCCGCTCGGCTCGCCGAACACGGCGCGCATCGTGTCGTTTCTCGGGGCCGGCGGATCACTGGTGGCGGCGATGATCTTTCATCGTCGGCCGGATCCGTCCCCGGAAGGCTTCGCGCTCGCGATGCTGTCGGCGCTCGTGATTCATCTTTGGCACATTACTGTGCTCCTTCGTCGCTGAACATCGCGGCGGAGCGGCGCTCCCCGCTTTCTTCAGCACCTCGGTTCATGCGCATTGTTGTCATCGGCAGCGGCTTCGGCGGACTCGCCGCAGCCATTCGCCTGCAGGCACAGGGCCACGACGTCACGATCGTCGAAAAGCTCGACAAGGCCGGCGGCCGCGGGTACGTGTTCGAACAGGATGGGTTCTCGTTCGATGGCGGCCCCACGATCATCACCGCGCCGTGGCTCATCGACGAGCTCTTCGCGCTGACCGGCAAGAAAACCGAAGATTACATCAAGCTCGTCCTGCTCGATCCGTTTTATAACATTCGGTTCGAAGACGGGTCGGTGTTCCATTACAACGGCGACCGCGACGCCATCGTGCGTCAGGTGGGTGAGTTCAATCCCGACGACGTCGCCGGTTACTTGAAGTTCCGCGACAAGGCGTGGGAGATCTTCAACGTGGGCATGCCGCTCATTGACAAGCCGTTTCTCACGGCTGGCTCGATGATCAAGATGCTCCCCGACCTGATCCGCACGCGCTCCGATATCTCGGTGGCCGACCTCGCCGATAAGTATCTCAAGGACGAGCGCCTGCGGCAGGTGTTCTCCTTCCACCCCTTGTTGGTGGGTGGGAATCCGTACAAGACGTCATCGATGTATGCGCTGATCCACAAGCTGGAGCAGCAGTGGGGCGTGCTGTTCGCGATGGGGGGCACCGGCGCGCTAGTGCGAGCGCTGGTGCAAGCGTTCGAGGACTTGGGCGGCACGATTCGCTTCGAGAGCGAAGTGAAAGAAATTATGGTCGATGCGGCCCGCCGCCGGACCACCGGGGTGAAGCTGGTCGACGGCGAGGTCGTGAAAGCCGACGCCGTGGTGTGCAACGGCGACGTGGCGCAGGCGTATCGCACGCTGCTGCCGCCCGAGGCGCACCCCTCGATGAGCAACGCCAAGGTGGAGCGTATGCGCTTCTCCATGTCACTCTTCGTGATCTACTTCGGCACCGACAAGCAGTACGAGGACATCGCGCACCATGAGATCATCATGGGCCCGCGCTACAAGGCGCTGCTGGAGGACATCTTCGAGAAGAAGATTCTATCCGACGATTTCTCGCTCTACCTGCACCGCCCCACCGCCACCGATCCGTCGTTGGCGCCGCCGGGACATGACTGCTGGTATGTGCTGTCGCCGGTGCCCCATCTCGGCGGCGACGTGGACTGGGAAGCCGTGGGTCAGCGGTATCGTGACCGGATCATGGGTTATCTCGAAGAGCGTTACATGCCCGAGCTCAGCAAGCACATCGTCACTGAGCGCCGTATCGATCCGCGGTACTTCGAGACGACCCTGAACAGCTATCTCGGCAGCGCCTTCGGTCCGGAGCCGGTGCTCACCCAGTCGGCCTACATGCGCCCCCACAACGTGAGCAAGGACATCCCGAACCTGTACTTTTGTGGAGCTGGCACCCATCCGGGGGCGGGACTGCCCGGTGTGATTTCCAGCGGCAAGATTGTCGCCGAGCTCATCGGCGGGGCGCCGGCTCGTGCCGCGGCGGCCGCCCCGGAGCTTTCGCTGCGCTGATCAAGACCGGCTCCAGCGGGGGTCCGCCCCCGCCGTCTCCCCCGATCGCAGGGCGGCCGTTCGGAGTTTTCCCGTCGGCGGCCCTGTTTTCGCAGTTCACCCCGACTCACCGCCTCACTTAGATTGCCCGCATGACCATCACCATTACCCCGACCGAGAGCGCGGGAGTCTCGCGCCGGATGCAGATCTCGGTGCCGGCTGACACCGTCGCGTCCTACGAAGAAAAGGCGGCGCGGAAGTACGCGACGCAGGCTCGCATTCCGGGCTTCCGCCCCGGTAAGGCCCCCACCGCGATGGTGCGCAAGCGCTACGCCAATGAGGTGCGCCAGGAAGCGATCGAACTCGCGATGAACGATGCATTCCGCGAGGTCGTCGAGCGCGAAGGGCTGAAGCTCGCCGCGCAGCCGCACGTGCACGATCTCAAGTCCGAACCCGGCCAGCCGCTCGAGTTCGAGTTGCACTGCGAAGTGCGCCCCGAACTCACGCTCGAGCACCTCGACGGCTTCGCGGTCACACGCCGCGATCCGACCGTGACGGACGAGCAGATCGAAGAGCAGATCGAGAAGATCCGCGAGCAGAAGGCCGATTGGGCGCCGGTTGACGACAAGCCCGCCCCCGGTGACATGGTCACCGTGATGCTGTCCACGGCCGACGCCGATGGGTCCCTGCCCGAGGGCAAGGAGTACCGTCTCGTGCTCGGCGGCGGCCAAGCGATCGCCGGCATCGAAGAGCTCATCATGGAGACCGCCCCCGGCGGCACCACGGAGCGTCAGGTGCGTTGGCCCGAAGACTTCCCAGACGAATCGCAGCGTGGCGCCACCAAGCTCGTGCGCGTGGTGCTGACCGACGTGAAGCGCAAGTCGCTTCCGGCGCTCGACGACGCGTTTGCCCGCGAGATCGGCGACTTCGAGACCGTGCAGATCCTGCGCGATGCCGTGCGCGCCGACATGGGCGAGCATTCGAAGCGCGAAGCCGACACGGACGTGCGTGGACAGCTCATCGACCGGATCGTCGAAGCCAATCCGTTCGACGTGCCGAAGGCGTGGGTGATGCAGCTGGTCGACGGCTATATGCAGATGTACGGCGTGCCCGATGCGGAGAAGCAGCGCTTCTCGCAGGAGTTCATTCCGATGGCCGAGCGCCAGGTGCGTCGCGATCTCATCATCGATACCATCGCCGAGCGGGAGTCGCTCACGGCGAGCGCGTCAGCGGTCGATGCGCGCATCGAGGAGCTCGCGAAGGCGCGGAACGTGGACCCTGGCCAAGTGTACGCGCAATTGCAAAAGTCGGGTCGTTTGCAGGAGATCGAGCGTGAACTCACCGAAGACCGCGTCTTCGGCTGGCTGCTCGAGAAGAACCCGGTCACGACGGCGTAACCGTACGATGCCCGTTCGAGACACCGCCCGACCAACCGTTTCAGGAGAGTTGTAGCATGGCCTCGATCTACATGCCGTACATCATCGAGCGCTCAAGCCGTGGCGAGCGCACGTATGACATCTTTTCGCGCCTGTTGATGGACCGCATCGTGTTCCTGGGGTCGCCCATCAACGACGACGTCGCGAACATCATCATCGCGCAGATGCTCTTTCTCGAGGCCGATAACCCCGAGAAGCCAATCCACCTGTACATCAACTCGCCGGGCGGCAGCGTGTCTGCCGGTCTGGCGATGTACGACACCATGCAGTTCATCAAGGCCCCGGTGCACACCACGTGCATGGGGATGGCCGCCAGCATGGGTGCGTTCCTGCTCTGCGCCGGTGCTGCCGGCCATCGCAGCGCGCTCCCGCACGCGCGCATCATGATCCATCAGCCGTCGCAGAATGGCGGCGGTGGGTCAGCGTCCGATATCGAAATTCAGGCACGCGAAATTCTGTATCTTCGCTCGAAGATGAACGAGCTCATGGCCAAGCACTCCGGGAAGCCGGTCGAGCAGGTCGAGCGCGATACCGATCGTGACCGTTTCATGAGTGCCGAAGACGCCAAGGTGTATGGCCTCGTCGACAACGTGATTCAGCATCAGGCGGAACTCGTTGCGGTAGCGAAGTAAGACGGAACTGCCAACCGCTTAGGGGGCAGGAAGGAGGGTATCAGGGAGGAGGAGGCAGGAACCGCTCGCGCGGTACACTTGCTTCCTCCTCCCTTTTTTCTCCGCCCTGCCCCCTAAGCGGTTGGCCGTTCTGAAACGGCACGCACCCGCATCTCGATCTCCACCGCCGGCCGAGTGGTGAGCCGCGCGAATGGCCGCACGCTGTCCGCATCGAGCGTCGTGAATTCAAATCCGCGCACGAGCGTGGCTAGAATCAGCGCCGTCTCGATAGTGGCGAAGGCGGCCCCCACACAGATGCGCGGCCCCGCGCCGAAGGGGATGTAGGCCCCCGGCGTCATTTCGTGTTCGCGCTCGGGCAGGAAGCGATCGGGATCAAAGCGGTCGGGGTTCACCCACATCTTCTGATGCCGGTGCATGCTCCACGGGGCGATCATCAGCATGGTCCCGCGCTTCACGCGACGACCGGCGATCTCGGTATCCTTGGCCGCGACGCGCGGGAGAAACGTGATCGGCGGATACAGACGCAGCACTTCGCGGAAGAAATTGCGCACGTACGGCAACCGCTTGGTATGCTCCAGCCGCACGGGTCCATCACCGATCACGCGCACGACTTCTTCGCGCATGCGCGTAACGACGTCGGGGCGCTCGGACAGAATGTAGAACGCCCAGGTGAGTGCACTGGCGGTAGTTTCGTGTCCCGCCAGAAAGAACACACCGAGCTGGTCGATCAGCTCTTCGCGTGTGAACGGCTGCCCCGTGTCGGTGTCGCGCGTCTCGAGCACCGCCCCGGCAATGTCATCAAGTCCCTCCGTGGCGATGCGCGTGTCGAGCATCGTCCCCAAGTGCCGACGGATCCGCGCGCAGGCGTCGCGCACCGGCTGCGGCTGCGTCGTGGGCGACCACGGCTTGTCCACCAGCAGCCGCTTGATGTCGATGCTGCCTACCTGCCGTTCAAAACGCATGAAGTCTTCGAAGACCTGCTGCGACGTGTCACCCTCCAGCGGCACCGAGAAGATCGTGCGCGTGATGACGTCGGCGGTGAGATGACTCATCGCGGCGTCGAGCGAGAACGTCTCCCCCGATGCTGAGAGCGACTGCAGACGCACTTCGAAGTCCCGCACCGCGGCCGCCATGAAGTCGAACGCGTGGTTGATCCGCATATGCGAAAAGGCCGGGTCGACCATTTTTCGCTGCCGCCGCCACGTGTCGCCGCTGGTGACGAACATCGAATTGCCCACCAGATCTTCGAGCGCTTCCACGAACAGGTCGTTCTTGGGAAAGAGATCGTGATCGGTGAGGATCGTGTTCACCCAGACCGGATCGTTCACCAGCAGGATGCCGCGGCGCGACGAGCCCAGTGGCGTGACCATCTCGCGATAGGCGAGATCGGGCAGGAGACTGAGCAGGTCCTTCTGGCGGCGCCAGAGCAGCCGCAGGAGCGAGGTGACCGGCGCGCGGGGCACCGGCGCCGGCGGGCGGTAGAGCGGGGACAGCGTAGCGTCAGGCACCCTGAGTGGTCATCCGCGCCGGTCGGCGCTGCGTGAGACGAATGCGCATCTGGTGGTAGATGATGATGGCCAGGCCGACCACCAGCGGAATCGACCACATCTTCGGATTGAGCGCGTTGTGTGGCATGAGGCGAACGAATCCGAACGCCATAAAGGCCGTGTACACGGAGATGCCCGAGCCCACGATCGCCTTCACGTGCTCCAATTGGTAGGCGATGCGCGAGGGGTTGGGGGTGTAGATGAACCAGAGGTTGGTCAGCCCGGAGGCCACGCCGACCACGGCGATGCCCATCATCAGCACCTCATCGATCAACCAGCCCCGGTAGGCGCAGAGCAGCGCGGCAGCGATCACGAGGAGATTGAGCCCCACGTTGGACCACCGGCGATTCTCGAGGTGCTGCTTCTTGTTGCGCACCGTCACCAACCCATGCCAGACCAGGCTGATCGTCAAGATGGCCAAGTACAACATCATCCAGCCGAAAATCCCTTGAACGCGGGCGGGGGGCCAATCGGTGAGATGGCTGTGGG
>Ga0114970_10001134_pt1 | contig 19954 bp, 14 predicted proteins | sample M_140205_XF_Meta_FD_87030 | JGI IMG/M metagenome (GOLD analysis project Ga0114970, IMG submission 87030) | Freshwater microbial communities from Lake Montjoie, Canada to study carbon cycling - M_140205_XF_MetaG | ecosystem: Environmental > Aquatic > Freshwater > Lake | place: Lake Montjoie... | reverse complement strand
TCCCTGGCCAGCGGTGGCGGCGGGGCAGGCACGGCGGCGACCACGGGTGATGCGACATGGAGCGCACGTTTTTATGATGCGACGAGTCCGACGAGTTGGACCACTGCGGGCGGTGTTTTCAATGCGACCGCGTCTGCCACCACCACGGTGGGCAGCACCTTGGGAACCTACACCTGGACGGCACCGCAGATGGCGGCGGACGTGCAGGGCTGGCTCGGCACACCTGCGAGCAATTTCGGCTGGATCTTGGTGGGAGATGAAAGCACCAGCGCCACCGCACGCGTGTTTGACAGTCGCGAAAGAGCCGCTGGCGTGCAGCCGAAGCTGGTCATCAGCTACAACCCGGTGGCACCTGCCCTGAACCGGCGTGAGACATGGCTGCGGCAGTATTTTTCAACGCCCGGAACGTATGTGGACGACAGCGCTGACGCGGACAGCGACGGCATCGCGAACCTGGTCGAGTATGCCTATGCGTTCTCCCCGCTGAGCGCCGACAGCTCCGGCGCTGGCATGCAGGTGAGTGCGACCACGGCTGGCAGCGCCATGACGTTCACGATCGTCTTCCGCCGTGATCCGCGGGCGACCGATCTCACCTACCAGGTGCAGACCAGCGATGATCTGGTGGTCTGGAACACGATCACGCAGAGCACGGCGGGCGCCACGCCTGCGGGCACCGGGTTTGTGTCTGAAGCTGATGCGCCTGGCGAGTCACCAGTGAAGAACGCCACTGCTGCCGAAACCGTGAGTGGAAGCACGCGGCGCTTCGCACGGCTCCGGCTTATCCGCGTCACGCAGTAACGGGTATTCCGCGTTGATCGTGACTTCCAGCGCACTACTCTGCGCCCGTGCCGAATGCCGTGCTCCATATGAACTCCGTTCTCCCACGCCTGGCGCGGTCATACGTGTTTATGCTCGTGGCACATGCGCTGCCGGTGTTTAGCGCCACCTTTGTCACCACCTCGGTGGCGGACACCTCCATCTACCAGAATCATCCTGACTACAACCTGGGCGGCACGACGCTCGTGTCCGGCACGAACCAGCAGTTTTCAAACTCGCGCGCCTTGTTTCGCTTCGACCTCAGCGCTCTTCCGGCGGACGCCATCGTGACCTCGGTGCAGGTGTCGCTTTACGTCACACGCCGCCCTGATCCAGATCAGCACGGCGGGCCGGTGAACTCTGACTTCAGCCTCTATCGTGCTTTGCAAAGCTGGACCGAGGGTGCGGGCGGTGCGGTGACCGGCGCTCCCGCCGCCACCGGGGACACCACCTGGAACGACCGGCACTACAATGTGCCTGGCACGGACTGGGTCACGCCGGGAGGGCAGATCGGCACCGACTTTGCCAACGGACCCAGCGCCACGACCTCCGTGGGTGACGTGGGCCTTTATCTCTGGGGATCGTCGCCCGAGCTGGTCGCCGATGCGCAGGCATGGCTGAGTTCGCCAGCCACGAACTATGGCTATGCGCTCATCAGTGAGAGCGAGAACGTGGCGGGCACGGCGCGGCGCTTTGCCTCGCGTGAGCAGCCGGGCGGAGCCATCCCGGCACCGACGTTGAGGGTGACGTATCAATCCGCGCCCGAGCCTGGCAGGCTGCTGCTGCTCCTGCTTGGCGCTGGAGCCGCCGCCATGCGCCGGGGCCGCGTTGGCAATGCCATCAGCGGGTGATGATGTCGTCACTGGTCCACATGCGGCGGTCGGAGCCGGCGGAGCGGATCTCCATGCTGCTGCGTGAAAGCTGATGGAAGAAGTAAGGCGTGCCCCAGCGGTCCACCAGCTCGCCACTGCTGCTGAGCGGCATGTCATCTGGCAGGATTTTCGCCTGCTTGGGGTTGTCCCCCGCGAGGGCCTGCATGATCTCGGCGTTGGAGCCGATGGGATTGTCTCCTGCGATGCTGCGGTAGTCACGCAGCATGCGGGTGATGCGCTGGAGGTCGATGGCGGCCGCGTTTTCGACACCGACATCTGGCTGCGGCGGCAGTGGCGTGGCGGGCTGCGGTGGTGGCACTGGCACCGCAGGTGTCGGACGCGTCATGACCACGCGGTGCGCAGGCGCTGAGCCCTCACGTGTGATGAGACGGACGAGCCCCGCTGCCATCACGAGCAAGCCTAAGGTGTAAAGCGCTGGTTGGCGGTTCATGGGCTCACACGCGGCTCAGATGAAGCCGAGATTGGCGGAAGTGAAGCGACCGAGATTGGGAAAGATGGTGCCGAGGTTCGAGGAGTCCACGCCGAACCACGACGCCAAGGTCGCGGAGTATTGATCGACAGCGGTGGTGGGAATCCAGCGGCCGATGCTCGTGTCATCCGGCCCATTCACTGCAAGCGTGGGGAACTTGCCATACGTGGCGCCGCCTTTGACCGCACCACCGATGACGACATGATGACCGCCCCAGCCATGATCACTGCCGGAGCCATTCGTGGGGAAGGTGCGGGCAAAGTCGCTGGCCGTGAAGGCGGTGACGGCGCTCTTGAGATTGGAGCCGCCGCCACGCAGGGTGTCGAGGTCCTGTAGGGAAACGATGAGGGCGTTGAGCGTCTGGCTGAGTTCAGCGAGGAGATTGGCCTGGCCGCCGATGATGACCTTGGCGTCATTCGCGGTGCTGGCACCGGCGTTGTTGGTCTGGTTGGTGTGCGTGTCGTAGCCGCCGACCTGAATGAAGAACACCTGCCGCTTCATGCCGAGGCCGCCTGCGACGACGGATTTGCTGCCGAGATCAATGAGCCGCACGACCATCTTCATCTGCGACATGAGCGAGGAGGCAAAGGTGGAGCCGCCGTTCGGTGTGGTGACATTCGTCGGAAAGCGGCTGAACCACGCCGGATTGCTGGGTGTGGTCTGTGCAGAAAGCGCGGTGCTGAGGATATTCGCCTCGGCGATGGCGTGGTCGAGCACGCCCGCATAGGTCTTGGTTTGCAGGTCGGCGGAGAGCTTGTCGGCATTCAGGATGGACTGGAGCGCCGTCTGCCTAGCACCGCTGACGCTGCTGAGCTGCACAGCACCGCTGGTGGTGATGGCATACTGCGGCGCATAGTTTTGCGTGCCGACCTCAAAGATGTTCGAGCCTGCGAGCGTGACAGCCATGGAAACCTGCCCGCCGGAGTTCACGTCCGGCGGCGAGGTGAAGAGGTCAGCAAGACGCCCGGCCCAGCCGCTGACGGAGGGCTGGTCAGGCAGCGAGGTCTGCCACTGGGTCTGCTGGTCGCTATGGGAGAAGAGCTGCGGCGGCTTCGGCACGGACTTGCCGCTGTATTGCGTTTTCGTGAGCGGGAAGCTGAGCGTGCCCAAATTAAAAACGGGCGCGACGATGCCGTTGTTGAAGTGCGTGGCGAGATCCGCCAGCGCCGGATGAAAACCGTAGGTGCGGCCGTCGCTGGCGGGATAGCCGGTGGTGCCATTGCGTGAGTTGAGCGCCAGCGCCGTCGCACCACTGCCGTCGGTGTTGGGTATGGCCAGGGGAACGCCTCTGGATGCACTGTAGGAGGTCCATTCAGACGACAGCGTGGGGATGATCATGTTGTTGGAGTCATTCCCGCCGTTGAGGAAGACGCAGATGAGCGCCTTGTAGTCTGAGAAAGAGCCAGCGGCCATCGCTGAACTCATCAGCTTGAGATCGCGCAGCGAATTGCCGAGCGCACCGAGACCGATGGCGGCGGGAATGTAGCGCTGCAAGAAGCGGCGGCGTGGAATGAAGGGGGCGTGCAGTGGCTTGTTCATGCGGGATTACTTCTGGATCGCGTATTCGGCGGAGGTGACGATGAGATGGATGACGGCACGCACGCGGTCACGCATCTGCGTGGTGGTGGGGCTGCCGGTGGTGTAGGGGAAATTGGTGGTGCTGGCGACGTAGCTGACGATGGCACTGCGGGCGGAGGTGCTGAGGCTGCCGCCGATGAGGCGTGAGGCGAGCGTGTCCACCAGCGTGGAGATGGCGGCGTCACTGGTCTGCGCCGCAGTCATGTAGGTGCTGATGTCCATAGGGATGGCCCCACCGCCGCTGCGGAAGCTCTGGAAGCCGGAGGTGTTGCCACCACTGAGAAAGCCGCCCGCCACCGTGTTGGTGAGGTTCATCGTGTTGGAGTCATTGGTGAGCTGAAACTCCGGCGTGGTCATGCCAGCCTGCGCCATCACCCCAGGGTAGCGGTAGTCAGGATAAAAGTAGTTAAAGACCGTGGTGGCATCGAGCGGAGTCTGCATGAGGTCATTTTGACTGTAACTCATGTTCCAGGTGCCAAGCTGCACCGCACAGGTGCCTGCACGGGTCCATTGGGTGATAGCGAGCGGATAGACCGCCTGACCCGAGGTGCTCTGGGAGCCATTGGTTACTGCCGGCGTGGTGGTGACGGTGAACTGGTTCGGCACCGGCACACTGGCGACGGTATAGACCTTGCTGGTTGCAGCGGTGGGGACATTGCCCACGAGAATGTCGATCCAGACTTGATCACCGACCTTGAGGTTGTGATTGCCATTGGTCTGAAGGCTAATGGTGGAGATGCTGCCAGAGGTGGTGATGTTATAGCCGCCGGTGTAACGCGGGACATAGGCCGTGCCGCTGCTGGTCGCTGGAGGGCTGCCGGTCAAAGTAATGGTGAAGACGCTGCCAGTGGAGGAAGCAATGGTATAAACACCGTCATAAGTGCCACCTGACAGAGTACCACTGAAAAACTTCACATAGAGCTGATGCCCGGCGATGTAGCCGCTCGCGGTGATGGTGACTGTGTTAGTGACACTGTTGTAGCTCGGCGTGCTGATGCCGGTGGTGTTGACGGTGAAGTTATTCGGCAGGAAGGCATTGCCGGAAGGATTGCCACTGACGCTGTTGGCGCCGATGCTGACCGTAAAGCTCGTCGTCGTGGCGCTCGTCACCGAGTAAGTGCGCACCGTGCTGTAAGGTGATGTCGTGCCGAGTGTTCCCGAGGTGAACTGCATCGTCACGGTGTCACCCGTTTGGAAGCCGGGAGCGTTCACGGTGACGACTCCGGTGGTGCTGACGGTGCTGTAGCTCGGTGTGGTGTTGGCGGTGCTGTAGCCGCCCACGCTAGGCAGATTGGTCGTCACGGCACCGGAATCCACAAAGCTGTCGAGCTGGATGGTGTCGCCATTGGTGAGCTTGTGCGCGGTGGGCGTGGTAATAAGAATCTGCTGGTAGCCGAGCTGGCGGTAGCTGGAGCCGGGGAAGCTAGTGGCGGGGAAGGTGCGGGCCGGGCCGGTGAGGCGTAGCAGCGGCTCACGCTGCTTGCCAAAGCCCACATCTGCTGCCGCAGTGGTGCTGCGGGCTTCGTAGTCGAGCAGGATGGCACGCAGAACGTCCTTCATGTCGCCACGCACACCGGTGGCAACACCATCGACATTGCGCTCGCCGTTGAAGGCACGGACGACACGCTGCACATAGTCAGGCTTGGGATTGCTGGTGACGAGGCGCTGAATGAGCTGGCGGCAGACGTAGGGACCGATAGCGGCGTTGTTCACAATGTTGTCGATCGCCGTCTCGAGATCACGCAGGCCGTTGAGGTCATAGGAGGTGGTGATGGAGGTGGTGACGAGGTTGCCAGCGCCAAGCGCAGGGTCGGTGGACTGAATGGTGATCGGATTCGGATTGGGGTCACGTGAGTAGTCGTTGACGAAGGAGACGGCGGCAGGCGGGATGACCACATTGTCGAGCAATGACTTTTTGCCCGGCTCATGATGCGAGGGCACCAGCACCATGGGGTCGAGGTAGTTGGAGCTGGGATTGAAGTTGGTGGGCAGCCTGCCGCTGCTCAGCGCCTGGCCCCAGGTCCAGCCAGTGAAGACGCGTGCCATGCCAGTGATGACGTTCTGGTCATAGGTCGGCACCGCGTTGCCATTGGAGTCGAGAACGAGCGAGCCGTCCGGCCACAGGCGGTAAAGGCCGATGGAGAAGAGCTGCATGATCTCACGGGCGTAGTTTTCATTGGGATGAATGCCGGTGGCGTCGTTGCCGAGGTCGTTCGCCAGCATGTCGAGGTAAAGGCCCATCGCGGGAGTGAGCGTGACCTGCTTGAGGATGTCGCGGTAGTTGCCGAAGCAGGAGTCCACGAGGTTGTCATAGTAGTCAGCGAGAATGCGGCCGTTGTTGTTGAGCGGGCCGGTGTCGGAAACGACGAGAATTTCACTCAGCGCAAAGGCAAAACGCTGGCGGAGCTGGTCGGGCGCGGTCACGGAGTTCTTCCACCAGGAGTTGAAGAAAGGCGTGCTCGGGTAGGGGTTCTGCGGGTCGTTGCTGAGATTGGCGAGGACGTAGGGGACATTGTGCGTGCCGCCCAGAGCAAGTTGGGTTTCAATCCAAGTCCGGTAGCCATTGGTCTGCACATAGCTGACGTCGGCCGGACTGGGGCCGAAGGTGGCCTGCGTGAGGAAACGTGACGCGCCGGCATCCGTCGTGTGGTCATCAGCATAGGATGGATAACTCGGCAGCGCTGGCGCTGTTTGTGAGCCTGGCACAGCGCCGAAGGTGCCGGTAAGCTCGCCACCAGGGTTGTTCGTGGTGCCGACACTGACAAAGACGGTGCCGTTGGCTAGTGCGGTGAGGTCGGAAGCTTGCAGGCTCCAAGTATAACCGCCGTCTGTGGTGCGCTGGGTGGGATAGTTGCGATCTTGCGCGTCGAAATCAAAAATCATCACCGGACTCGTGCCACTCTGTGCTGCATAGATGCGGCGTGAGGTGCTGCCGGAGGTCAGTCCCGAGTAACTCAGGTGAACCACCGCGCTCGAACCACTGACCCGCATAAATGCACTGCCGCTGCCGGTGATGCTGGAGAGTCCAGCGGCACCTTGAAGATTGGTGAGATACAAAGCACCCGGTGTGGCGGTGGTGGGCGGATTATCCCACGGCGAAAGCACGAAACCAGGAATCACGCCGCCCGTCGCGGCCGCCGCAGGGCCGCTGCCGTTGGCGAGCGTGGCAGAGTTCCCGGTGGGATCGAGGAACCAACCGGCGGCAAGGTTGTTGGCTGCGCCGCTGGCTCCGGTGTTGTGCAGCACCTCGATGTAATATGGCTGGCCTGCGGTCAGCGCCAGCCAGCCGGATTTTTGGCTGGTCTGTGTGTTCCAGGTGCGTGTGGCGCTGCCAGTCGGCCCGGTTACAGAGGCCCGGCGAACTTTATTAACAGGTTCGCCATCATTGGAGATCCAAAGCTCGGCAACATTGGCGGCGGAGAGCCAGAAGTAATAGTTACCGGTCGTCGTCGGTGTGAAGTAGCCACGCAGCCTTTCGCCGGTGTTGGTGCCATAAGTCGTCGTGTTGTCCTCGGCACTCGTGAGAGTGTTGGTAGTCGTTGCGGCGGAAAGCCAGGGCACATCCGTGAGCGACTCGCCCGTGACGCCCGTGGTCCAAAGCTCACGCGTGAACTGACCGCCGCTGTCCTCCACCTGCACTGTGATGACGGCGCTGGTGCTCCCTGCCGCATTGGTGGCATAGACAGTGAACTGGTAGATGCCCGCCTGCGTCGGCGCGCCACTGAGGATTCCATTGGAAAGGCTGAGCCAGCTAGGCAGGCCGCTGGTGGTGAAATTGCCCGCGCCATTGCTGGCGGTGAGCGTCAGGCTCAACGGCGAGCCGGAATTCAACAGGGTGATTATATTCGTCGCACTGGTGATCGCAGGTGGTCCGGCGGGTGGGTCACCGGCGCGTGGTGTTTGTCCAGTCATGGACGGAAACAAGCGTGCGGCGGGGATGGCCTGCTTCGCCTGGCTGGGGCTGTACCAGGATAGAGTCGAGCTGGCGGCGCTGGTGAACTCACAGGTCTCCAACTTGATGTCATAGAGCACTCCGGCCTGAAGTGGCAGCGTCACATAGCGGTCGGAGCTGGAATTGATGGCCCAGTCAATCGGTAGATTGGTGGTGTCGATGGTGCAGTTGCCGGTGCCGCTGACGGGCAGGCTGGCTCCGGTGAGCGCGACGGTGAAGTTCGAGCCTGCGGTGACGGCAGTGACGGTGTAGGGCAGTGAGATGTTATAGCTGGTGCTAAGATTGCCACTGGTGAATTTGAGCGGGATAACATCCCCCACATTGAGGACAGCACTGCTGTAAGTCATCACCATGGTGCCGCTGGTGGAAGTATTCTGTGTATAAGAGTAGGCGGCACTGGGACTATCGCTCGTCAGCCGCCGCAATGCCATGGATTGTCCATTGACCCATAGCTTGGCGGTATCATCGGCATTGACGGTGAGGGTGTAAGTCTCGCTGTACTGTGGCATCATCTGCCCGGTCCAGCGGCAGCAGAAATAGTTGTGGAAGAGCAGCGGATCAGGAGATCCCGTGCCCCAGTCGCCGTTGTTGCCATTAGTGATGGCGCTGTCTGTTTGTGTGCCGGCTGGAGTCGATGACAGTGTCGTGTTCGCGTAGTAGCTGGCGGCCCAGCCAGCGGTGCTGCCGGTGTTGTTGGTGTAAACATTCGTGCTGGGAATGTTCGCGAAGGTGCCGCCGTTGATCTGCCACTGGAATTTGCACTTCGCGCTGCCCGTAGTTTCTACAAACTCGACCCGCATGTGGTAGCGGTTGGCTGGAGCTGCTGGGACGGCTAGGGTGAATGAGCCGCTTGGCTTGAAGGCTCCCGTCGCTGCTGTGTCCCAGCCGTTTTCCAGGATTTGGGTCAGGCCGCTGCCGGTGTCGAGATACACGCGTGCCTTGTCATCCGCGTCGAGCTGGAACACATAAGTGCCAGCCGTCGTGGGCGAGAGGTAGCCATCCCAGGCGACGGAGTAATTGTCAGCCGAGACCAAAGCGGTGCCGTTGGGTGTTCCTTGCAGCCAGGTGAAGGCCACCGTGGGGTCCAACCGTGTCACCACCGGAGGATTCAGCAGGCAGGCGGCGCTGCCGGACTGTGTATTCGGCACCGCAGCACCGCTGATGGATAGAGTGATCGTCTGGCCGGAGACGGAAGTGATGGTCTTAATGCCATCATAAGTGCCGCCGGCGAGGCTTCCCGCAGAGAAGGTCAGGTTCACACGGTTATTTGGCGCAGAGGTCGAGAAACCCGTCGTGCCGGTGTAAGTGATCACTGCCGTGCCGGTGGTGCTCGTGCTCTTCGTGTAAGTATAGGTCGCGCCATTGCCACCGAAGTTGACAGCGCTGCTGTAAGTCGAGTTGGCTCCCACAAAATAATTGCCCACAAGACCGGTACCGGTGGGGTTGGCAGCTGGATAGATCGACACTCCTGCGCTGATCGATGAGGAGCTGAGAGAGTAGTTGCCAGAGGCTCCCACTGAGCCTGGCGCACCCGCTGTCAAAGTCACCACGCAGGTTGTCAGCCGGCTGGTGTTGTAGAGTGGCGTGATTTTGATGTCGATGGAGTTGACCCCGGCAGGGAAGGTCACGGCCGAAGGGATCGTCGCGTAATCCGTGCCCTCGACCGCCGAGCCGGACTTGCTAAGCGGCACCGTGATCGGCATCAGCAAGTTGTAGCCTGAGCGCTTCACCGTGACCACGCCCACATCAGCCGCCGGTGTCACCGCATCTGACGGCTGCGTCGTGGCGGCATTTGCTGTCGTCAGGCTGACCACGTTTTGGGAGAGGAGGCTCGTCGCCAGCAACGTGTGGTCATAGCTGGACTGCGAAGCAATGGGGACAACGGCGGTGTAGCCGAGCACGTTTTTGGCCCAGTCAGCTACCTGGTCGTTGGCGGAGTCAACGTCCTGCACCAGCACCCGAAAAAAGGCGTTCGTGCCAGATCTCGGAGCAGACAGGGTCAGCGTGGTGCCATCGCCGATCACCTGCACATTGGGGGACAGCGCCGCCCAGCTCGCGCTGATGAGGCTGGTGGTGGACTGGAACACATAGAGCTTGCCGTTCTGCGTCGGGAAAGTCACGTTCACCGTGGCCGGGCCCGTCGTCACCGCAGTCACTTTCAACGTGGAGCCAGCCTGGAACGGGTTCGTCCCCGCAGTGATCTCCGCCCCGTTGCTGATACCGTCGCCGTCATCATCACGCGCCAGCCAGGCGGCATCATTGATCTGGGCATCCGTCACCCCATACAGGGATTTCCACACCGCTTTCGTGACGTTTGCGTCGGGACTGCCATGCGCCGGTCGGCTTATCCCGGAGAAAAGGCAGGCGCTCAAGAACAGCGCAAATAAATGACCTGGACGGACAAGGCGGCGGGTGAATGATGGCATGGATGTCAGAAACAGCAGTGGTGTGTGGGGAATGGCTCGAAACCGTCATGCCGCACCAACAAAGGCTGGGTGCCGGTGATGAAGGAGGGGCCTGATGATTTCACCAAATGCACCACCCGATGTCGAGACATTAATTTGCGCTCAAGCAGTTACGACCACCTTGTGGCGGACAGCCACGCGCACAGGACGCAAGTGAACAAGAACAACCACCGTTTCGACACTCCCGAGGCCGTGCTGCCGATGCTGCGCGGTGATTTCGCGACGTATGCGTTTGAAGCGGCGAAGGGCAATCGTGAAGCACGAGTTGATTCAATTCGCGCCGGGCTGGAGCATCTGCGTGATCACGGCCAGCGCCGGTTATCCTGCGTCATCGCACAGCGGCGATGTGATTTCAGGTTTGGACGCAGTGAACAGCGCACGCGTGTATCACTGCGGCACGAAGTGGAATGCGGGCGGCCAGTTCGAGACGAACGGCGGCCGTGTGCTCGCCGTGGTGGCTCAAGGTGTAACGCGGGTCGAGGCGGCGGGTATCCGTCTGAGAATAGAAGTTCGACATTTGGACTGAGATATTCTATTTTGCCTCATGCCAGCCACACTAGACTCGATTGTTGAGGAGGCTCTTGAGCTTCTGCCAGATGAACGCGTGACGCTTGCCCGACGTCTGCTGGTGAGCGTTGACCCGGAGGCTCAACCAGGTGCTGACGTTGCCTGGGAAACTGAGATCATTCAGCGGATCAGGCGCTATGATGCCGGAGAAACACAATCCGTCCCTGCATCTGAGGTGTTTGCCCGTTTGGCAGCCATAGCTCCTGCTCGATGAGCATGGCGTTGGAGTTTCTGCCCGAGGCCTTGTGCGAGGCGGAGGCGGCGACGCGCTACTACCAATCGTGTGATGCTGATCTGGGTGTGCGCTTCCGATCACAGATTGAAACTCTCTGTGAGTTGATTGTACGCGAGCCGTTGCTCTGGAATGAACGCCGAGGAGGATTTCGGCGCGTGAACCTGAGCGGGTTTCCTTATTACATTGCCTATTTCATTCGCGAAGACCGCATTCTGATAGCCGCAATTGCGCATGCGAGCCGTCATCCCGATTATTGGAAGCGGCGGCCTTTGTCATAAAGATGCGCTTTTGAGTTTAGCCAGCCGCTCATCGCTTTCCAAGTGTCCGGCCCAGCCGAAGTGGCAGCGGAACTCGAAGCAGTTGCGCATTTGCTCGAAGGGGCCGGTCCATTCGGGCCTGTTGGATGACACGGTGATTTCCGAAGGGGCGAAGCCGGTGATGGGGAGGCGCTGGATGGCGAAGGCGTCGTTGAGGAGGCGGGTTTTTTTCCAATTGAGGCCCATGAGCTGGGCGCTGACGCAATCGACGGCGACGGGATGCGTTCCGGCGAGGATAACGCCGCTTGCGACGGGATCGCAGGACATGGGGCCGTCGCCATCGCCGCCGATGATGCCATCGACGATGGTGAGGTAGCGCAGCGGCTTCTCACGGCGTTTGCCGGTGCCGTCGAAGTAGAAGAAGCATTTGTGCAGATCGAGGATCATGCGCCAGGCGGTGTTGTTGCCATGCCAGTTGCCGGAGCGGACGACTTCCTTGGTGTCGCCAAAGATGACGCGGCCGAGTTTTTTGAGCGGAACGAAGAGCTTGGAGAGGAAGAAGCGGCCAAAGAGGATCTTTTTGGCGGTGCGCATGAGCGAGCCTTCGAGCGCACGTTTGGCCGAGGATTCGACGAATTGATCGCCGCCTTCAGCGGGCGTGCCTTCGGTGTGGCGTGGCAGCCAGTTGGTGCGCGGTGTGGTGCCGACAAGATTTTTCAGCGCGACGGTGAGGCCGACTTTTTTGTGCGTCTTGAGCTTGGGAATGTTGATGAGCACGTCCGCATTCATCGGCGTGCGGCAGATGCGGTATTCGTGATGCGGATCGGTGTGCTGGCGATTCGTCGTGGCGAAGTCGAAACTGGCTCCGTAGAGCTTGCCGAGTCCGGGATGGCCGAGGAATTCGCTGTCGGCATCGAGATGGATGTCCACGGAGCCGGAGGGATCGCTAGGCAGCTCGCGCTTGGCGATGGTGACGCCGTCATCAATGGTCCACTCCTCACAGCGCATGTCGAAGAGCAGGAACGCGATGCCGGTGAACTCCTGCGTGAGATCGGTGATGAGATCGTCGAGGCGGTGAAGACGGCGGATCGTGGCAAACGACGAATCGCTCTGCGGCGCATCGCAGAGCGTGACGGAGCCACGACCTTGCAGCTTGCCTGCGGCCCAGCGGGCGACTTCGCGCACAACGGCGGGATGCGTGATGATGGTGATCCAGCCGTTTTCGTCCTCGGGCTTGCTGGCGTTGTGTTCTTTGACCCAGTTCGGTTTGAGGACAACGCGGTCGCCCGGTTTGATGAAGTCGTTGGCGAGTTCAAGCGCAGCGATGGCGGCCTCGATTTGCTGACGAAGAGCGACGGCATCGTCATAGCTGGCTTTGCCGCTGAAGACGGAGACTTTGGGAGAGCCGAACGAAGAGGGGGAGAGCGTGTTCAGGTGGATGGGGAGTATTTAAGAGGGGCACGTTCTCTTTGCAACGCTGCGGCAACTGACGAATCTCTAGCGTATGAAGAAAGGACTGCTGATCTTGGGGCTCGCTTTGGCGTTCGCAGGTGCGTTCGTTCTGCTTTGGCCTCGGGCGCAGCGAAAGCCGCTTGATCCAGCTTTTCTGCGGCTCACGCCGCTAGAAACTGCCACGCTGCCGCTGGCAACGCGGTTTGATATGCCGTTGGGTTCGGAGCACGGGGCGTTCACCTACAATGCGCGTGCGTTCCGTATTTCGCGTCACTTGGGCGACGATTTGAATGGCATTGGTGGTCAGAATTCGGATCTAGGCGATGCGGTTTACGCAGCGGGTGCCGGTCGGGTTGTTTTCGTGGGCGTTCCAGGGCCGGGCTGGGGTAAAATGGTGATCATCGCCCATCGACTGCCAGAGGGGGATGAACTCGGTCCGGTGGTGCAGACGATGTATGCGCATCTGGAGTCCATTCGAGTGCAAACGGGACAGACGGTGCAGCGTGGGGATCAAATCGGCACAGTGGGGACTGCCGACGGCCAATACCTTGCGCATCTGCATTTTGAGGTCCGAATGGGTCCCTATGTGAATCCTGGCCTGGGATATGCTGACACGGCTCTGAACCGAGTTTCGCCGGAACAGTTCATTCGTGCACGACGTGGTGCCGGACCGGCTGTTTTGAACCCGGCTCCAAAAAATAAATAAGAATTGCAAAAGACGGTTTGAAGGAAGCAGCTTCGCAAGCGTCATTCTCCCCATCCACCCTCACCCCATGCGCTTGATCCATTTATTCTGCCTGCTGGCCCTGCTCATGTCCGAGGCACCAGCACAGCCGGTAAAATCGAAATCGGCGCCCGTCGCGTGTGAGGTGCTATGTGCAGAGCTGTTTGCAGCGATACGGGCGAATCCGGAGAAGATGGTGATGCGTCTGGAGGAAGCGCTGGTGATCCGTGAAGCGTGCGCTGCTGAGATAGTGACGGCGGCGATTGATGCGGTTAACTCAGACCCGGCGATGGTGCGCAAGATCGTGGAAACGGCCAGAGATGTCGCGCCTGCTCGTGCGGCGGTCATAGCGGCGGCAGTGAAGCATTATTCGGCACCAAGCCTTGTGGCCAATGTCCGTGAAGAGGTGCGACGCGTGGAACTGCCAGATGCCGTAAAGGTGAAAACGCTGCCAGGTGAAGAGGTGCGACGTGCCGAACTGCCGCTGATGACGCGCAGCATGCCCATCGTCGAAGTGCGACGTGCAGAACCAGCCACCAATGCGCAGATGGCGGTGCAACAGCCCGAAGAGCCATTCAATTTGATGAATGTGCCGAAGGCGAAGCCGCTCAAGTAGGCTAGGGGCGGCTGAGTTGCTTTGCTTGCGGGCGAATCGGGCTGAGCTTGAATTGTGTATGTAACACCAGCGATTGTGTCGATCTGTGCGGGAACAAGTCTCTCAGGAGAGTAACGGCTGAATTATGGTGGCGATGCTAGGTCTGCCCAGCTAGCTTCAATAAAGACTCAAGACGACCTTGATACTCCACTCATGAAAAACTCCACGCGTGTTCAGTTTTGGGGAACCAGGGGTTCCATTCCTAGACCGGGGCGTGACACGTTGCGCTATGGTGGCAACACATCCTGTGTTCAGGTTACCTCGCCCAAAGGGAGTTTGGTGATCATCGACTGCGGCACCGGCGCGCATGATCTCGGTCATTCTCTCGTAGCGCACGCCTCAGGCCCATTGCGTGGCAGCATTTTGATCAGTCACACGCATTGGGACCACATCCAAGGGTTCCCATTTTTTTCTCCCTTGTTTGTCCGCGGTAGCCAATGGGACATCTACGGTCCGGCGGGCCTTGGTCAGTCGCTCCGAGAAACACTCGCGGGCCAGATGCAATACTCCTATTTTCCGGTCACACTGGATGAGCTAGGTGCGAGCATTCGCTTCCATGATCTTGCCGAGGGTAGTTTTGAGATCGATGACGTTCGTATCAGCACGCGTTATTTGAATCATCCGGCTCTGACGCTTGGCTATCGCCTGGAAACTGCCAATGCCTGCATGGTGTATGCTTGCGATCATGAACCATTTTCGAGAACGCTGGGGGTCTCCACGCCCATTCATGAAAATGATCGGCTGCACAGCGAATTTCTCTCAGGAGCCGATCTAGTGATACATGACGCCCAGTTCACCGACGCTGAGTATGCCGCTAAAAAAGGCTGGGGGCATAGCCCGGTGGAATACGTGGCTGAGATGGGCCGCCTGGCCGGTGTCAAACAAATGGCCTTTACGCATCATGATCCGGGACGCACAGACGATGACATAGATCGTATCGTTGAAGCTGTGCGTTCCGAACTGCGGAAAACAGACGACACGTTGCAGGTGTTTGGTGCTGCTGATGGTCAGATCGTGGAATTGAAGCGGACAGGCACAAATCAGGGGGGATTGGGAGGAAGGTCATCCAAATCGGCGGCGATGCCTGCCATCAAAGATTCACTGGTGATCATGGGTGTCGCAGACGCGGGACTGGCGGTGGCGCTAGCTGAAGCAGCGGTGGCCTAAGGTGTACGAACGGTGCATGTGTCTTATGGTGCGCGTGCAATGCAACTGGCCAAGACGGACACGCCATCGCTAATCCTACTAGAGGACCAATTGCCGGATCAGGATGGGCTAAGTGTTTGCCGAAGTCTGCGCTCGGATCCCGACCGTCGTCTCTCTGACGTGCCGATCGTCATTGTCGGGAAGCAGGAAAGATCCAGCGAAGGCATGGAGGCAGGTGCCACGGCCTGGCTGACCAAACCTTTCTCCATCCAATACGCCAAAGCCCAAATCCAGGCGTGGCTTATGCGTTCCGCCTGCCGTTGGATGCGTGCTGCCGTGCCATCGGATGAAGAATCCCGGCTCGCGGCACTCCATGACTTGTCGATCCTCGACACGCCACCTGAGGAGAGATTTGACCGCATCACACGTGTAGCTGCGGCTCTAGCGGATGTGCCCATCGCCTTGGTTTCGCTGGTGGATGAACACCGGCAGTGGTTCAAATCCTGCGTGGGGCTGGGAGTTAATGAAACCTCTCGTGAACTGGCCTTCTGCGCTCACGTGGCCTTGAGCCGCAAGCCGATGATCGTGTCAGACACACTCCTGGATGACCGGTTTGCAGACAGCCCGCTCGTTACCGGTGGGCCTCGCATTCGTTTCTACGCTGGGTTCCCGGTTTTTCACGATGATGGCGGCTGCTTGGGCACGCTGTGCCTGATCGACACCCGCCCGCGGCAGTTTCCTGATCAGACGATTCAATTGTTCACCGATCTCGCCAACGTGGTACAGCAGGAACTCAACTCCAGCCCGCGATCCGTCGCGGTATCAAGCTGACTACTTCGTCGGAATCTCGTTGAGCGTGTAGTAGCCAACTTTGTGCAACAGCGCCTGCCCTTCGGCATTTTTGACGCCGTCGAGATGGAGTTCGTGAATGTGGCCTTTGGTGAGGGGTGAGATCGTCAAGCGGACGGATTTGCCGTCTGCGGCGACTTTCGCGGCGGTGATTTGCGGAATGATTTCGGAAACCTCATCGCCGCCGTATTCCTCGCGATACGCATAGGTGAACTCGCGCATGGAATAGCTCTTCACATCGCCTGCGGTGGTGGAATCAATGGGCTGCGTGAAGGTGAGTTCAAAGCCATCGGGCTTGGCGTGCATTTCATGGACTTCGAAGGGAGTTTTGCCGGTCCACTCGCATTTTTCAAAGCAAAAAGGCTTGCCACCGCGTGCACCCCAGCCGCGATCACTGCCGCCGACGAAGACGCGTCCCTCTTCATCCATGCGTCCACCGATGAGACCGCTGGCAAAACCACTGCGGAATGGAATGACGACTCCTTGTTTGATACCGTTGACGGTTTCGAGGAAGACGCGGCTAAGATTGCTGTGGCTTTGATCGGCCACGAAAAGTTGCTTTGAGAATGGGCCGAATTTGCCTGCGCTGAGGTCGCAAATGATGGCGCTGGCACTGTTGCCGATCTTGCCATGCACGAGATATACCGCAGGTGGTAGGAGCTGCTTGATGCGTTCGCGTTCTGTCACCATGCGGTCAGGATCAACGTGAGGGGTTTTGTCTTTGCGGTTGCGTCCGTTACTAAAAGCTTCGGGTAACGGGTCGATGGGGCGTGGTCCCATGTTAGGCGCTTTGTCATACCAGATGTTGCCGCCGGGATGGCCCTGAAAACTGCCGGGGACGAGATGCTGGAGCGTGCATGAGCCGTGCCACGGGCCTTGATTGTCGCAGTAGTAGGTTTCGCCATCGGCATCAAAGCCGAGACCGCCGGGGCTGCGAATGCCAGAGCAGGTGGGCACCATCTTACCATCGGGTTTGATGCGCAGAGCCCAGCCGCGAAACTCGGCGTTGCTGTTGAATGAACCGGTTAGGCAGAGCGTGACCCAGAGATCGCCCGCTTTGTCGAAGTGTGAGCCGATAGCGTATTCGTGGTAGTCGCCGGAGACGCCCCAGTGGTCACAGAAGTTGTCGAAGACATCAGCGCGTCCATCACCATCGACATCTTTGAGGCGTGTGATCTCGTAGCGGGTGGTGGCGTAAATGTTTTTGTCCTTCGGGTTATAGGCGATGCCGAGGACTTCGTGCAGACCGCTGGCAAAGAGCTTGTAGCTCACGTTCGAGGTATCGCTGCTACCAGCGCCGCTGACGATCCAGATTTCACCACGGCGTGTGCCCATGATGAGTTTGCCATCGGGCAGGAGGTCGATGGAACCAACTTCGAGCGCGGTTTCCTTCGGTGTTTCAAAGGTGGTGATCTTGTAGAAGTCGGCTTCGACGGGATCAGCAGCGTAGATCGGAGCGCAAAGAGCGAGGAAGAGAAAAAGGCGTTTCATGACGGAAGTTTGGCGAGAGATTACTGTATCCACTGGTAGGTGATGGCCATGGTGCCGGGTTTGGCAGGAATGACGAGATTAGCGCCGGCCATTTGGACTCCTGCAGTGGTGATGAGGTAAGGCTTCACACCTTTGATCAGGAAGCTGCCGTCTTTGCTTTCAAACTGACCACTGGCGAGGCGATACCATGCGTTGGGTGGCAGTTTGCCGCTGACTTTGATGGTACGAATGAGTTTGGCGTTGCCGTCGGGTTTGTTGCCATTGCCTTCGACAGCGAAGCTCTCTTCGATCTCGGCGTTTTGCCAGGTGTAGCGGAAGGTGGGGCTACGTTTGGCATCAAGTGAGTAGCCTTTCCACTCAAAGCCGTCGTAGCGCTTGGTTTTGTCCCATGTCGGCCACGCGGCGTCGGGTTTGTCGGTGACGAAAAAGGCGGGTGTGACTTCGCCGGTGGGTTGCAGCACGTCGTAGCCCAACGGTGGCTGATGACCGCCACCGCGTGAGTTCCAATGCTTGGAGGCGTCGATGAAGGCACCGCGCCAGATGAGGGCGAGATTCATGCTCTCAGCACTCCAAGCGAGATTGATGCCACCAGGATAGCCGACACCGATGCCGCGATTGCCCGCACCTTGGATGAAGTTCCGGTAAATCACGGGCTCGGTGGTGACAGCGAGCGGGATGGGATCGAACTCCTTCTGTTTCTTGGTCCCGCCTTTCCAGTTTGGGTGCAGCCACTTCGACAGCGGGGTCATTTGGAAGTCGCTGCCTTTCCATGCGGCGTAAAGGTCGATGTTTCCACCACCCTGGAAGTATTCGAGGCGGAACTCGTGCTCGCCTTGTTCGAGCGGAATGCTCTTCTCTTTGATGTCGCCTGCGGGATGGATGCCGTCGTAGACGACGACTTCCTTGCCATCGATGAGGAGACGTGAGCCATCATCGCTCGAGATGAAGAAACGATAAGGGCCTTTCTTTGGCGCATTGAGTTTACCGGTGAAGACGACGCCGAACTCGTTTTTGTAGTCGTCGAGTTTCACCTCAATGAGGTTGTTTTCGATCTTGCCTTCGCGGTGCGGCTTGAGCTTGGAGAAATCGGGCAATTGCTTCCAATTGCCGAGGTAAAGGGCGAAATGGAGGTCTTTGAGGCCTTCACCGGCTTTCATCACCTTCAGTTCCCCGCGCATCGTCAGTGCGTGGCCGGGGAAGGTGCAGACGTAAGGGTAGGTGCCGGGTTTTTCGGGGGCGGTGAAGTTGAGCGTCTCCTTTTCGTGTGGATTGAGCATTTTCGAGTGTGCCCAAATACGTGAGTCATCAGGCAGCCAGTTGCGTTTGAGCGCGGCTTCGGCGTTTTCCATCTGCTTCATCGCCATGGCGGCGGTATCGGTGCCGGGCTGGCAGAACACGAGGTTGTGGGGCAGGTCGTCGCCGTTTTCAAAAGTGAGCTGCACCGGCTGGCCGGGCTGAACCAGCAGCTCGGCGGTGTCGTATTTCATCTGCGCCGTCATCGTTTTGAGACTGAAGACGGCGGTCTCGGCGGCACGTAGAGTCGTGGCGGCGAGGAGAAGAGCAAGCAGGGGGCGAATCATGGGGGGCGCGAAATACGAGAGAGATAGGCTTCGTCTTCCAAGGAATGTCCCGCGTCAATTCCCTGGATCAATTTCACTGAATTTTATGCTTGGCGAAGTTGGATGGATTTGATTAAGCTTGGTCATGCAGCAGATCGTATGGTTTTTACTCAAGGCCTCTGACAAAGGAGTCTTCGGCCCCACAAGTCTCGAAACCCTGCGCGGCTGGGCAGCGGATGCGAAGATTTCACCGCTGGACAAACTCTCCTGCGATAACTGCATGAGCTGGCAACGTGCGCCGATGATCGCAGAGTTGCAGATGGATCATCTGGTGCAGATGCTGGACAATTATTTATACGGACCGACAAGCGTGGCAACGATCCAAGAATTCCTCGCCACCGGTGAGATCGACGAAAACGTGACGATCATCAACTGTTTGGACAATACGGAAGCGCGGCTGTCCGAACTGGGCTGGTTTCAGGCCAGCCCGCATCATGTTCGCAGTGCGTCCACGACGCTGCTGGGCACACAGCATCCAGAGGATGCCCGTGATCCCGCTGGCAATCAATTCCAACGCCGCATCTCAGCGCTGGAGAAGCAGGTGATGGAACTGCAGCGTGTTGTTGATGAGTGGCAGCAGACCTACAGTGGTTTGCGCCAGCAGTTCGTCGAGGCGACAGGCTGCGAGCCGATGTGAGTGATCAGGACTCTTCGTCCTTATCCTCTAGGGAGACGCTGAATAAAGCAGAGTTTGAAAAAGCGCCCTCTTGGCTGCCAACTCGGAGAATTTTGCCGCCGTTTTTCAGGCCTGCAATCCGGCTGGGGTCGAGGTTTGTATTCGCGATT
>Ga0114970_10001129_pt1 | contig 20033 bp, 31 predicted proteins | sample M_140205_XF_Meta_FD_87030 | JGI IMG/M metagenome (GOLD analysis project Ga0114970, IMG submission 87030) | Freshwater microbial communities from Lake Montjoie, Canada to study carbon cycling - M_140205_XF_MetaG | ecosystem: Environmental > Aquatic > Freshwater > Lake | place: Lake Montjoie... | reverse complement strand
CGCAGAACCAGAAGTTGTTACAGATCCAGTAGCAATCACAGCCGCTATCATGGAAGCAGTTGCTGACATGCCAGTTCCAACTCCAGAAGTGGCAGCAGAAGTTGCAGCCGCAGTTGCTGAAGTTATTGCAGCCGCCACAGGCGAAGAAGTTGCTCCAGAAGTTCACGCTGAAATTGTTGAAGCAGTTGCAACTCCAGCAGATCCAGTATTAGACGCTATCGAAGCTCGTTTGGATGCCGCTGAATCCAAGGTTGATACCCTATTGGGAAAATAATAACCAGCGTTAATCGCTGGGTTAGTAAATTTTTCAAAATATAAAAAGGCCCTTCGGGGCCTTTTATTTGACATTTTGTACTTACTGATCGTTAAAACCCGTTATATCATAAATAATATACTATGAAAAAACTACTTACATTACTCATTGTACTAGTTACTAGTCTAACTTCTGCAATTGCAGAAGCACAAATGGCTGGTTCTACTGTACCACTACCCACAGATATTGCCGCAATCAAGAAAGCTAACGTTCTTATTGTAGCAATGACCAAAAAAGATGTGCCGCCTTTCTTCTCAGGAGAAGGCGACAAGCTACATGGTCTTGACGTTGAAATTGCTCAACGTATTGGAGTCTTACTTGGCGTTCCTGTACAGTTTAGACGAGATGCAGAAAGTTTTGCCGAAGTTGTAGAACAAGTTAGAGAAGGTAAAGCAGACATAGCAGTTAGCAAATTATCTGTAACTGGTCCTAGACTACAAGTAGTTAGATTCAGCGATCCTTATGTTAAACTGCGTCAAAGTTTGATTGTTAACCGTTTGTGGTTAAGTCAAAACAGTCAAGGTAAAGAAACATATCAAGTAATCCGTGACTTCAATGGCAAGATAAGTTTTATCAAGAATTCTAGTTATGATACTTTTGCTCGTATTAACTTTCCTAACGCAACATTCCTTCCAGAAGAAAAGTGGGATGTGATCATTGACAAGGTATCACGCGGCGACATTGCGGCCGGTTACCGTGATGAATTTGAAATTAAGAAAATTGCTTTTGAAAAACCAGACGCGGCAATTAGTACTAAAACTATTACAATTGCAGACAGCGTAGACTATATTGCAGTAGCAGTAAATCCACGAGCCATTCAATTATTAAGCATTGTTAATTACGTGATTAAAAATGAATACAATAACATTGACACTAAAAAGTTAATGGATCGCTATAAAGCAGAAACCAAGGATAAAAAATGATCTCTTACTTAAAAACATTCTTAACTAGTCCGTGGACTATTTTAGGCTCGATTATACTAGGTATCCTTGGTGGAGTATATGTTCCTGAATTTAGTATAGGCCTCGACAGCATTGGTAGTATCTATATCAGTTTGCTTAAAGTTGTAGTACTACCATTCTTGTTAGCAACTATACTAGTTGGTATCATAGGACTGCTACAAAAAGAAGGTAGTGAGGCACTGATACGTAAAATTATCATTGGCTTTGTAGGCAGTATGGTTATTGCCGCTGTTATTGGAGTAGGCACAGTATTGCTTACTGGCACGGAAATGACTCCGCAAAAGAAGACCGAATTTGGAGTATTGGTTAATAACAAAGACACAGGTACTGAATTAAACATTACCTTACATGAGCCAATGCCACAATCAGCACCAGTTAGTGCTGGCAAAATGGCAGAAAAGTTTATTCCAGAAAATATCTTCAATACACTAAACAACGGTGAGAGTTTGAAGATTGTTATCTTCTGTTTGATATTCGGTGTTGCTCTTGGACATTTGAAGACAGAAGGTCAACGCATGTTGGTCGAAGTACTAAAAAGCGTTCAACAAGCTAGTATTAGTATTTTTAAATTCCTAAACTATTTCCTACCATTTGCATTGTTAGCAATGATTAGCAGTCAAGTTGGCAAAGTTGGAGTTGGTATCTTCTTAACTATGTTTGACTTTGTGTTCCAGCAGTTTGTTGGAGGACTGACCATAGTTGTATTAGGCACTATTGTAATTTGGAAACGATCAGGGTTAGATCTAATGACTGTTATCCGTGAAACCAAAGAAACATTAATTGTTGCTATTAGCTCACGAAGTTCATTGGCCTGTATCCCTTACGCACAAGAAGCCCTACACAAACTACATTTTGACAAAGGTGGCGTTGAACTAACTGTTCCACTGAGTTTTACTGTTAATCGTATCGGTAGTATTGTTTACTATGCTATTGCTACAGTGTTCATTGCCAACATCTATGACGCACCGTTAGGCGTTACCGGATTAGCAGTTGTATTGTTTGGTAGCATCTTAGCAGGATTAGCAAGTGCAGGTACAACAGGTATCTTAACGGTGGCCACAGTGGCAGTTGTATGTGACCTGTTAAAATTACCAAGCGAAGCTGTATTGGTATTATTGATCGCAGTTGATCCTTTAATGGATATGATCCGTACTGCTAGTCATGTACATGGAAATGTGGCAGTGACAGCATTTGTCTGTGATAAGGAAATAACAGATGGACAAGCTCAAAGAGCTACTACTTGAACTTTTAAAGTTCATTGGTGAAAGTCCATTTCGACTATTCACCGTTATCCTACTTTGTTTTTTAGGATTCGGTGGATGGATAATCTATTCGGAAAAAGATGCCTTCATGGCAAGTTATCGTGCTCAGCAAGCCATGCCCAAGATGAACGGCAAGTATGAAGACGCGACAAACTTCATATTAAAAAATACAGATGCCGAGTTGATTGCAGTTTTTAATGTCAACACACTATTAAACACAAGAAAAGTAGCATATCTAACCACACGTGGTGCTGGTCGCAACACAGCCTTTGATGGAATTAATGTAGGATTACTCACTAAGAATCACAGTAATAATGAAGATGTTATTGGACTAATGTCGGGTAAAATTCCATGTGGCCCATATCTAACACCACAAAGTTATATTGGATTCACTTATAAAGATGCAGGAGTAAAATATATGTGTCGCATAAGCGTACCAGCTGAACCGGGATTGTTTATAGGACAAATAAGTGTGGGCTGGAAAGAGGAACCATCCGACGTTGAATTAGCACGTACTGTGCTAACTGTTGCATCAAGTTTACTGTTTGATAAAAAATGAGACTACCTAGTGTCATAGCTGGTTTTATTTTAATTGTTATTTTACTCGTTGTATTATTATGAAACGATTGGGAGTACTAGGAGGAATGGGTCCTGCAGCCAGTGCCGAGTTCATGGTGAGACTTGTTGCCCAAACTCCAGCAAAGACTGATCAAGAGCACATCCCTACAATACTATGGAGTGATCCAACTGTTCCGGATCGTAGTACCAGTATGCGTAACGGTGATGATAACCCTTTGCCTTATCTACTAGCCGGCATCCAGGGATTAAAAGCCGCAGGTTGTAAGTTAATTGTTATCCCTTGCAATACCGCCCACTTTTGGTTTCACAAATTTAGCAATATAAATGTACAAATTATACATATTGTGGACAGTGTTGCAGATGCACTACGCGATGTAAATGTAATTGATTCTAAAATTGGTGTTATAGGCACCCAAGCAACTATTGAGTTAGGATTGTATCAATATCGTTTAAACAAGTTAGGTTGGACATGTATTGTTCCTACTAAACTAGAAATGGACACATTAGTACAACCTGCAATCGATTTAATCAAAGCCAATCAAATTGATCAAGCACATCCAATGTTAATGACTGTAGTTGACAGTTTAATTAAAAATGGTGCAACAGCAGTTGTACTAGGATGTACAGAAATTCCCCTAGCAGTTAGAGAAACCCAGCGGGACAATATCCCACTAATAAATAGCATTGATAGCTTGGTTAAGAGTGCTATCAAAAAATTCAAAAGGAGTTAACATGAAATTAACATCATTTATATTTGTTGTTGCAGTATTTGCATCAGCCTGTGCAGTAGCATGGAAACCGAGTGTAGACGAAGTTGCGTTAAGTGCAAGGGAAGATGCTAGGGAACTTGCATTGTTTAAACTACTAACCAAGTAGTATGAAACCCACTATTGCCCTGTTCCTGTATGATCCCAAGTGTTCAGTACAGTCGGGTAATGGTATTATCAAAGCCCTTAGCAACAATTACAATTTTAAAATATTTGGTATCAATGAGTTAGAAGATAACTTCTTTGATGATGTAGATATTGTAGCTGTACCTGGTGGCTTTGGTGATGCTAGTAGTTTTGATCGAGCATTTAAATACAGCGGAGATCGAATTAAACAATTCGTAGCTGATGGCGGCTATTACCTTGGCATCTGCATGGGAGCCTATTGGGCCGGCAAACATTACTTCAATATACTAGAAGGTATAGATGCTGTACAGTATATTACACAACCAAATACCGATACTCGTCGGCCCCATGCTAAGAACATAAAGATAGAATGGCTAGGCAAGCCCATGACGATGTTTTGGTATGATGGATGTGCCTTTACAGGTGCAGGCTACTATGACACTATAGCCAAATATGCCAATGATGATCCAATGGCCATTATACAAAATCGTATAGGCTTGATTGGTGCTCATCCTGAAAGCCAAGAGTTTTGGTATGATGGCTATTCATGGATGCAGGGCAAATATCATAATGGACAACACCACCAGTTATTGTTAGAGTTTGTTAATAAGTTAATGGAGCAAGCATGACTGATAACGTTGTTAAAAAACTACAAACAGGATTGGCACAGGACCTAGTTAAATTTGAACACAAAGCCGACCATGATGCGTTAAGCAAAGAAGATTTAAAATTAATCAGCGAAACGTATCAAACGATATATCAAACCTTACACGATATAAACACAAGCAACCAATTATCTAAACCAGCCTAGTTTTTCACCAGCTTCACGTCTACGTTCAGACTCTTCTTTGCTGCCTGGCAAGCGACTTGCCCAAAGAATAATCAATGCAAAGAAGATGCCCATGTACAATGTAGCTTTCCAATTCTGAGTAGCTAGATAAAACAGTACAAGACTTACGTCCATACTAATAAACATAGCCCATTTGGCCTTGCTAGGGAATACACTACCATCTTTCCAATCACGGATGAACGGACCAAACAGTTTGTGGTTCATCATGTAATCGTGAAACTTCTTGCTACTGCGAGCAAAGCAATACGTGGCAATCAAACTAGGTGTTGACCAAGGAATACCCGGTACAATTACTCCAATGTAGGCAATACCCAAAAATATAATACCTGCGGTAAACCAAAGTGCTTTTTTAATCTTGTCCATAAGTGTCCTTTAGTGTATTTAACTGGTAAAAAACTCATTGACAAATTTACAAAATTACTGTATAATGTAAATATGAAAGCCAGTAAACTTGACCGTAGACACACGGGCTACGGAGATTTTAAATACTCTATAACATTTAGAGGAATTGAAACTGGTAAATTCTGTGAAATTAGAAATTGGTGTTGGGAACAATGGGGTCCTAGTGCAGAAATTGACAATAGAGAAAAACTAGTAAATCCAAATCTTAGTTGGGCTTGGATTTCAGATGAATACAGAATGAGAATTTATATTGCCACTGATAAAGAATATCAATGGTATTTGTTAAAATGGACATAATATGATAGTACACTTAGTCAGCGATTTACACTTAGAATTTGGATACCAGGAACTACCCGGTGGAGATGTACTCATCTTGGCTGGCGATATCTGCGAAGCCAGAACTCTGCGTAAAGAGTTTCATCAAACCAAAGTACTGGACCGTGTGCCTGGCGCTTTTAAAGCCTATGACTTTTTCTACAGCGAGTGCGCCAAGTACAAGAAAGTGTTTATGGTTATGGGTAATCATGAACACTATCACGGTAGGTTCGATAAGACCTACAACGAACTCAAAAGTATGCTTCCAGAGAACATTACTCTGTTAGAAGATGAGTGCGAGCTTTATGAAGGTGTGTTGTTTGTGGGTTCTACATTGTGGACTGACATGAACAAAGGTGATCCTATTTCTGTTTATGCAATTAAGAACATGATGAATGACTATCGTGTTATTCAGAACTTCTACCCTGAAAAAAGCCTGTACCACAAGTTAACTCCGGAGCATACAGTTGCGGTTCATCGTAAAACCAAGCAATACCTTAAAACTATTCTTGAGTTGAACCGTGACAAGCCTGTTGTGGTTATCACTCACATGGCTCCTAGCTTTGCCAGTGTTAACGAAAAGTATCAGCATGAAACTGCTACTAACGGTGGATATGCCAGTGACCTAAGTGAATTTATTCTAGACCACGAAAACATCAAAGTCTGGGTTCATGGTCACATGCACGATCCTGTTGACTATAAGATCGGTGAAACTCGTGTTCTGTCTAACCCTAGGGGATACACTCCTTGGGAAGATGGTAATGGTTTTGAACCTGGACTATATTTCGAGGTATAAAAATGGCTACAATGCCCAGTGTTAGCAGTGTCATTGGTGGCTTGAACATAGGATCGGATCACGAGATCCGTCCTATGAAGACCGGCAAAGCCAAGGGCTGGGGTATGGAGTATACTTGGATTGAAATTGCACGTACAGAAAAAACACCGTTAGATATCAATGAGCAAGCGCAGGCTTGGTGCTTTGAACGATTTGGTAAATCTACTACTAGGTGGTTTGAAAAGAAAGACAAGTTTTATTTTAAGAACGAGCAGGATCTAACTTTGTTTATTCTGAGGTGGTCATGATTGATTACACAGACTACATGGTTCTGCCCTGCGGTGGTGTTGCCTACTATGATGAACCCACGCATGGCATGAACTATTTCTGTGCCCAATGTGAATGTGTAGTAGGCAGTGATGCCATGCCCGCCAAATGTAAAGTTGAGGAAGCCAAGTGGGACCTAATGAAAATGTTAGGTGGAAAAGGATGGGATTATTTTGCAGAGCCCGATGAATACTTTTAAAGCCAAAAGTCAACTAGAAGAAGATATGTTAGATCGTATGGGCAAGAAAATGGCCCAAGAGATTGACTCAGAAATAATTAACAGTATGCTATTAGAATCATTAATACATGAAGGATGGACTCCGACTAAAGTTAATCCTGCGTTCACAGACATGGGAATGTTGTCTGGCAGGTTTGAAGAATGGTATAGCCAAACAGCAGAATGGTGTCACCGTTATGCTCAAGGAGATTACGAATTGATCAAGGGGCAGTGGTTGTTCAAAGACGCAAAAGATGCTACAATGTTTATACTACGATGGGTATGACTATGACTGGGTTCACTAGTAAGAAATGGGCTAGTAAAGCAATACACATGATATTAGATGATGTCATGGAACGCCCGCTTGAAGAACTTATCTGTACAGAAGGCAAAGTTTATGGTATGCGTTACCATTGCGTAGAACCTGTAGGTGGAAGTTGGATGGATATGGAGACTTGGGCTATAACTGCTTTCGGTGATCCAGGCAGTATTTGGAAAGAAACCAAAGACCTAGCTCCTGAGCCAGGGCAACGCTGGTATATGAACGATCGCAGGTTTTGGTTCCGACAAGAAAAAGATCGTACTATGTTTATATTGAAGTGGAGTTGAAGAATGAACACACCAATCGTTCCTGATAATGTAATTAAGATGTGGGCTGATCCTAGATTTCAACTGCTAGCCGATGTTGATAAATTGTTAAACGGCAGTAGAGTATGGGCGGGTATGGAATGGAGTTATGGTTATATACACCCTCATCAGTATCGCCCTGTTGCAGAGAAGGTACGCAAAGCATTGGATGAACTATACAAAGAATATGGAGTTGAAGAATGACTCTTGCAGAATATTTTGAACAAAATCGTCCTAAGCCTAAGTACAAGTTTGGGGATAGAGTTGAAGGTACGTATATGAAGATACCATATGTTGGCACAGCATACACAGACAATATGCGTAATGAACTAGAAGGCCCTATGGTTAGTATTCAATTGGACCTGCCTATGAAGGTTGGCAAAGAATGGCTGACTATTATTCGTGTAAAATACAAAGACATTAAAGGACTAAGAAAATGAGTTACGACCATGAGGCAAGACAAAAATTAAACGACACGGCCATGTTTTTACCTGAACCAGGTGACTATTGGCACGAAAGGTTTTGTCCGTATTTCCTAGTAGTAGCATCTAATCCTATAACAAATCAATACACTATATTAAGTTGTATTTCAGAACCCAAAGCCAAATTTGATAGTGACAATGGTTGGAGTTTTGATTACAGCAAACATCAAGTAGTTGATCACGCATGGATTAAGAAACACGTTACTTACAGTAACATTCCTGGTTTTGTTGCTGATGTGGTTCGCAATGATAAATTTAAAACGATTGTCAAAGAGTGGAAACAATTTCACGCTCAACGATTGCTTAAAGAATTAAAAGAACTAGGTCCGGAAGTTAGTCAAATGCTTTTAGAAGTGGAGTGGTAGGATGAAATATATTACTAACAAATTTGATTCCATTCGATTGCCCTGCGAAGAAGGTATGCTGGAATGGTTGCAGGAAAACTATCCTAACTCAGAATATAGAATTGTAGAGGTATAATGTCTAGCACAGTACGCATTGATTGGGGTCGTGAGTTTGATAATGCACAGATGTGGAATGAAGTATGTGCATGGGCCATCGAACGATATGGGCTTCCGGGTGATAGATTCCAAAGCCATGCTAATGTTAATTATATGGAGTTTGTTTTTAAGAGCGATAAAGATGCGTTAATGATGTCGTTAATGTGGAATGCGCCCATTATCTCTGATAATGAACTTACTGTAGAACACATTGGAAGATTCATGCGGTGAAACAGCGAGAAGGGGAAAGTTATGAAGATTGGGCCAAACGTGTGCAGATGTATGAACACGGCTGGGCCATGCAACGGATAGCTGAAGGAAACACAGTTGATAGTGTACTTGAAGATATGAGTAAAAGAATAACACAAAAATTACTGCATCCACTTTATAAAGAAATCAGTAAGTCAATTATATCCACTTATGATGCAGAAGCTGGCAAAAAAGAATACGAAGAAAAATACTTAAAATATCGTGCCCCAGTAGCAGATCATGTTGAAGGACATTTATTTGACAAGAATGAATAAATCGTGTATAAATATATATGCACTGAATACTTTTTAAGGTTTAGTGTAGGGCATAGTGCCCAAATGATTCTTACTTATTAAAGGAGAAAATTATGAATCAACTAGTACGTTTTGACACCAACGCTCTAAACAGAGCACTTTTAGGATTTGATACAATGTTCAACGACATCGAAGGTCGTTTTGCAAATCAACTTAAAGACAACTACCCACCCTACAATATACTAAAACACGATGAAGACTCCTACGAGATTGAAATTGCTGTTACTGGTTTTTCTAAGGATGAGATCACAGTTGAAGTTGATCAGAATCAATTGATTGTTAAAGGCGTCCGTAACAAAGACGAAGATGTAACCACTGAATTTCTACATCGTGGTTTGGGGTTCCGTGAATTTACCCGTTCATGGACACTTGCTGAACACATGATTGTAGGAGAAGTACGTATTAAAAACGGAGTGCTTACTATCGAATTAACTCGAGTTATTCCTGAATCGTTGAAACCACGAGTCCTTAAAATCAAGGGCGAGTAACAATAAGGGGCTTCGGCCCCTTTAACTAAAGTATATATTATGTCTATTGATACAATCGTTGAAAAGAAAACCAGAACCATTAATTCTTCTAAAGAGCCCGGCAAATTTAAAGTTATTGTCTGTAATGATGATGTAACTCCCATGGAGTTTGTCATTGCCATGCTTGTGGCAATTTTTAGACACAGTGAAAAATCTGCCTACGATCTAACCATGTCTATCCATACCACAGGTAGCGCAGTGGCTGGTACTTACACGTTTGAAATTGCAGAACAAAAAGGTATTGATGCAACCAATCTTGCTAGAGCGCACGGTTGGCCCTTGATAATTAAGATAGAACAAGAATGAGAAAATAATGAGCCTAAAAGAACTAACCGCAGAAAAACATCAACTTGCGGAGTCTACTAAATTTATGAAGGCAGTGTTTGCAAAAACTCTGCCTTTTGACTTGTGGGTAGACTTCACTTACCAAAAACAGCTATGGTATAAAGAAATAGAACAAAGTGCTAAAAATGCAGGGCTGTTGGAAAACTTGCCAGGCATCGAACGTGCCCGATTAATCATGGATGATTATCAAGCCATGGATAAACCACTGGGTAGTTATAATACATACAAAGACATTACCAAAGATTACGTTAATTATATTAGATCATTAACTGATCCAACACGTATTATGGCTCACCTTTACACATGGCACATGGGCGATATGTTTGGAGGACAAATGATCAAGAAGATTGTTGAAGCTCCCCATACCCATTTAGAATTTGAAAACGCACGAGAACTTATGACCACTATCCGTGGTATGCTTACTGACGATATGGGCAGTGAAGCCAATGTGGCCTTTGATTGGGCAATTAAAATAATGGAATCCTATGACAACAGTTTGGAACAAAGTTGAAGAACTAGCAACACAATTAGAAGCAAAGTTTAATGCCACCGGTGAACCAATTGAGGGGAATTTACATAGCCGCTACGATTGGCACAACAAATTATGGTCGGGTCCAAGATATCGTAGAGCACACATAGAAATTGTAGACTTTCGAGAAACCCATAAAATTTATATTTTACATTGCACAGTATTTCCACACTTTAACGACCCTAGTCCTATTTTTGGATTTGATGCTGTCTGTGGACCCAATAAGATTACAGGAGCATTCTGTGATTTCAGTTCGGCAGGCGATCCTAGTCATCCTATGATGCGTTGGTTTAATACCGAAGTACAATACTACGAATGGAAAAAAGAAAGAGACCTTCCAGACTGGGCTAAAAGTATATTCAGTGGAAGTATGTTAGCCGCTAGCAATGTACAAATAGGGGTTGAACTAGACAATTTATGTGAATTAGCCGTTAGAAGCCTAGATTATTATCTAAAAAACGTTGGAAATACACAGCAAGATGTATCAGACTATCACATGGCGCAGAATCGTTATTGTCACTACCAGAAGCAGAATCCGCATGTTATTCGCAGTATGGTTAGTATGGGTGTACCTGAAGCAACAATGAAGCAGTTTGTCAGTGAAGTCTTGTTCCCAGAAGTAGCATAAATAGCTGACTATGAGATCACGCGAATTCCTTAAACCAGTAGCCGAAGCATCGGTTTTTAAAACAACAAATAATCAATACGTTCCTGGTTATCGAATGTCTGTGAGTGGCTCCCAAGATGGACAGAAAACTACTGCACTTATCAAAGCACAACTACCTGATTTTAATCCAGCAGAAGAATTAACTATTGCAGATCCTGCTGATACTGCACAGGTAATAGCAGGCTCGGGTATTATGAGTTTTAAATTAAAAAGGGCTAATGGACAAGTCATTGAATTAAAAGGCAGCAAGAGTTCTATTCAAAGCTCGTTAAATAGTATTGGTAAAGGTGCGGCAGAGGGCGAAGAAGTAGTTGCAAAAGCGCCAAACAAAGGTGACACTGCTGAAGGTTTACTGGGTGCGGCCATGTTTGCTAAGTTACGTAAACGTGAAGGTGCCGGTATCGGAGCTGTTACATTAGATGACCTATGGGAAGTTTTTGACCGTATGACTCCGGTATCAGATACAGATTATATGGTTACTGTCAAAGACATGGGGGGTGCAACTGACAAGATTTGGTTCAGACTTAAAGTCAAGAGCACTGTTAAGAACGCATTAAACAATCTCGAACTACGTAAAAAATTAAGCAACTGGGCAATGAGTCCTGTTAATTATGTTAACAGTACACAAGGTACAGAATACGCTGACCAGTTTTATAAAAATGGACAGCCAGATGAAATTGGTATTATCAGCGACGGACTAAGCGCACAAACAGATCGTAAATCTGATGTGTTTACGGTTGTGCGAGATCCGGTCTCGGGCAATATTGATAAAGAATTATTGCCTATTAGTTTAAAAGCTGGAGCAGAACAATTTGCACAACATTCGGGTAGCTCGTTTAAAGCTATGTCAGAAATGTTTGGAAGGATGGATATTCCACTTGCTGAAAATCAAAAGACCTTGTATGATAGCCTACAACAACAAGGCAGACCTGAAGAAGCAGTTTACGGAGTTTACACCACCGCTGCCAAAATATTTAATACTACTATAACAGGCGACTCTGAAGAAGCCACGTTTATCTCTAAACTTGCTAATGCATTAGACGGTTGGGCAACTGGTGGAAACTCTAATGTTCAACTAGTTAGTTTTGGTTCTAGGGGATCCTTTGAAGTTCTACAATTTAATAATCTTTTACCAAAGATGAAAATGCTTGATCTAGTAGCAGAAACACACTGGGGTGAAAATCCAAAGTTTATTATCAAAGATCGTAAACAAGGTATTTTGTTTCATATTAGAACATATATGCAGACTAAAAACGATGGCACAAAATACCAACGAAATGTTATTGAAAAAGGCCCGTTATTAGGTAAAATTGCCAACGCACTCGAGCAAGAACCTCCTAGTCCGCCAGTTACAGCACCTGCATCACCTGCACCTAAGCCACCAGTTGCACCAGTTCCTGCAAGTATACAAAATCAGCAAAAGACGTTAGCGACTAGCAAAATCTCAATGGGTGCAGAACCCACAGCCCCACAATCATAGAGTATTAAAAACGTAGGTGTTATATGGTACTATAAATATCGTACCTATGAAAATATATAAAAAACTACACTGCGAAATTACCAACATGTGTAATGCCGCGTGTCCAAGTTGCCCAAGGAATGTAGCAGGTACTGACCTGCATTATACAGATACGTGGGCCGATAATTATACAACATTAGATCAATTTAAACATTGGTGGCGCGATGGATATAATAATTTCTTTACTCACTTTTGGATAAATGGCAATCTAGGGGATTTTGTTATGAATCCCGAAGCCCTTGACATACTTGACTATGTAACCACTGACTGGCCTAATATAGAGTACATACAAATTAATACTAATGGTTCTGCAAGGAACTCAGAATGGTGGACTAAACTTGCTACTATATTAAAAAGACGTCCACATGTTGTTGAGTTTGCCCTAGACGGATTAGAAGATACACATCATTTATATAGACAGAGAACATCCTGGACACAGATTATAAAGAATGCCAAAACGTTTATTGCCGCAGGCGGCAATGCTCGCTGGATAATGACACAATTTGAAGAAAACAAACATCAGTTAGAAGAATGCCAATTGCTGGCAAAAGAACTAGGATTTTGCGAATTTACTATTCGATCAAATGCAAGATATGATAATGGTCAGTATGCCAGGGTGTTTAATAAAAATTTAGAAAATACACATAACTTGTATGGCGCGGACATATCCGCCCAGCCATTATTTGATGCTACTAAATCTAAAATACATATACAAAAAAGTATAAAAAATCAACAGGCATCAACTACTCTTATTAAAAAATCAAAATGGTTTAGGAACAATTACATTAAGACATTATTGCCAAATGAAAATATTGCACCAGATACGACCGTAGAAGTTGATTGTGTATTTCCCAAAGCAGGTAGCATATATGTAGACTCATTTGGCAATGTATGGCCTTGTTGTTTTATGGGTATTAATTATTCTGACGATAAACGAGATGGACTTCATACAAAAGTTACATACTTAGACAAGATAAGCAAAGACGAAACATATTTTAATTCTCAATCTCTAACCAACAATACAATGACTGAGATATTAACAAATAAACAAAGTTTTGTTAATCACATAGTTGATACTATTAACAAACCGTTTGAAGTTAGTGAAGCTATAACTTGTTACAGGGTTTGCGGAAAATCAACTGAAAGTTGGAATAATAAAAATTATCATAAGATGCTCGATGCTAGATGGATGCGTAAAAAAAATGAATAAGATAATTCCCATCAAACTAAAAAGAGAACACACTAATAGAACTACTCGCATTGTAGAATGGAGACTTAGCAATGTTTGTAATTTTAACTGTAGTTTTTGTCCCAGCGAATTTAAAGATGGTAGTAAACGTTTCTTAGAATACGATCAATATATAACTGCTATCGATCGATTAATTGATCAAGACTTATCCAAAACCGTGTGGTTTCAATTTACGGGTGGCGAACCTAGTTTATATCCTAAACTCTTTGATCTACTAAAACATATAAAAGACAGAGGCGGGTACACTAGTATGATCAGCAATGGTTCTAGAACCATTAGATGGTGGAAAGAACTAGCTGAACACGATACATTAGACAGATTATATATTACGCATCATCCTGAGCAAGACACAGATGTGCATCACACTATCGCTGTCAATGATATAATGCAGGCAACTAATACACTGACTACAATTTTTGTAACCACACAAACTGAACCACGATTATTCGAAGCCGCAGTCACAGCACATAAAACTATCCTGAGCAGTACACCTGCAATATCAAGTTTAAAACCCATATCCGTTGAAGGCGAAACACTACAGAACTATACTGATGAACAATTAAAGACAATACAGGATAATTTATATGTTAGAAGTACGTTGTGGAATACGATATCCAAAGAAAAATCTAAGTACTTGAAAACAGTTCCCTGGTACCAAAGTGAAATGATCATGCACTACAGTGATGGAACAACTAAAAAAGAAAGTTCACAATACTTTGTACATCAGTTAGCAACCCGATTCAAAGATTGGGAATGTGATGTCGGCAAAGATTTATTATTAGTCGAAGTAGATGAAGTGTACAGATCTATGTGCAGAGAAGGCGGTGTAATATACAATGTACTAGATCAAGATTTTACCTGGGCTACTAATAGTGTAATTTGCAGTCATAACGAGTGCAACTGTAGTTTAGATGTCCAGGAACCAAAACGACGATTATAAGATATTATTCTTCTAACCACCAAGCAGGAGATTCTTGACGCACTTGGCAAACAAAGTCTGCATCACGCGGTACGCCCGGTGGGCAACTTGGATCCGGTACTGCGGCCATACCCGGGGCAAACTCTCCCCAACGATCGCCTTTGAAATCTTTGTTTACATGAGTGTAAGGCGTCCAAAATTCTGCACATAAATTCTGGTATGTGGAATAGGGTACCTTTTCATTGTTCCATGCAATGAATCTTTTCAGTCCATCACCTGCAATAATTTGAATATTGTTTTCTGGGAACTTGTGTCGAGGGCACCAGAATGTAGTCCAACCTTGTTCTAAGCTGTTTACATAATCTTGTATGCGTTCGGTGATTAAGAAGGCGTCTGATTCAACGTGGATGATCTTTTCAAAGCCATATTTTTCAGCATAGGTTGCCGCGAACATATAGCTTCTATACCAGCCTGGATATACAGCATGACCGCTGTACCCACCATTCTTTTCAAAGTGATAGATAACTCCACGGCTGTCCGGACATTCATCCGGTAATTGGTTTTCACGGATGATCTCGACGCCTTCCCATTCTGGAAGTACAGCACTGCCATCATCTATAAACACTAATTGATCATATTCTAATTTACTATTTTCCAAGGCGTTGGCCCAACGTCCAAATAGTCCATCCCATCGGGCATGGTCGTTTGAGTAAGAGGTGCAAAATACAAATGTTTTCATAACATTAATTATACACAAAAGTCTTGACAAATGCAAATCATGAGTGTATCATATTTGTTATGCGGCAGATTAAAAAACTTTAAATACTGCACGAAAACGAGGACTTAATGACTAACCGATTAACTTTTTGCCATCCTGGCACCTTTGGCGATACAATATATAGTATGTGCCCAGTAAAATTGCTAGGAGGGGGAGATGTTTATATCAAACTCAACGGCATGAATGAAGTATCATGGAATGCCTTTGGCGCTCCTAATGCAGGGCCACACGCAGGGCGATATACACAAAAAGACACAGACTTTTTATTCCCACTTTTAGAAAAACAAAGTTATATCCATAAGCTAGATTTGTGGCGTAACGAAACAGTGGATCACGATCTAGGTGATCACTATAAGTTTACCACTGGCCCTAAAGGATGGCAAGGTAACCAAACTGAATGTGCGGCCATGGTATGTGGCATTGACATTAACAAATACAAAAAAGAATTGCTAGTTGATCCTTGGTTAGATCCATTAGATCCTATTAAGATTCCAGGCCGACCTATTGTTATCAATAGAACACCACGCTATCTACAAGGTGGTGACCCAACTGCACCTACCTGGCGTAAGTGGATTGATGAGGGACTTGACAAAGTTGCTGTGTTCTTAGGCACACAGGAAGAAGCAGATGCATTCAATCGCCAGTTTGGGTGTAACGTACCTTATCACAAAGTAGAAGATATGCTAGAGATGGCACGTATCATTCAAGGTGCTGAACAGGTTATGGCTAATCAAAGTATTGTATTATGTATTGCTATTGGCCTAGGAAAAACATTCTGGTGTGAGTCTAGAAAAGATTGGGAGAACTTCCGCAGTCCACATGGCTGGGGTGATGTGTGGTTCCCTCGTGTTAATGGATTTTACTTCTAATGGAATACATTGACCTACCTTTAAAAGATGCTAAAGTTATTAAACTAAAGCGACACGGTGATACTCGTGGTTGGTTCACCGAGGACTTCAGAGAAAGCTGGCTTGAAGAGTTGGGCATTACTAATAAGTTTATTTTTGACTACACTAGTTTTAGTGCTAATCCAAACACACTAAGAGGTATGCACTCTCAAACAGCAGTTTGCCCACAGGCTAAATTAGTCAGTGTGTTCAATGGTAGCATTTTAGATGTAATAGTAGATGCTAGAATTGATAGTCCTACATATGGACAGAGTTGTAAAATTAATATTACCAAAGATGATCCAAGTATTGTCTATGTACCACGTGGATTCTATCACGGGTTCCTAACCCTAGAACCAAATACCTATGTTAATTATAAACTAGACAACTATTATAATGCCCAAGCCGAGTGCGGAATTGATGCAGAAGATGTTATACTTAATATTCAATGGCCATTCGTACCAGATCAATCGCTGGTAATAAGCGACCGGGATCTACGTCATCCTACGTGGAATGACTGTTACAAATTTCAAGGAACACTATGACAAAAATTGCAGTATGCCAGCTATGGGATCATAACTATCAAGCATTGGCTGATGTCTCATGGACACAGAATAAGAAACTATACTGTGATCATTGGGGCTATCCATATCACGTTAAAACAGAAGGCTTTACGTATTGCCCTAGTTATGAAAAGATCAAGTTCATGCTTGACGTTATGAATGAACATCCTGAGTATGATTGGTTATATTGGGCAGGGGCTGATACATTGATAACTAATTTCTACATTAAACTAGAAAGTTTTATTGATGAAGACTATCACATTATCATGGCCAAGGACATTAACGACATTAATGCCGACAGCTTTATGCTCAAGAACAGTCCGGAAAGCAGAGCGTACTTTGCCTACCTATGGACACAAGTTGAAAAGTATCAAGATCATATGTGGTGGGAACAACAGGCTATGATTGATAGTATGCCCACATACGGACACTTGTTTAAATTTGTTCCGCAAAAGACTTTTAATAGTTTCTTGTATAGACAACTGTACTGGAATATCTACCACAGTGACATTGACAAGACAGGCAACTGTGGTCAGTGGGAACCTGGAGACTTTTTAATCCACTTTGCAGGCAGCGGTTTGCCCAAGAAAGAATTGTGCCAACAGTTCTTGGGCTTAGTTAGACACATTACACCATAAGAGAAAACATGAAAGAAATCTTAGATCAAATTAGAGTATATATCGAACAAAAGCAGGCCAATAAAACTTGGGTTGCAGGCAAGGACTTTGTTAACTATGCAGGTCCACATTTTTCAGCAGACGAGTATGTGTCTGCGGCTGAAAGCCTATTAGGTGGTTGGCTGGTAATGGGAGATAAAAGTTTAAAATTTGAACGTGAATTTCCCAAGCAATTTAATAAGCCAAATGGTGTATTAACTAACTCTGGTTCAAGTGCTAATTTGTTAATGATGAGTAGCCTTACTAGCAAGCGTGGTTACAACTTGCCTAAGGGCACTAAAGTACTAATGCCTATCGCAGGCTTTCCTACAACATTAAATCCTACATTGCAGGTTGGGTTCGTTCCAGTATTTGTAGACATTGAAATTGACACACTAAATCTTAATGTAGATGAAGTTGAAAGAGTACTCGAAGCCAATCCAGATATCCGTGTAATTACATTTGCTCACGTTTTAGGCAATAGTCCTGACATGGATAGATTGATGCAACTAGTAGACAAGCACAATCTTATCTTGTTAGAAGATTGCTGTGATGCGCTAGGTTCAACATACGATGGTAAGCCGCTAGGCAGTCACGGATTGATGTCGTCGTGCAGTTTCTATCCTGCACATCATATGACCATGGGCGAAGGCGGATTTGTTGCTTGCAAGACCTATGAACAAGAAGTTATTCTACGTAGCTTCCGTGAGTGGGGTCGTGGTTGCTATTGTGTAGGACCGGAAGCTAACAAACTTAAATGTGGTAGCTGTGGTAAGAGATTCCAAGAATGGATTCCAGAGATGCCAGGTGTAATCTTTGATCACAAGTATGTATACGACGAAATTGGATTTAATTTAAAGCCCATTGAAATTCAAGGTGCTATGGGATTAATTCAATTAGACAAACTAGATGAAATCCATGCGTTACGCAGAAGGAATTACAAATTACTTTTTGCCATCTATGAAAAGTATGAAGAATTCTTCCACTTGCCCCGAGCTAGAGATAAAGCAGATCCAAGTTGGTTTGCATTTCCTTTGACGATTAGAGAAGGTGCACCATTTGAACGCAGTGACATTGTAGATTATTTAGAAGAAAATTTAATTCAAACTCGACCTTACTTTGCAGGCAATATCATGTTGCAACCTGCTTATAGTCACTTGATGAGTCCTGTTGATGCTAGAGATAACTTCCCAGTAGCAACTATGGTAATGCGTAACACATTCTTCCATGGTACTAGTCCTGTTATTACTCCAGAACAGATTGCCTACATTGGTGACAAGGTTGATGGATTTATGAGTCTGTTTGTATGATAGAAATTGTTGAGCTTGATAATGTAAAAACGGTGACCAAACCCTGGGGTTGGGAAAAATGGATACAGCCAGGCGGCGAAGTTTATCCATTTGTGTTAAAGCAGTTACTACTCAAAGAAGGTAACAGGACCAGCTTGCAGGTACACAGATACAAAAGCGAAAGCATCATTGTGCTATCTGGGCAAGGTGTACTGTTATCCTACAGTGAGTTTTTTGATTGTGAAAAATATCTTGCAGGTAGATATTCAGAATTTGAAATGGACACTATTTTTAATAACATTACTAAAACTGTAATTGGTCCTAACTCAGTGTTTCATACACCGCCTGGTACTATTCATAGAATGATAGCTATAACTGATCTATTATACATAGAATCAAGTACAACAGAATTAGATGATGTCATTAGATTGCAAGATGACAACAAGCGAGAGCATGGTAAGATTGACAATGAACACAAATAAATTAACAGTTTTAATTTTAGCCGCAGGGTATGGTCGCAGAATGGGACCATTTAGTAGAATGATTAATAAGTCGCTGATACCTTATAGCGACAAACCATTGATTAGTCATATTATAGATAAGTTTGATTCTAATACTAAGTTTGTTATTGCTTGTGGCCACTTAGGTCAACAAGTCAAAGACTATGTTAGTCTTGTACACGATGACAAAAATATTGTGTTTGTAGACATTCCTGATTATTCCGAAAGTAATACAGGTCCTGCAACTACCATACAACATTGTAAAGAACACATTCAAGGTGGGTTCCTGTGGGTCGCCTGTGATACATTGTTTGAATTTACATGGCAAAATAAATTAGACCACAACTGGATTGGTGTTTATCCAGTTGATAGTAAACTAGCCACTGACTACTGTTGGGTACGTAGAGATGGAACACAGATTGTCGAAGTGCATAACAGGGACTTTAGCAGTTCCGCAGTAGATGCATTTATTGGATTAATGTACTGTAAGGATGACGAGTACTTAAACAATTTAATTGCACGTAATGCCAAGGAAACT
>Ga0114970_10001125_pt1 | contig 20090 bp, 17 predicted proteins | sample M_140205_XF_Meta_FD_87030 | JGI IMG/M metagenome (GOLD analysis project Ga0114970, IMG submission 87030) | Freshwater microbial communities from Lake Montjoie, Canada to study carbon cycling - M_140205_XF_MetaG | ecosystem: Environmental > Aquatic > Freshwater > Lake | place: Lake Montjoie... | reverse complement strand
GGCCCGCCGGGTGCTGGCTCGCAGGCCGACACCTTCTCGGGTTCCAGCGATGTGGCCTGGGATGCCCAGGGCAACATCTTCGTCTCCGATGGCTGGGGCGCCAACAACCGCGTTGCCAAGTTCACCCCCGATGGCGTCTTCGTGAAGAGCTTCGGCCAGACCGGCAGCGACAACCAGAGCCTGAACAGCCCGCGTTCGCTGGCGGTCGATGCTGTCGGCAACGTCTATGTCGCCGACCACAACAACAACCGCGTGCAGGTGCTGGACAACAATCTCAACTATGTCCGTTCCATCACCGGCGTGGGCGCGCCGTGGGCGGTCTGCATCTCGCCCGGCGCGACGCAGTATCTCTATGTCTCGAACTCCAACACGCCGGACAATCTCGAGGCCGCTGGCGAGATCTACAAGCTGCAGCTGAACGGCAGCGTGGTCGGCCGCTTCGGCAAGGCAGGCAAGGGGCCGCGCGAGTTCGGCACGGTGAACCAGATGGATTGCCGCCAGGCCAACACGCTCTACACCGCCGAGGCGGGCGCCTGGCGCGTGCAGAAGGTGACGCTGCGCTAGGTCAGAGGCGCTTTATCGACGTGAAGAAGGCGCCGGTGCCAAAGCCGGCGCCTTTTTCGTCTGTCATGGTCCAGACCGTCGCATTCTCGATCAGGAAGAAGCCGCCGCTGCGGCTGACGCGGCGGCCGGTATAGTTGCGGGTGAACCCGTCGCGCGCGACCGCCGCCATGATGACGGCACGCGCGGCGCGATCCTCTTCCGGCGCGGTCAGGCGCGAGGGAGTCTGCACCAGCGTCTTCCAGTCCATTTCCCAGAGGTCGAGCGCGAAGCGGTTGCCATAGGTGAGGATGGCGTTCAGGTCATGGGTGAGTAGCGCGAAATCGCCATCCCAGGCGCTGCGCCCCAGCGCGGCGGGATCAAGGCCTGCCTCGCGCACCAGATCGCCGCCGGTGACGCGGGCGAACGACGCCACGACGCGCGCGACAAAGCCGGACTGCCAGTCGTTATCGTGTGACGGCTGGTCCATCGCTCAGCGGCGGATGAACAGGCGCGAGAGCAGCAGCCCGGCGACGAAGCCGAATGCCGCCGCGATCAGGGCGAACTTGATGAGGAAGCCCAGGAGCTTCAGCACGGCGAAGACGATGAGGGCGAGGATGATGGCGGCGATGATCTGGAAGGTGCGCATGGGATCTCGCTGGCAAATGGTACAGTTGGGCGGGCTTGAACCGCCGACCTCCGGATCCACAATCCGGCGCTCTAACCAACTGAGCTACAACTGCACACACGGCCTTTCGGCCAACTCCTGAGCCCTTGTCCGGCGCTCTTCCCGGGGCGCGCTTGGTTGCGCGCCCGTCCTCGGCTTTGCCTCGGACCCAACTGAGCTACAACTGCACATGGCTCGCGCCGAAAAACGGCGCAAGGCGGCGGAACCTATGGGGGGCACCCCCCAAATGCAAGCCGGGGCGAAATCAGCGGAAAACCGGCCTTTTGGTTGGTCGCGCGGCCGGACGGAAAACCGCTTCGCACTTTTCCCGGCGCCGCTCCCCGGCCCTACCACGCCCCCGTACTGGGCATCGAGGCCCAGGGTTCGGCCGGGGCCAGGCGCGCGCCCGCCTGCAGCAATTCGATGGAAATCCCGTCCGGCGAGCGGACAAAGGCCATCCAGCCATCGCGCGGCGGCCGGTTGATGGTGACGCCGCCCTCCATCAGCTTCTGGCAGGCGGCATAGACATCCTTCACCTCGAAGGCCATGTGGCCGAAATTGCGCCCGCCCGCATAGGCTTCCGGATCCCAGTTGTAGGTCAGCTCCAGCTCCGGCGATTTCTCGTCCCGTGCGCGGCCCGAATCGTCGGGCGCGGCGAGATAGACCAGGCTGAAGCGGCCCTGTTCATGGTCGCTGCGGCGGACCTGCACCATGCCCAGCTTGTTCACATAGAAGTCCAGCGACGCGTCCAGGTCGGCGACCCGGACCATAGTGTGCAGATAACGCATTCTTGTTCCCCGTAAAGCCGTGTGGAACTTAGCAAATCCACCCCGGGCAGGTCTTTATTAATCATTGATTAACCCTATGCGGCAAGCCTGCGCTGGAGACATTCCCAAGGGGTCTTGCATGCGCCTGTCCATCGCTTCCCGTGGCGTCGCCCTGGCCGGTCTGTTCCTGGCCTCTGGCCTGGCCGCCGCCATCGCGCAGGACGATGGCTATGCCAACCTGCCCTATCCCGGCGACAACGACACCGGCCTGTATGTGGCCTTGCGCGGCAGCATGGTCGGTTAGGGCAAGGACGGCGCCAACACTATCCCGGCCAGCAGCCCCGCCAATCCCGCCCCGGTGGCGCTGCGCGGCAGCCACGATACCGGCTTTGGCGGTTCGCTCGTGCTGGGCCGCCACCTGCCCTATGGCTTCAAGGTCGAGGCCGAGGCCCTGTTCCAGCACCGCCCCTATGACACCAAGACCCTGGACGGCGTCACCACCACCGCCACCGGCTTTCGCGACACCACCGGCGTCATGGGCAACCTGTTGTGGGAACTACCGCTGGCCAAAGCGACCGGCCTGCCGATCCGTCCCTTCATCGGCGGCGGAGCCGGCATGGCCTATAGCCAGAGCCGCCTGAACGACAATCCGGTGGGCACCAACACCTAACTGCAGGCGTCGGACTGGCGCTTCGCCTGGCAGGCGCTGGCGGGCGTGAAGTTCGATGTCGCCCCCGGCGCGCGCCTGACCGCCCAGTATCGCTATCTGCGGGCCGATGGCGGGCGCAGCCGTTGCGCCACCAGCGGCACGCCGACCGCGACCTGCCTGTCTGGCAACAACCAGAGCCAGAGCGTCGATGTCGGGCTGGAGCTGGACCTCTAGCAACCCCAACCGAGTTGGCTAAAGTGGCGCGATGCGCCGCAAGTTCCTTTATGCCTTCCTGATCCTGCTGGTTGCGGCCGGTGGCATCTTCTGGTGGTGGTCGCGGCCGCTGCCGGTGCTGACGGTCACGACCTGGGCACAGGCCTATGGCCGCGCCCAGGCCGCATCGCAGATCATTCCGTATGGCGTCGAGAAGCGGGTGAATACCCGCATCGCCCAATGGACCGGCGACCTGGAGGAAATAAGGCGCGCGGTGAAGACCGGCCAGTATCCCAGCGACGTCTATGACCTGGAACTGCCCATGGCCGAGCAGGCCTGCGCCGAAGGCCTGCTGGAACCGATCGATGCCGCCAGCCTGCCGCCGGGCGCCGATGGCACCCCCGCACGGAAAGACTTCTATGCCGGCACGGTGGGGCGCTGCTTCGTCGCCAGCGCCGTCTATGGCAAGATGATCGTCTGCAAGAAGCCCTGCGGCAGTTTCAATATCGGCGGACTTTTCTTCGCGCTGGCCCACCCCAATGCCAGCCCGGCCGGGCCAGACTCCATCGTCGGCGCCAGGATCGCGCTGCAGCGCGCCGCCAAGGTCAATCTGGAACTGGCGCTGCTGGCCGATGGCGCGCTGCCGGGCGAGGTCTATGACCTGCTGGGCACGCCAGCCGGCGTGGACCGCGCCTTTGCCAAGCTCGACACCATCAAGCGCAACATCGTCTGGTGGACCGCCGCCAGCGAGCCGATTGCGCTGCTGCGCAGCGGGCAGGTGAAGGTCGCCACCATGCTGACCGCCGAAGTGCAGGCCGCGCTGCCAGCGGGTGACATCGCGCCATCGCGCGGCCATTTCTATGAAGCCGATGTGCTGGCGGTTCCGCGCGGCACGCCGAAGAAGGAGATGGCGCTGGACTATCTGCGCTTCGCCACCGGGTCGGCGCCGCTGGCGGGGATGACGCGCTTTGCGCCCTTCATGCCGCCGCGCCGTTCGGCGCTGGCGCTGGTGGCCGGGCTGCCCTCGTCGCCGACGCGCGATTTCGTGCTGGCGCACAAGAGCATCATGGCCGACTCCTTCGCCATCGATAATGCCTGGTGGCGCGAACATGGCCCGGCGCTGGAAGCGCGGTTCCGCATGTGGGCGGCGGGCTGATGCTGGGTTACGCCTTTCGCCGCCTGCTGGGCGCAATTCCCACCCTCTTCATCATCGTCACCCTCACCTTCTTCATGATGCGGCTGGCACCGGGCGGGCCGTTCGATACCGAGCGCCGCCTGCCGCCCGAAGTCGAGGCCAACGTCAAGGCGGCCTACAATCTCGACAAGCCGCTGGTGACCCAATACGGCCTCTATCTCGCCAAGCTGGCGCAGGGCGACCTGGGCCCCAGCTTCAAGAACAAGGATTTCACCGTGGCGCAGCTGATCGGCGCGGGCCTGCCAGTCAGCGTCACGCTGGGCCTGTGCGCCATGACGCTGTCGCTGCTGCTCGGCGCGCTGCTGGGCACCTGGGCGGCGCTGCGGCAGAACCGATGGCAGGATTATTCGGTGATGACGGTGGCCATGGTCGGGGTGACGATTCCCGCCTTCGTCACCGCGCCCATCCTGACGCTGATCTTCGGCGTTTATGGCATCCACCTGTTCGGCGCCGACATCACCCTGCCGGTCAGCGGCTGGGGCGGCGGCGCCTTGCGCAACCTGATCCTGCCGGTGATCACCCTGTCGCTGCTGCAGGTCGCGGTGATCGCGCGGCTGATGCGCGGCAGCATGGTCGAGGTCTTGCGCAGCAACTATATCCGCACCGCCCGCGCCAAGGGCGTGCCGGAATATCGCATCGTGCTGCGCCATGCCCTGCGCGCGGCGGCGCTGCCGCTGATGAGCTATGCCGGGCCGGCAACGGCGGGCATTCTCACCGGCTCGCTGATCGTGGAGCAGATCTTCGGCCTGCCCGGCATCGGGCGCTATTTCGTGCTGGCGGCGCTGGACCGCGACTACACGATGGTGATGGGCGTGGTCATCGTCTATGCCACCCTGATCATCGTGCTGAACTTCATCGCCGACATGCTGTACGCCGTGCTGGACCCCCGGGTGCGGTTGACATGATAAACACCGCTGCCAAGACAGAGACGCTGGAGCGCGCCGTCCAGGGCCGCAGCCTGTGGATGGATGCGTGGCGCCGCCTGAAGCGCAACCGCGCCGCCATGGCCGCCATCGCCATCCTGGCGGTGATGACTTTGATGGCGATATTCGCGCCCTTCCTGTCGGCCTGGCGCTATGACGAGATCAACTACGACCTTGTCACCTGCGCGCCGGCCTGGTGGCCAGGCCCGTCGCTCTGCACCGCGCCGGGGCACATCTTCGGCACCGATGCGGTGGGCCGCGACCTCTTCGTGCGCGTGCTGTATGGCGCCCGCATGAGCCTGGCGGTGGGACTGGTCGCGACCCTGGTCTCGCTGGTGATCGGCGTCGTCTATGGCGCCACGGCGGGCTATCTGGGCGGACGCACCGACGCGCTGATGATGCGCGGCGTCGATATTCTCTATTCCCTGCCCTTCATCTTCTTCGTCATCATCCTGATGGTGCTGTTCGACCGCAGCCTGATCCTGCTCTTCGTGGCGGTGGGCGCGGTGGAATGGCTGACCATGGCGCGGATCGTGCGCGGCCAGACCCTGAGCATCAAGCAGAAGGAGTTCGTCGAGGCGGCGCGGGCCGGCGGCGTTTCCGGCTTCGGCATCATCCGCCGCCACATCATTCCCAACAGCATCGGGCCGGTGGTGGTCTATGTCACCCTGACCGTGCCCACCGTGATCCTGACCGAGAGCTTCCTGTCCTTCTTGGGCCTGGGCGTGCAGGAACCGCTGACAAGCTGGGGCACGCTGATCTCGGAAGGCGCGGCGCAGATGGAGACCGCGACCTGGACGCTGGTCTTCCCGGCGCTGTTCATGGCGGTGACGCTGTTCTGCTTCAACTTCATCGGCGACGGCCTGCGCGATGCCCTGGACCCGCGCGACCGATGAGCAGGCTGCTGGAAATCACCGGTCTGGACATCCGCTTCGACACGCCGGACGGCGAAGTCCATGCCGTGAAGAATGTCAGCCTGTCCATCAGCGCCGGTGAATGTCTTGGCATCGTGGGTGAGAGCGGCTCGGGCAAGAGCCAGCTCTTCCTGGGCGCGTTCGGCCTGCTGGCGTCCAATGGGCGCGCCACGGGCAGCGTCAAGTTCCGCGGCGAAGAAATCCTGGGCGCGGGCCCAAAACGCCTCAACGCCCTGCGCGGCAGGGGCGTCACCATGATCTTCCAGGACCCGCTCACCGCCCTGACGCCGCACCTGACGGTGGGCCGCCAGATCATCGAAGCACTGACGACCCATCACCGGGTTGGCCGCAGCGAAGCCGAAAAACGCGCCCGGGAGATGCTGGATTATGTCCGCATCCCGGAAAGCGCCCGGCGAATGCAGCAATATCCGCACGAATTGTCGGGCGGCATGCGCCAGCGGGTGATGATCGCCATCGCCACCATCACCGGGCCCGACCTGATCATCGCCGACGAGCCGACCACGGCGCTGGATGTGACCGTGCAGGCGCAGATCCTGGAAATCCTCAAGACCCTGAAGCAGGAAAAGCAGACCGCCATCGCCCTGGTCAGCCACGACATGGGCGTGATCGCCGGGCTGGCCGAGCAGGTGCAGGTGATGCGCCGGGGCGAGATCGTGGAAGCCGGTCCGGCAGACGACATCTTCTATGCGCCCCGGGCCGACTATACCCGGATGCTGCTGGCGGCGATTCCGCGGCTGGATCGCAGCGCGCCGCCACCCGTGAGCGGCGAAACCCTGCTGGCGGTGAACGATCTGAGCGTCACCTTCCCGATCCGGAACGGCCTGTTCCAAAAGCCGCGCGAACTGCGCGCCGTCGATGGCGTCAGCTTCGACCTAAAAAAAGGCGAGACGCTGGGTATCGTCGGCGAAAGCGGCAGCGGCAAGTCCACCCTCGCCCGCGCCGTGCTGAAACTGCTGCCCCAATCGGGTGGCCGCATCGTCTGGATGGGCCGCGACCTGTCAGAGGCCGACCGCGCCGCGCTGCGGCGCCTGCGCGGTGATTTCCAGATCGTCTTCCAGGACCCGCTGGCCAGCCTGGACCCGCGCATGCCGGTGGGCCAGTCCATCGCCGAGCCGCTGCAGGCGCTGGAGCCGCATCTGACGCGCGCCGAACTGCGCGCCCGGGTTCGCGCCATGATGGACCGGGTGGGGCTGGACCCCGCCTGGATCAACCGCTATCCGCACGAATTGTCGGGCGGGCAGAACCAGCGCGTCGGCATCGCCCGCGCCATGATCCTGTCGCCGAAAATGGTGATCTGCGACGAGGCCGTCAGCGCGCTGGATGTTTCCATCCAGGCCGAGATCGTCAGCCTGATCGGCGACCTGCAGCAGGAAACCGGCCTGTCGCTGCTCTTTATCAGCCACGACCTGGCGGTGGTGCGCCGGCTCTGCCACCGCGTCATGGTGCTGTATCTGGGCCGGGTGGTGGAGATGGCCGATGGCGACAGCCTGTATCGCGATCCCCGCCATCCCTATACGCGCGCCCTGCTGGCTGCCGTGCTGACGCCGGACCCGAAGGCGGAGCGCGCCCGCAAGCGCGTGCTGCTGACCGGCGACACGCCCTCACCGCTCGACCCGAAGGCGCAGTTGCGGTTCCTGCCGTCCAGGCTGGGGGATGAAAGCTATCGCCCGCGCCTGCTGGAAGAAGCGCCCGGCCATTTCGTGGCGGAATACGATCCGATTACCGGACGCGGCTGACCTTGTAGAGAATGCCTTCGCCCACCGAGAGATTGTAGGTGGAGCCGGCGCCATAGGCGACGGTGGCGACCATTTGCGCGCCCTTGTTCCAGCGCGCCCGTGCATCATCCATCGCGACCTGGCGCCAGACCTGGCCGTTTTCCAGCGTGATGGTGGTCAGGCGCTTGGTCTGCGCATCCTGCTCATAGCCGGTGATGCGGGCCGCGATGTGATCGACGCCGTTGGCCGCTGTCGGCGCATCGGGGAAGCCGAACCGGGCTTCCGGCACCTTGCGGGTGCTGATGCCCAAAAGGCCACCGATCATCGGCAGGCTGGTGGGGCCTTCGCCGACCACGCGCGGCTGCGTCGGCGACAGGAAGGCCTGCTGCGTATAGGCGGTCTGCGGCACCAGGTTGGGACGGCTGGCATCCAGCGCGCCGACGCGTTGCGCCTGCGGCAGCGACTGGGTCAGCGAGAAGAGCGGCGCATAGGTGGCGGCCTGCGGCGCGGGCGCCAGGCCCAGTTCGGCGCGCATGGGCTGCACGGCCGCATAATAGCAGTCCATATATTGCCGCGTGTCGCCGATGGCGGTGCAGCGGGTCAGGCGCAGCATCACATCTTCGCGCGTCGCGGCGGCCTGGGGCGTCAGGGTGCCGCCCTGCGACGGGCTGCCGCCCAGCGAGAAGAGCGGCTCATAGGTGGCCGCTTGCGGCGCAGCAGCCAGGCCCAGCTCGGTGCGCAGGGGCTGCACGGCGGCATAATAGCAATCCAGATACTGCCTGGTCTCACCGATGGCGCTGCAGCGGGGCAGGCGCAGCATCACCTGCTCGCGGGTATCGGCGCGCGCAGCGATGGTCAGCGCGGGCAGAGCCGTCAGGCAGAGCGCGATGGCCAGGCGAAGTTTCATGTCGTTCATCCCCAAACTCGTGGTTGCTGCGGGGCCCTGCCCCTGACCCGTCGCCCGCGCATTCGGCGCTGGGCGAACGGATGGTGCGCATATTATGGTATTCCGCAGGGCTGGCAAACTCAGGCGGAAATTAACGAAATTGCGCAACGGCGGACAAGGTTTCTGGACCAGGCGGACGGCGCTGCTGGGTGGTGGCGCCGTAGCGCTGGGGGCGGTGGGGTATGCCGCGTTGCGGCCGCAGCCGCAACGCAGCCGCCGGGTGCAAGTTCCCGCAGGCACTTTCCGGCGCGGTAACGGCGCCGAGCCAGACACGCTGGACCCGGCCCTCTCCAGCGCCCATTGGGAAGACACCATCATCAGCGATCTTCTGGTGGGCCTGCTCACCGACGACGCTGCGGGCAAGCCCATTCCGGGCATGGCGGAAAACTGGACGACATCGCCCGACGGCCTGACCTGGACCTTCAAGCTGCGCGAGGCCCTGTGGTCGGACGGTGTGCCGGTGACAGCCGGGGATTTCGTCTTTGGCTGGAAGCGCCTGCTCGATCCCAAGACCGCAGGGCCATACGCCTACTTCATCCATGTGTTCAAGAATGCCCAGCCGATCAATACCGGCAAGATGCCGCTCGATGCGCTGGGCGCGCGCGCCATCGATCCGCGCACGCTGGAGATAACGCTGGAGCATCCGGCACCGTACCTGCCCGAAATGCTGACCCATGTGACCTGTTACCCCCAGCCGCGCCATGTGATCGAGGCCAAAGCCAAGGGATGGGCACAGCCCGGCAACTATATCAGCAACGGCGCCTACATCCTCAGCGAGTGGCGGCCCAACGACCACATCACGCTGGTGAAGAATCCCCGCTTCTACGATGCCGCGAATGTGCAGGTGGAGCGGATCATCCTGACCCCGACCGTGGACTATAATGCGGCGTTGCGCTCGCTGCGCGCCGGCGAACTCGATGTGCAGGACAGGCTGCCGACCCAGCAGATCGGGTGGATACGCAGCAACATGCCGGAACTGCTCGACCAGGTGCCGCAACTCACCCTCGACATGATCGTGGTCAACCACACCATCAAGCCTTTCGATGATGTGCGGGTGCGCCGGGCGATGAACCTGGCCATCAACCGCGAGGCCATCACCGACAAGATCATCCGCGCCGGCCAGGTGCCCGCCTACAATCTGGTGCCGCCCGGCATTTCCAACTATCCCGGCAACATCCTGCTGGACACCAAGGCCGTGCCGCTCAACCAGCGCGTGGAAGAGGCGCGCAAGCTGATGCAGGCGGCGGGCTATGGACCCGACCGGCATGTCCGCGCGACGTATCTTTTGCGCTCTACCACCAGCGCCAGCCGCGCCGTTGCGGCGGCGTTGCAGCAGATGCTGGCGCTGGCCTGGATCGACATCACCATTGTCGCCAACGACCCGCAGGTTTTCTACAACCGCATCCAGATCCACGATTTCGAACTCTGCAACCCGGGCTGGGGCGCCGATTTCGACGACGCCTCCACCTTCCTGGACCTGCTCAAGGCCGGAAACGGCAACAACTGGGGCGTCTATGCCAATCCGGCGTTTGATGCGGCACTGGCGGCGGCACAACGCGAGACAGACATCGTCAAGCGCGGCCAGATGCTGGCCCAGGCCGAGCGTATCGCCATGCAAGACCAAGCCGTGATGCCGCTTTATTTCTGGGTGACGGGCAACCTGACGCGACCTTACATCCGGGGATGGAAGGCCAATGCGCTGGACCGCCATCGCAGTCGCTGGCTGTCGATTGACGAAGCGGCACGGCGCAAGGTCCTGGCGGCGGTATGAAGCGGCTCCTGGCCGCGCTGCTGTTGCTGCTGGCGCTGCCCGCACAGGCGGCGACACTGGCGCGCGGCAATGGCGCGGAGCCGGAGACGCTAGATCCGACCTTCGCCGCCACGCAGGCCGAGGACAATATCGTCGGCGACCTGATGGTGGGCCTGACCACGCTGGATTCGGGCGCGCGGCCCATTCCCGGCATGGCCGAACGCTGGACGGTGTCGAAGGACGGCCTGACCTGGACCTTCACTCTGCGCAAGGCGCAATGGTCGGATGGCGTGCCCGTCACCGCCGATGATTTCGACTTTGCCTTCCGGCGGCTGCTGAACCCGAAGACGGCGTCGCGCAACGCCGCCAATCTGTGGATCATCAGGAATGCGCAGGGCTTCAGCAGCGGCAAGCTGCCCCAAACCGCGCTGGGCATTGCGGTGCCCAAACCGACCACCCTCACCCTGACGCTGGAGCATCCCGCGCCCTATCTGCCCGAACTGCTGGCGCATGTGTCGGCGTCGCCCCTGCCCCGGCATGCGATGGCCAAATCCGGCGCGGGCTGGCTGCGGCCCGGCGCTTATGTCAGCAACGGGCCTTACCGCCTGACGGGCTGGACGCCCAACGACCGCATCACCCTGGCGAAGAATCCGCGCTTTTTCGATGCCGCGCATGTGGCGATCGACACAGTGGAATATTTCCCCACCAGCGACGCCGACGCCGCCCTGCGCCGCTTCCGGGCCGGCGAACTGGACCTGCAGAGCCCTGCGCCGCTGGCGCAGATCGGCTGGCTGCGCGCCAACCTTGCCCCGGCGCTGAAGATTACGCCGTCGCTGGCGGTCGCGTATCTGGCCATCAACCTGTCATCGCCCAAGCTGCAGGATGTGCGGGTACGCCGCGCCCTCAACCTGGCCATCGACCGCGAGGCCATCACGCAGAAAATCCTCAAGCTGGGCGAGCCGCCTGCCTATGGCATCGTGCCGCCGGGCACAGCCGGTTATGCCGGTGGCGTTTCCTTCGGTTTTCGCAAGCTGCCTTTCGCCGCCCGCCTTGCACAAGCGCAGAAACTGATGCGCGACGCCGGGTACGGCCCCGCCAACCGGTTGGCGCTGGCCTATGCCACCACCACCAGCCCCGACAATCGCCGCCTGGCCGCCGTGCTGCAGGCGATGCTGAGCCAGGTTTATGTGAAGCTGGAGATCGTCGCCGCCAACGGGCCGATCCATTTCCGCAACCTGCGCAACCGGCAATATGAGTTGGGGCTGGCCAACTGGTATGCCGATTTCAACGACGCTTCCAACTTCCTCGACCTGCTGCGGTCGGGTGCGGGCAACAATTATGCGGGCTACCGCGATGCTGCGTTCGACCGGCTGATGGACAGCGCCGCCGCCGCGCCCGAGACCGGGGCGCGCGGCCAGTTGCTGGCCCGGGCGGAACGCACGGCACTGGCGGCCTATCCGTGGGTTCCGCTGCGCTTCGCCGCCCAGACCGAGCTTGTATCACCGGCCCTGCGCGGCTGGAGCGCCAACGCCCGCAGCCTGCATCGCAGCCGCTGGCTTGCGAAATGAGGCGGTTTCGCGGCATACGGAACGCGCTGACCCCATAGCTCAGCAGGATAGAGCGGCGGTTTCCTAAACCGTAGGCCGGAAGTTCGAGTCTTCCTGGGGTCACCATTTTTCCGGTTCCACTTTTGGCGCGCATCCCGCGTCCGGCTGTTGCTTTGGCGCGAAGAAGCCTAGACTCGGCAGCAACGAAAACAGTCCAGGGATGAGCCATGCCGATCTATCGCGCTCCGGTTGAAGACTATCGTTTCCTGCTCGGCGAAGTGTTCGAGATCGAAAAGGCCCGCGACCTGCCGGGCTTCACCGAGTTGTCACCCGAACTGGTGGACGACATCCTGAACGGCGCAGCGCGGCTGTGCGAGGATGTGCTGCACCCCCTCAACCAGTCCGGCGACGAGGAGGGCTGCCATTTCGAGAATGGCGGCGTGCGCACGCCCAAGGGTTTCCCCGCAGGCTACAAGGCCTATTGCGAAGGCGGCTGGAACGGCTTGAGCGCGCCCGAAAGCGTTGGTGGCGCGGGGCTGCCGCCGGTGATCACCCTGGCGGTGAGCGAGATGGCGATGAGCGCCAACCAATCGCTCGCCATGTATCCGATGCTGACCCAGGGCGCCTATGGCGCGCTGCTGGAAACCGGCGCGCCCTGGATGAAGGAACAGATCGCCACGAAGATGGTGTCGGGCGAATGGGCCGGCACCATGTGCCTGACCGAGCCGCATTGCGGCACCGACCTGCGCCTGATGAAGACCAGGGCGGTGAAGCAGCCGGACGGCACCTATCGCATGAACGGCACCAAGATTTTCATCAGCGGCGGCGACCAGGACCTGACGCCCAACATCATCCACATGGTGATCGCCAAGATTCCGGACGAAAACGGCCAGACCCATGACGATCTGTCCACCGTGAACTTCTTCCTGGTGCCGAAATTCCTGGTCGGGGAAGACGGCGCGATGGGCGCGCGCAACGGTGTCGTCACCGGCGGCATCGAGCACAAGATGGGCATCAAGGGCCAGGCGACCTGCGTGCTGAATTTCGACGACGCCATCGCCTGGCGGCTGGGGCCGAAGCTCGAACCGGTGAAGCCGGGTGAGAAGCGCTCCACCAGCGCCGGCATGGCGGGCATGTTCGGCATGATGAACGCGGCGCGAATCGGCGTCGGCATCCAGGGCATCGCTATCGGCGAGATCGCCACCCAGAACGGCCTGGCTTACGCGCATGCGCGCCGTGTCGGCCGCGCCCTGACCGGGGCGCAGGAACCGGACAAGCCCGCCGACCTGGAAATCGTCCATCCCGACGTCAAGAAGATGCTGCTGCAGGCGCGCAGCTTCGTCGATGGCGCCCGCGCGCTGACCGTGTTCACGGCGATGCAGATGAGCATCGGCCATTCGTCGCGGCCCGAAGCGGCGACCGCCGCCCTGCTCGCCGACCTGATGACGCCGGTGCTGAAGGCCTTTGGCACCGACATGGGTTTCGAGGCCGCCAACCTGGCCATGCAATGCTATGGCGGCCACGGTTACATCCGCGACAATGGCGTGGAACAGTTCGTGCGCGATGCCCGCATCAACATGGTCTATGAGGGCGCCAACGGCGTGCAGGCGATGGACCTAGTGGGGCGCAAGCTGGGCCGCAAGGGCGGTGCCGCGCCGATGGCGCTGTTCGGCCTGCTGAGCGGCTGGATCGCGGAGAACGAAAAAGATGCCGCGATGGCGGTTTATGTCGCGGGCGTGAAACGCGGCGTGGAAAATCTGCAGGGCGCGACGCTGTGGCTGGCGGCCAACGGCCCGAAGAACCCCAATGATGCGGGTGCGGGCGCCACCGAATATCTGCGGCTGATGGGCATCGTGATGCTGGCCTATCTGTGGGGCCGCATGGCCAAGGCGAGCCTGGGCAAGGACGATCCGCTGCACCGGGACAAGCGGATGTGCGCCCGCTACTGGATGGAGCGCATGGTGCCCGAATGCCCGATGCTGCTGGAGCGCATCCAGGCGGGCAGCGCCACCATCATGGAGTTGCAGTGAGCGGACCCTGGGAGAATCTCCCGCCGCGCGAACCGGTTCCACCACCGGGGCCGCCGGGGCCCGGGCCTTCGCGCCGCCGCTGGCTGCTCTGGCTTGGTGGCCTGGGTGCGCTGACCTTGAGCGTGGTGGGGCTGGACCGCGCCTTTCCGGGCGCCCGCGACAGCGCCAACAGCGTCGATGTCGTTTATACCCTGGTCCTGCTGGCGATGCTGTCCAGCGGCTTCCTGTTCGCGCGCCAGGCCGACTGGCGGCGCGGCCTGCGCAACATCGCGCTGTGGCTGGCGCTGGGTGCAGTGCTGGTGCTGGGCTATGCCTGGCAGGAGCCGCTGAAGAACGCGGCGCTGCATTTGCGCTCGCAACTGATACCTGGGCAGGCGGTGGCCACCGGGGCGCATGAGCTCACCATCTCGGAAAGCGATGGCGGCAACTATGTGGTGTTCGGCTCCGTCAACGGAACCCGGATCCGGTTTCTGGTCGATACCGGCGCCAGCGACATCGTGCTCAGTCCGAGCGACGCGCGCCGGGCCAGTATCGACCCTGAAACACTGAAATATGACAGGCCCTATGCCACGGCGAACGGAACCGGATATGGCGCTACCGTCACACTGGGCAGGCTGGAGGTAGGGGCAATAGCCTTCAGCGATGTCCGGGCGTCGGTACAGCAGGCGGAGATGGGAACGTCCCTGTTGGGGATGACCTTTCTGCGCCGTCTCAAATCCTGGTCCGTTGCGGACCGCAAGCTGGTCCTGCGCTGGTGATCAGACCAGCTTGGCGACGACCTCGTTGAACTTGGCCAGCAGCGAGGTGCCGATATTCTGGGTCGCGCCGATGATGACCAGCGCGATCAGCCCGGCAATCAGCGCATACTCGATGGCGGTGGCGCCGTTTTCGTCCTTGAAGAAATTCTTGATCATGAAATGCCACTGAAATGTTGTTGACGAGGCTGCATAACAGCGCCGTAACAAGCCGTCCAAGGCAAGCCGTTTCGTAAGTTAAGTTAAACGGTTAAAACGCGACGCCGCGCGCCGCATAAAGCTTAAGCCGCCAGCTTCGCGAGTTGCGCCAGCAGCGCCTTGACGCCGGCAAGCCGATCATCGGCGGTGGGCCAGTCGCGCGTCACCACCACCTTCTGGTCGGGCCGCACTTTCATGGTGCCGCTATGGGCGGCAATAAACTGCACCAGCTTGATCGGCTGGGCAAAGGCGTTGTTGCGGAAGGCGATGGTGCCGCCCTTGGGGCCGGCATCGATCTTCTCCACCCCCGCCGCCTTGGCGAGCTGCTTGATGAAGACGATCTCGAACAGGTGTTTGACCTCGTCCGGCAGCGCCCCGAAGCGGTCGATCAGCTCGGCGGCGAAGCGGTCGATCTCCTCGCGCGTCGCGATGGACGACAGGCGGCGATAGAGCGACATGCGGACATTGAGGTCGGCGACATAGTCTTCCGGGATCAGCACGGAAGCGCCGGCATTGATGGTGGGCGACCACTGGTCGGCCATCGCGCCGGTCTCGTCGCCATCCTTCATGCTGCTGACGGCCTCCTCCAGCATCTCCTGATAGAGCTCGATGCCGACTTCGCGGACATGGCCGGACTGCTCCTCGCCCAAGAGGTTGCCCGCGCCGCGAATGTCCATGTCATGGCTGGCGATGGAGAAGCCCGCGCCAAGCTGGTCGAGCGATTGCAGCACTTCCAGCCGCCGTGTCGCCGTATCGGTCAGCTTCTTCTCGGTCGGCGTGGTGAGATAGGCATAGGCGCGCGCCTTGGAACGGCCGATGCGGCCGCGCAACTGGTAGAGCTGCGACAGGCCGAACATGTCGGCCTTCTGCACCACCATCGTGTTGGCGGTGGGGATGTCGAGGCCGGATTCCACGATATTGGTCGAAACCAGCACATCGACCTTGCGCTCATAGAAATCGGTCATCACCGCTTCCAGCACGGTGGGGGCCATCTGGCCATGCGCCATCGCCGCCTTGACCTCGGGCACCGTGGCCTTGAGGAAGGTCATGGCGTCGGCCAGGTCGGCGATGCGCGGGGCGACGAAGAAGGACTGGCCGCCGCGATAATGTTCGCGCAGCAGCGCTTCGCGAATGACCAGGGGATCAAACGGCGTGACGAAGGTGCGCACCGCCAGCCGGTCCACCGGCGGGGTGGTGATCAGCGACAGGTCGCGCACGCCCGACAGCGCCAGTTGCAACGTGCGCGGGATCGGCGTCGCCGTGAGCGTCAGGACATGGACGTCGGCCTTGAGGTTCTTCAGCCGCTCCTTGTGCACGACGCCGAAATGCTGCTCCTCGTCCACGATCACCAGGCCCAGCCGCTGGAACGAGATACTTTCCGCCAGCAGGGCATGGGTGCCGACCACGATATCGACCGTGCCGTCGGCCAGGTCGGCCTTGGTCTGCTTGGCTTCCTTTGCATCGACGAAGCGCGAAAGCTGCCGCACCTTCAGCGGCAAGCCGGCGAAACGTTCGGCGAAGCCGCGATAATGCTGGCGCGCCAGCAGCGTGGTCGGCACCACCACCGCCACCTGTTCGCCCGACATCGCCGCCACGAAGGCGGCACGCATGGCGACTTCGGTCTTGCCGAAGCCGACATCGCCGCAGACCAGCCGGTCCATCGGGCGGCCCGCGGCCAGGTCGCCGATGACATCGCCAATGGCTTTTTCCTGGTCTTCCGTTTCGGTGTAGCGGAAGCGGGCGGCAAACTCGTCATACAGGCCCTGTGGCGGGTCGATGGGCGGCAGCGATTTCAACTGGCGGGCGGCAGCGATCTTGATCAGCTCGGCGGCGATCTCGCGCACCCGCTCCTTCATCTCGGCCTTGCGCTTCTGCCAGCCTGCACCGCCCAGGCGATCCAGTTGCGCGCCCTCGTCCGAACCGTAGCGGGTCAGCAGCTCGATATTCTCGACGGGAAGGAACAGCTTGCCGCCGTCATATTGCAGTTCCAGGCAGTCATGCGGCGCGCCCAGTGCGTCGATGGCCTTCAGCCCCAGGTAACGGCCGACGCCATGCTCGATATGGGTGACCAGATCGCCCGGCGCGAGGGTGGAAGCTTCGGTGAGGAAGTTCTGCGCCCGGCGCGCCCGTGTGGCGGCGCGCACCATGCGGTCGCCCAGCACATCCTGTTCCGACAGGATGGCAAAATCTGGTCCCTCGATGCCGCGCTCGATCCCCAGAACGGCGATGGCGAAGGCCGACTTGTCCAGCTTCGCGGTTTCAGGAAAATCCGCGATCCGACGGATGGGCGTGACGCCGTGATCCGACAGCACGCCGCCCATGCGCTCGGCCGAACCATCGGTCCAGCTTGCCACCAGAACGCGCTTGCCTGCAGCCTGCAATGCCTTCAGGTGCGCCGCCGCCGCGTCGAAGACATTGGCGCCGCTTTGGCGTTCCGGCGCGAAATCGCGGCCCTGTTTGCCGCCGGCATCGACGCTGCCCGTGCTTTCGGGCGCCTGGAACGGCGTCAGGTCGCGCACGATGTGTGGCGCCAGGGCTGCCTTCCAGTCGGCGTCGCCCAGGTAAAGCCTGGCGGGGTTCAGCGGCTTGTAGGGCGGGGCTTTAATCCGGCTCTTGTCGTCGGGCGGCGTGGAACGGAATTCTTCGCGGGTCTGGAAATAGTCTTTCACCAGATCCAGCCGCGCCGCCTTGGCTTCCTCAGTCTGGTGCGCCAGCAGGATCAGGGCGCGCGGCAGGTAGTCGAACAGGGTGTCGAGGCGCTCGTAGAACAGAGGCAGCCAATGCTCCATGCCCTGCGTCTTGCGGCCGGCGCTGACCGATTCATAGAGCGGATCGTCACCGGCCGCTCCGAAGGCGGCGACATAGCCAGTGCGGAAGCGGCTGATGGCATCGGACGACAGCGGTGCTTCGCTGGCCGGGAGCAGCGCGATTTCCGCGACATTGTCTTTCGACAATTGCGTTTCGGCATCGAAGCGGCGGATGGCGTCCAGCGTGGTGCCGAAGAAGTCGAGCCGCAGCGGCTGCTCCTCCCCCGGCGGCCACAGATCGACGATGCCACCGCGCAGGGCAAAATCGCCCGGCTCGCGCACCGTGCCCGCCCGCGCATAGCCGTTGACGGCCAGGAACGAGACCAGCGCCTCGCGGTCGACTTCGTCATTGGTTTTCGCCGCGAAGCTGGCCTGGGCGATCCAGTCCTTTGGCGGCACCCGCTGCAGCGCTGCGTTCAGCGTGGTGACGATGACGCAAGCGCCACAGCCCTTGGCCAGAGCAGCCAGCGTTGATAGCCGTGCGCTCTCGATGTCGGGCTTGGGCGAAACGCGGTCGTAAGGCAGGCAATCCCAGGCCGGGAAGGACAGCACCCGGGTGGTGGGCGCGAAGAAGCGGATGGCGCGGATGGTATTTTCCGCCGCCGTATCGTCCAGCGCCACGAACAACACCGGGCCGCCGCGCCGCCGCGCCGCTTCCGCTGCCACATAGGCGTCATAACCGGCGGGCGCGCCCGAGACCGTCAGGCGGCCTTCGGTCCTGGCGATGTAGTCTAGGCGTTCCAAGACTGATCCTTGCGGCCGCAATAGCTTTTGAGAAGGGCGAACACGGCATTGTCATGTTCGGCGGGCACGGGCTGCGCACCGCGCAGCCAGGCATAGGCTTCCTGGTCGGGGGCGGCGAGCAGCGCCTCGAACTGGTCCAGCCCGGCTTCGTCCAGCGCCGCCAGATGGTCCTGTGCATAGGCGCCGAAGATCAGGTCGACCTCCTTGAAACCGCGCCGCTGCGCCCGAAACAAAAGCCGTTTGCGGCGGTTCTCCGAAGAGCCACCTTTTTCATTGCCATCCATGCGCCGGATATAGCTTTTGAACAGGTTGAGAACAACCGCCCGGAACCATAAACTTCCCACGCCATGCGGCCACAGATTCTGTTCCCCCTCTTTGCCGAAATCCGCACCCTGTCCGGGGTGGGGCCGAAGCTGGAAAAGCTGATGGCGAAGGTGGCCGGGCCGCTGCTGCGCGACCTGGCGCTGGATTTGCCGGTGGGGGTGGTCGATCGCTCCTATCGGCCCACCATCGCCGCCGCCGAGGCTGGCCGCATCGCCACCGTCGAGGTGACGGTGCTGGATCACCTGCCGCCACGGGTCAAAAGCCAGCCCTATAAAGTGCGCGTCTCGGACGCGACCTCCACGATGGAACTGGTGTTCTTTCGCGCCAAGGCGGACTGGCTGGCGGAAATCCTGCCGGTGGGGGCGCGCCGCGTGCTGTCGGGCCGCATCGAACGCTTCAAGGACAAGCCGCAGATGGCGCACCCCGATTACATCGTGGCGCCGGAAGACGCCGCCAGCCTGCCCCAGCATGAAGCGGTCTATGCCTTGACGGAAGGATTGCCCGCCAAGTCGATGGCCAAGGCGGTGCGGGGCGCAGTGGAGAAAGTGCCGCCGCTGCCGGAATGGCAGGATGCAGCCTGGCGCAAGGTGCGCGGCTTTCCATCCTTCGGCGAAGCGCTGACCACCGCCCATGCGCCGGTGCACGAAGCCGATTTGTCACCCATGACGGGCGCACGCCAGCGCCTGGCCTATGATGAACTGCTCGCCAACCAGCTGGCGCTGGTGCTGATCCGCGCCCGCCTGCGCGAAGGCAAGGGCCGCGCCATCAGCGGCACCGGAAAATTGAAGGCGAAGGCCGTCGCCGCCCTGCCCTTCGCCCTGACCGATGCGCAACTTAACGCGCTGGCCGAGATCGAAGCCGACATGAAGAGCGAACGCCGCATGCTGCGGCTGCTGCAGGGCGATGTCGGCAGCGGCAAGACGGTGGTGTCGCTGCTGGCCATGCTGGGTGCGGTGGAAGCGGGGTTGCAGGCGGCGCTGATGGCGCCCACCGAATTGCTGGTGCGCCAGCATTGCGCGACGCTGGAACCGTTCTGTCGCGCAGCGGGGGTGCGGCTGGCGGCCCTGACGGGCCGCGACAAGGCCGGCCGCGAACAAATCCTCGCCGATTTGAAAGACGGCAAGATCGACATCCTTGTCGGCACCCATGCCCTGTTCAGCGACGATGTCGCGTTCCGCGATCTGGGCCTGGCGGTGGTGGACGAGCAGCACCGTTTCGGCGTGCACCAGCGCATGACGCTGCAGGCCAAGGGCCGCGCGGACGTGCTGGTGATGACGGCGACGCCGATCCCGCGCACCCTGGCGCTGACCGCCTATGGCGACATGGAAGTGTCGAAGATCCTGGGCCGCCCGCCGGGGCGGCAAAAGATCGATACCCGCGTGATG
>Ga0114970_10001123_pt1 | contig 20091 bp, 21 predicted proteins | sample M_140205_XF_Meta_FD_87030 | JGI IMG/M metagenome (GOLD analysis project Ga0114970, IMG submission 87030) | Freshwater microbial communities from Lake Montjoie, Canada to study carbon cycling - M_140205_XF_MetaG | ecosystem: Environmental > Aquatic > Freshwater > Lake | place: Lake Montjoie... | reverse complement strand
TCATCCATGGCCGCTGTGGCCACGTCAAAATCCAGATTGGTGTTGTTGTGCCAGTCACGTTCACTGGTACCGTAGCGTTCGGCCTTGATGCAGTTGCTGCAATACTCAGGGTGTAGGACACCAGATTGTATGGTGCGTCTTATTTCGTGTAGCTTGGGGCTTTGTAGAATTTCGTCAATGGATGAGGAATCAAGGTTGCCCAGCATGTTGGGATCACCAGCACAGCAAGTTTTAACATCCCCACGAAAGTTGATGTGCAGGCCGCGCCACGGGGCTGCACAGTAACGGTTTTCCATGCATCTATTTAATGGATAGTTACTGTGCTATATTATTATCCGCTACACGGATAAATCAGTATTGTGCTATTACCGGTGCCGATGTGTGAATACCGGCATTTTTACGTAGTTGATCTAAGGTTGTATCGGTACACTCGGTGTCTTCAACTGGATTGATTAGGCCTGCAGCTCGCTTTAGCAACTCAAACTCAACTTGTTGCGGTGGGATCATAACTGCATTATCGGTGCCATAATCTGTATTGTCGGGCACGTCTACAGCGATACCAGTGTCAACAGTGTTTAATTCTGCAGGATTTTGAAATTGGTCATTGGACTGTCCCTGATACATCTGTGCATCCATTGCGTCAGCTACTTGCCGTAGTATATCACTGATTTTCATCTTGGGTATCCCTTAAATGCCACCACTGGGCTTTTTATATTTGTATCGGGCATTTCTTCACTATCCATGTCCCCGTTGTTAATATCATTCCATTTGGCTCCAACTGCCTTGTATGCCATCTTGAGCATAGCTTGCTCTTCTTTGGTATACGGATGTGTTGATTTATTCTTCCCGATCCAACTTTTCTTATCAATGTTGGGCATGTTTGTACCGTCGGTGCCGGCCACTGCCATCCCCACTCGATTCATAACATAGTCAGAGTCCCAGACTTCACTATCACTAAACAAGTTTAATCCACGAGTTGCCACTTGCTCGCGCTTAGAAATTTTAGCGTTAGCAACCTCAAAAAAGAACTCACGGGCTCTCATTGTTAGACCTGTCTTACTGCGTAAGAGCCTGATGTTGTGGTTCCAACTTCTTGCGCTGTAAATCCTGATCCTACAATTGTAATTTTGTTCCCTACACCCACAAATACATCTTGTGATGCATTAGGCGGGACCAGGGTCGGAGCTGAAAACAAATTCCCAGTTGCTGTAGGGTATAACAGATCAATCTGATAAGTTACAGAAGTAGTTCCAGTGGCAATACGTGCCTTGTCGGTGTACCAGGCCTGAGCGCTTGCTGATGTATATACGTTGGCTTGTGCCATTTTTAATTTTCCTTGTGTTTACCATGCACAGCACGATCAATATCGCGCCTTCCATCTTGGCCCTGGATTATCGCAATGGTGACGTGCACGAAAGCTTTTTCTACGGGCAGGTAACAATTTCATTTTGTATCTTGACGATTGTAAATGGTCCACAGACGTTTCTCGATGCTTTCGCCAATGTCTGCTGAACCAAGATTGACCTGGGGCGATTGTTTAACTCCCAATCGCTTCATTGCCATCGGGTTGTCTGCTAAGTTGTTGGGATTCACTTGTTCTTTAGGACCGTTAAGTCCGCCCGACAGCTTGTTGACCATGGTATCTGTGTCAGCATACATTGGGTCTGGACTGTTAGCGTGATCGTCTTCGTCAATATGATCACAGCCGCAAGGTGATTGACCGCAAGCACCGCATGCTTCTGCAGTGTCGCCAGCAGGTGCTTGTGATTCCATGCCGGCCAGCTTGAGAATTTCCGCAAGGCGCATAGCATCATCATCTGTAGCTGTTACTGTCAGGCTCTTGGTTCCGTTACTGTTTGTGGTAAGATTCATGCTGATCTCTTCGTTCAGCATGGTCTTTAGCTTGCTGCTGAAACTCTCAGCTAATGCGCCCTCATACACACCCTTGCCAAATTGGACTCCGCCCTTGGTTTTCTTTCCGCCCGCAGCAGGAGCAGTAGCCACAGAGCCAGCAGTTGTGGTCTCTTCGACTTCTTCTTTAGGATGACGCAATTTGTTTAATACAGCGCCGGCAATTTTCTTGCCCTTCTCACCACCACCTGCTGATTTCTCAATCTTGGCAAAGTTCTTGCCAGGCTTGCCAATGTCCGCGCCTGCTCTTGCTCGCTTGGCGCTGTAGTTGCCGGCTTCTTTAACAGGCTCCTCGTCATCTTCCCTTGATTTCATATTATCGCGGGCAGTGTCAAGATAGTCCATGGCCATGGTGATCTTGCTTTGAATCCACTCGGGCAAGTTTTCATCGCTATCAAGAATGCTGCGCAATTCATTAGCAGCGTCGGCGGCAGTTTTAAGTTGATCCTGAGCCATTTCGCCTTCGCGATCATACTCGCCGCGATTGGCTGGATCAAACTCGTCTTCGCCCTCATTCTGAACTGCACCCTTGGCTAATGCTTGCTTGGCGCCGGCAAATCTCTTTTGTGACTGTTTGGCATAAGCGTCGCCGCCACCTTGATACTTGAGATTAGGATCAGTGCGGTTGCTGTATCTGAATCTGTCAGATTCTTTTTCTGTTGCACCACTAGCACTTCTGTCTAATCCCTTGGCAATACCACCTGATTTGTTTGCTTGTGCTAGTGCTGCTGTACGGTAGTTGCCCAGTGCTTGCGGGCTTAATTCATCAAGCTCGTCTTTGGCAGAAGCGCGCTCACGTGCCTTTTCTGCCTTCTCTTGATCGGCCATCTTGGTGTGCTTGACACCGGCTTTGCCTGGCAATCCGCTCTTGGGCTTGTTGCCCACCACGTAGCTTTGCAGCTTGCTGGCCTCGTCACCAGAGAAGGGTTCACGCTCTTTCTTAGGGCGTCCACGACCACGATCAATTTTAGGTGCAGCTGGCTTCTTTTCGCCGCCTTCTTCATCGTCTTGGTCATACTTACGACCATATCCGCCAGGGGCAGCACGGTGAATTCGACCACGCGGAGTTTCTTCAGCAGACTCTTCTACGCCGGCTTTTTCTTGACTAGTGTCTCCAGTTACCTTGTGTGTCTTCCCACCAACAGTAAATGTAGGCCGGCCGGCACGGATAGCAGCCCGGCGAGCATTAACGTATTCGTTGCCTTCTTCAACACCTTGCTCGTTCATAGCACGATTGCTTTCACCTTCTGCCACACCAGTTAGGCTCTTAAAAGCAGATTGCATCTCCTGAGGAGTTTTATAAGCAGATATGAACTCATATCCAGTAGTTGATGCGGGACCGACAAATTTATGAATTTCGTACTTGCCATCGTTTTTGTTTTGGAGTACAATAAATTCCCCCTTAGGAGTTTTACGGTTAGAAATAATCTTATGGCCGCTAGATACCATTTGTTCAATGCCTTCTTCGACGCCTGTGCGGTCTTTAAGTTTTTTTAATCCAGCGGCGCCAGTTGCGCTCTTGCTGCGTTCAGCTTCAAGATCTTTAAGGGTCAGCTTTTCTTCACCGCTGTCCTTGCGTTTGTACGCAGGGATCCGGCTCTTGTCAACCTCAGCAGCGCGGGGCACAGCGGATTCATACAGTGGAGTACTACCAACTGAATTTAATTTTTTGAGAATATCGTACATGTCCATGATTAGTTTCCTTGTGGCTGTTTGCCGGTTGCTGGTTTTGCGGGGCGCTTGACATTTGACATGGGGCTTTTAATGCCCTGTGGCAAGTCATTTGTGGTTTTTGCTGGTGGGGTTTTACCACCTGCTACAGTCCAACGGGCTTGGCTAGCCGAGTTCTTGACTACTTCTTTGTCCTGCGCTGCTGCTGCATAGTCTTTCTTGATGCGCTTTTGTTCAGCATCAGTTGGCGGGTACTCGCTTGTAAGCAGATCCTTTTGATCCGCAATACCCAACAGTTCCTTGTCCATGCCTTCTTGCCACTTGATAGTGTGCATGCCGACTCGGTCAGCAGATAAGCCCAAGAGCTCGACCACTTGTTCAATCTGTGGAGGAGTTGCAGGATACTTAAAGCTCACATCAATCATGTTGACTGCGTGGTTAGGGTAACCCGGGAACCCTTGTGGCTGAGCCACAATAGGTGTAGTTTTAACTTCACCAATGCTTGCAGGTTCAAACTTTTTCAGTTGGTCCTTGAATTGTTTTAAGAATTCAGGGGACACATCGCCTACAATCTTGATGCGGTAGTCAAAAGTCTTTTCACTTTCCACTAGATATTGCGCAAATGTTTTCATATCAGAGTCCTATGGCTGTATTTAGTGTTTTACCAATATTATTATTTGGTTCAGGTTGATAGAAATTGGTTACGTAGTCAACAAATTCGCGCTCGGCCTTCTGGTGTAACTGGTACCACCGTGTATGAATCATCGCAGCTGACTCATAATTGTCTTCAAATCCTAAGTGGTTAATCATACTTGTGTAAAACTCCCGGTCTAGTACTTCAGTGTATAAAGTGTCAGCATTCAGGCATAGCTGATTGTGTTTCTTTGCATAGTACGAAATTATAAGATTATTACTTCGAGTTTTATTAACAAATCCATTAATTGTTTTATTATTCAGGCTAGAGTTAAATTTTAAATAGGTACGTAGTGCAACCTCAGGCGATACTGTGCATAGTATTGATCTAAGTTCCGGTAGAAAATAACTAATATCATGCCCAAAGGGCATTGCTTGATTTAACGTTTCAAAATATTGCCATTCGACCGCAAGCCAATTATGCCACGAACGGGTGTTGCTGTATATTTTATTAAAGATAAAATTTATCTTGTCATTGATTGTAGAATATGCCCAGGACTGTCCTGAAGAAGAATCAGTTACACTGGCTTGTATTGTTGCATTTAACGTTAACAACCAACGAATATGATTACCAAACCCACCAATAGGCACATAAATCCCGCATTGCGGTTCTTTATTTAAAAACTCAAATTGAACAGGGAATTTCTTATTTTCAACTCGACGAGTATCAGCTACTGCGTCAGACATTATTCTTCCCTAGTATCTGACGCAGTAGTTCGTTACGGTCAAGTACATGGCCTTGGCCAGTAGGATGCTCTACAGAGTCTCCAGCCAGGTCTCGATCCAGTTTAACTTTTTTGAGTTGTAGCTCAATCATCTTGAGCTTTTTATTAAGCTTGGCATTCTTTGCTGTGATAGCATGGCCTAGCATTTGACTTGCCACGTTGAAGATTTCCGATGCATAACGGCTGTCAACATTCATGCCCAGGTCCATTAGATTGTCAAAGCTTTCGGTGGCTTTAAGTGCTAGGTCATCCATCTCTTGGTCGCTGGACTCAAGGCCTCGCACTGCCGGCAAGGCTGCTTCAATCTTGTCCAGTGCATCTAATGTTTCGGGGAGAATGGCTAGTCGTGTTTGTATATCATCAGTGTGAGCGGGCACACCTGGTTCAATAGCACTACTATCCTGGTCGCGGGGTAAGTCAAATAACGCCTCAAGTTTCCTGGTCATGCGGATATTTACCGCATTATTTCCGACCGTTTGCGAACATGTCGTCCTCGGTGATAACGCGAAACACAAGCCCATTTCGTGCACACCACTTTTGTGCAGCAGCCCACTTGGCGTAATTCACTGCCACAACAGCACGGTCACGGGAAGATTGTTTAGATTCAATTACACTTTGTTTTTTTGGCTTGATCTCAATTACCTCTGCACACATCCGGTCATCGCGGGTACGGTATGTGATGAGGAAATCTGGAATGTATATTGTCATCTTGCCCGACAACGGGTTAAGATACGGAATACTAATTGATTCACTGGCCCATTGTAGTATGTGATCGTTATGATCGCAAAAGGTCATAAAGCTGTGTTCCCAGCCTGATCGATACCTGGGCTCACGCTTGCCTACATATTTTGCTCGATTGGTGACCTTGTACACCCCTTGCGCAAACTTGCTCATAGCAGTACGTTACGGGCGGCCCAGTAGTTCGGGGTGATGGCGCCATTGAGTCCTAATAATGTTGCTGGACTACGTATACCATTGAGATAATACACCATGGTGTTCGATAACTGAATTTCTGTCTGTGTGCCCGGTGACTGGCCACCAACCTGAGCCAACAACGACAGCACTGGTACTTTGGTTTGTTCAGCGATTCTAAACAAACTTACTGTAAAACTCCTGGCAATCTGTTTGTCCGCGCACACAGATTCAAAGTAGCTGTTGACCACGTCGTAAGTGTTTGCATCAACATCGACCCCGAACTCATAAAAACTATCAAACACCCGTACAGTTAGGTCAATGTTCTGATTAGGTACATTAATTGAAGATTCCATAATTTAACCGCCAGTAAAGGCCCCGGGGTTAAAGGCCGGTGCACCACCTGTTGCAGGGCTTGTGGGCCCTGCAGTACCAAACGATGGCCTGGGGAAATTAAAAGTACTCCGAGCCTGACCGGCTAGACCTTGTCCTAGAATCGAGGCAGCATTTTTTGCAATACCAAGTGCGTCTGATGCAACTACAGATTGAAGATTTTTTCCCTTAAATGCATTGTATAAAGTATCTGCTTTTTGCACTGCACCAATAATATTGCTTAGTCCGCCTGTGCCCTGTGTGATTGCTTGTAAGTCGTTTATGATACCAATTCCTGTGGATACTATTCCGCCTTGGCCAATAATACTGGCTTGACCGCCCAGGCGGCCTAACGGGCTTGATCGTTGATCATATGCATTGGGATCAGCAAAACCAACAACATTAGTGTCTGGTCTAGCCGATCCAATCGCGCCCGAGTAGTACTTAACAGTTTCGTACTGGATGGTCATTTTGTTTTCCATGACTCCGGCATCCTGGGCATAGTCGTACTGATCATGACTCCATTGAGATATTACCGGATTAATCAACACATAGCGAACAAACTTGTGTTGATTGAATCCGTAGATACTGATGTCACGGAAAAAGCTAGGCTTACCGTTGGTCGAGCTAGTGCCGTCGTTGTAGCTTTCGCCGACATAGCCCCAATCGGCCACTGCACGAGTCTTGTCGTAGATATCACGGCCGTTGTAGTTAAATCCGGTTGGTTGGGTCTGCATCGGACCTGATGTTCCGGCAGTAGTGGCTATTCCATTATAGGGCTGTGTTGGGTCTTTGTAGTAATAAGAATAATAGTTGTACCACAAGGTGCGAATCAAATCGTTGCCATCGTCGTGGAATGCTACGCTGATAGGATCGTAATTGATCTTTTTCTGTATTACTCGTTTACGATTGTATTGATTGAGAATCTCAGTATCAATCGTGAACTTTGGTAGATCGATGTTTTTAACTAACAGGCCAATGGTAGAGTTTTCACCTGAACTAAAGGCATTTCTCAACATAGGTATACCTACCGTGTCAAGGGTAAAGTATACGTGGAAAAGAAATTTGAGTCTAGGACTATTTGCATACCCGTTTGTTCGAAACGTTTTGCTGGCGTGCGTATAGTCCCTGAGATATTCATTCCCAAAGAATCCGTTGAGAAAGTCCTGACCAAAGGCCATAAGTGATTATTACGCGGTTGTAACGTTCGAAACACCGGTGACCACATCACCTGCCAGGCGTCCCAGTGAGGTGCCAACACCACCTTGTACCGGTGCCTGTACAGCATTGTCAAAGCGGATGCTCATGCTGATTGTAACCACTTCGCTGCTGCCGTAGTTCAGGTCATTGTAATTGACGTTTTGCAAGTAGCAACCGTACAGTTCCCAAGTTTCTAGCACAACAGGTTGAGCAACACCATTACCACCGTCAAGCATTTCAACCTTGGTAACAAACTTGTAGTCAATACCCGAAGCAGCACTGGCTTGCTCCATGAAGTCCAGCTGTTTCTGCAGTTGTTGACCAACCAGCTTGGTCACGTTGCCCGAAGCATCATCACGCAAGTTGACAGTAACCATTTCCCAACTGTGCTTACCAGCAAGGTATAGCTTGCTGTTGTAAATATCAATTGTGATTTCTTCAAACGACACTGAAGGACGAGTAAAGTCGATAACTTGTTTGGTAAGTTCAGTACGTGGTGTAGCGACCCCGAAGTTTTCAAATAGCACCCGAAAGCGATATTTTAACTTGGGCATCAACAACCCTTGAGTCGATGATGATTGGTCGCTTGCCAGCGGAACTGTCATTCTGGTAAGTGATGAAATAGCCATGTTATAAATCTCCTATAATATTATTTATGGCCAAACTGGCCAAAAAAAACAGGGCACAAATGCCCCGTTTTCGTGTTTAACGGCACCGCTAATAATGTTTTTAACATTACCAGCAGGTGTATCGGGCTTAACCTCCGGCAGCTATCTCGCCGGTGTTCTTGATTCGTAATGGAATGTAGATGAATTCAATTGCCTTGACTGGTTCAATTGCGATGTCAACCCATAGTTCATTACGGTCAATACGAGCCGGTGTGTTGTTAGACTCATCACACACAACTAGGTAATCGTAAATACCACGCTTGGCAATCAGGTCAACCATCAAGCTCTGAATAGCATTGCTGATTTCATTGCGTGTGATCTGATCATTCGGCTCAAACACAAACGTCTTACCAATCTCATTCAGTCGACCACGCACAAATGCCACCAAACGTGCAACGTTGATACGGTCCAGAGCAGATGCCACAGCAGCTTCGGTCTTGTTACCATAATTGACAATACCAACACCTGGGATGAATGTGATTGGATTGATCTTGTTTTCGTACAGAATGTCACGAACACTTTGTCCAGTTGCGATTGTCTGGAACTCGCCAGTCTGTGAGTTGATATAACCAATCAGTCCGGCATTGTCAACTATACCACGACGCACACCAGCCGGTGCCAACCACGGATATGCCACTTCGTCACTGCGTACAATTGTACGCAGCATCATGTGACTTGGAGGTTGAACAACAGGTGATCCACCTAGGTCTGTAGTTTGGCAGCTCGGATAGAACACTCCCAAGTACGGATCGCTAGTTGTGATACCGGCTTCGCCACCGTTACCCAGGCCACCAGCATTGGTTGCCCAAGTAACAAGTTCATTACCTGACGGGCCAAGTCGCAGCGGTGTATCACCGACAATAAATGCTGTATTGCTACGCTCATTGTTGAGTGCAACCATGTTAATGATCAACTCTGGATACTGCGGGCAAGCAAGTAAGTTAAATGCTGTCTGCTCTTCACGCAATACTTCTTGTGTGTCCATACCACTCTTGAGTGCAGCAACCACTACATTGCGCACAGCCTTGCGACCCATGTACGGGCTACCGTCATTCTGGTTGCCGCTGATTGTTACCCAGGCATTTGTTACCAGTTCAGACCAGTATGTTGTGTTAGTCGGAACATTTCCAGTACTAGCTAAGATACAAACATAAATCACACCGTTGTACAGCACTTTGTTATTAACTGCATAGCTGGTTGTGGAGGTGTACTGGTCGACTGAGAAGTCATTTGCGTTAAAATAGTTGCTTTGGAAATTCTTGACGTTGAATCCGCTGCGACGTGTGTTCCACAGCAACATGCCTTCAGGATAAATGCTTACCACTGGTGCATCTAAGTCAAGATAGTCACTGGTCAACAAACTCACAATAGTGGGATAGTTGGCACCTACTGGATCAGTTGTGCCATTTGGTGCCCAGCGTGCATCAGCAAACAGCACACCATTGCTGGTGGTTTGATCGGTGTTGTCGATAGTCACCCAACGATTTGCACCAGTCTGATTGTCCCAACGCTTGATGACCGGATAGATTTCTAAGTTACTGGTATCAATCCAAAGATCTCCATACACAATCGGAGTGCCATCACTTTGCTCAGTTGGCTCAATAGGACTGATAATTGGACCATTTGGGTCTGTTAATGTAAGATTGTAACCACGCATGTCGTTATCAACAGTGCGATATCCAACCCAGGCGCCATCATTCAGAACCATGATGTCAACTTGATTAGTTGCGCTGTAATACCACTTGCGACCATCAACTGGATCCACACTAGGGGCTGCTGCACTGGCCGTGTAAACCAGGGCTGCAAAGTTTGAGAAGTACAATCCGTCGCCGTCTTTGCCGGTCATTACGCCGTCGGCTGGTGCTACAAATCCAGCATCTGCAATTGGTGTGCCGGTTGTGTCAACTACATAAATTACACCACCTTGGCTATGCACAAAATTAATTGCGCCAGTGCTGCTGATCACAGCTGATACATATGGCACAGCCGCAGCACTCACCGCAGCAGAGAAGTCTGCTGCAGTGCCAGTTCCGCCGATAGTTACAGTAACTGCGTTGGACAAGGTTGCTGAACCAGCTGAACTAGCCTGAAGTGTGAATTGATCGCCAACAGTAAATGTCGGGTTAACAACTGTGCCCGACACAATTGTTTGGCCAGATGCATAAAATCTAAACAACTGTGTAGTAGCAGTTGGCATTTCAAGAGCATTAGTCAACAAGTTAACTGCATCCGATTCGGCCCAGAGAGTTTCAACTGGAATATTTTTTCCGCCAGCAGATGGATCAAGTCCATAAATCATTGCTTCAGGAGTAAGAAATACTGGGGCAGGAACTACAAAGAAATCTCCAAGAACTCCGTCGTATCTCTTAACTACTAGCTTGGTACCTAAGTTAGGCTCATTTAACTGGATGAACACAGATCCAGTTGGGCGCGGAGTAGTATCTGAACTTCTCCAACGCGGAACCTGATAGCTGTAGCCTTGCAGCAAGATTGGTGCAGAGTAAGTATCAGCAACAATACCAAGCTGAGTTAACAATGCAGTGGTACTGGCTGTGCTAATCACAACAAGACCACCGGTGCCGCTGGACGCGTCAGCTGTGGCGTTAGCGTCTGCATAAATTTGCAAGCGGTTGCTTGAATCAGCTTCGGCAGTGACGCCCGGAATAGCAGCCGAGTTAATTGCACCAACCAGGTACGCTAGTGTCTCTTGTACCGGAACCGCAACTGATGTACCATTAATGATGATAACATCACCATTGTTCAGTGTGGCGCCAGAGACTGACTCTGAGCCTTGAATTGTAGGATAGGCTTGTTGCCAAGTGTCTCTACCAACAAGAACCCATTCGTTGGCCATAGTCTTGTAGTAAATTGGATTCTGAGTATTTGTGGTGTTAACTGCATAATCACCAATACTGCCGACATCCGAACTCGGAATTGGATTGCCCTGAGCAGTGTCAGTAATAACAATAGGAGTCACGCTGGTGAATACACCAGTGGTCTGGTCCCACTCAAAGATGCCCCATTGGGTCTGTAGCGTGTCAAGCCAGTAAGTTCCGGTAGGAGGAGCACCGGTTGGGCGAACCAATGTTGCATTCAGCTCAGTAAGATCAACGTTTGCGCGTTGTACATAGGCACGATTGCTAATGCCCAAGACCGAATGTGCTGCTAACAGGCCGTATTCATTCAGCTCGTAGCCGTTAATAGGAGTACCGTCGGCAGTCTTGTAGAAGAAAGGATTGCCAAAAGTAGCAGCCAAGTCTCGTTGACTTGTGACTAAGTACAATTTATTGGCATTGACTTCGAGTGTACCTGCTGCCACCCCAACGCCAGAGCCAGAGATTTTATCCTGGGCTGTGGCAATTAAGATGTAAGGAACCGAATTGGTTGGCCCTTGCAGATAGTTGCTCTCGTCAATAACGGTTACTTGTACGCCTGGTGATGTTAGTGCCATATAAATTATCCTTCTAAATGGTTATACGGATATTTACCGGATAGTCAGAAATTTAACTGGTTACGAGAGCCTTAATTAAGGTCCGCAACGGTAAATATCACTATGCGCCCACTCTGTAAAGCCTGTAATAAACACCTGGCAGCAGTCAATGGGTACCATAATGGTAAAATCTATTACAGAAGCCGTTGCAGCCCTTGTATACGGCGAGGTCGCAAACAAAAGATTCCCAAACCCAGATGGCAATCTGCAGGGTACAAGAAAAAACCCACGTGCGATCGCTGTGGGTTTCGTGCCAGACATCATAGCCAACTAGCAGTGTATCACACAGATGGCGAACTAAACAACTGCGAATTAATAAATCTTAAAACAGTATGCCTTAACTGCATTGTTGAGATTACAAGACTAGAGCTGCCGTGGCGGGCTGGAGATCTTGAACTAGATCCCTGATCTGATTGTGTAACATATCAAGTGACTTATTGTTATCAATAATGCGGTCAAACTTGGTCCCAACCCAGCTGTATTCACTGGCGTGCACACCGGGATAAAGCTGTGGCATCATGCCAGGATTAGTGATAGCTATGTTAAGCCAGTCGGGTTCTGGCCCTCTCTTAACACAAACAACAACGCCGCCTGCTGCTTGTATAGCAGCAACTTCGTTAGGGAATCGGCAATCACTAATCACCACGTTGTTGTTGATTTTACGAAGTTTGTTTTCAACACCGGCAGTCCAGATGTCTTGATGGAAATGTTTGCGGATTACTTCTGTTCCTAGGTTCTGCATTGCCCAACGTGGAGTTAGATGCGGGATACCAAGTCGGCTGGCCCACCAGGTATCAACTTGCTCTCTCCAGTTGCGGCTACTGCTGGTTCGTCCCTCAAGCATGGTTCGATCCCAGTCAAACACCGCAGCAAGTGTATCTTTAAGCGAGGCTGCAAAACTGTGTTGCCAAAAACCGTGCGAAGTCACTAGATAATCCGCAATGGTATCTTTCCCAGATCCAATCAATCCGCATATCCCAATAATCACAACTGTTCCTTTAAAAACTCTAAATCTAAATTAGTTACAGTATCTAACGGAATGTCGATGCCATGCTCAAACTTATGAATAAAAGTGTAATAATTACTTTCTAAATCGTTAATGTCAGCGTCTGTTATTTTACTATAATTGAATTTTCGAAGGTAGCTAGAGTTTGCTTGCTCAATGTCTTTGAATGTAATTCTTATTATTGTAGCATTTAATACATGTTTTAATTTTGTTAATGCAGAGAAAGACGAATAGTGAGTTAATATGATATCATATCCACTTGTATCATCTTGTCGCGTAAACTTACTGGTAAAAAATAGCTGTGATAACTGTGCAATGTCATTGCTATCATCACTTAATGCTTGGTTGACCAGTTGAAAATTTTCCATCGAATACCGATTATCCAATAGCAAATCATTATAAATTGGTGTGAAATCATGATTAGTAGAATCATGATTCAACGGCAGCAGGCGGGTGTTGCTGTCAAATGCCCGGCCAAGTCGATTATTAATCAACCACTTTCCAAGTAAAAACCCACGGGCGCCGGGCGCAAATGAAATTATTAAATTTTTCATACCAGCAGATTATCAATCTTGGCCAAGTATGGCGTGCACCCGACTAGCATTGCGATGAAAATTGTCAATGTTGTGCTCGTAAATTTTTTGTAAGTCTTGATATGAATAATTGTCAATGACTTTGTTCATACTGCTCAACATCATCAAGATCCGTTTAGAAAAAACTGGCTCATTTTGAAACTTGTAATCGATAATATCATGCGGAAACCAAAATCCCCATTTTTCTAGATGATCCACTGCCTGAAACCCCAACGGTACCACCGCAGTATGGTGTAAGAATCCTCGTAATGTTTTTTCAGTCAAACAACTATATACGTCGCCATTGAGAGTTTCTCTAATTATTGATGCAAAACTACGACTGTCCATGCTCCATTGGAATCCACTGTAGGTCAATCGTTCGTTTTTAATGCTGGGAGTTGGGCTAATGCAGTTTTTATTTTTTAGCATTTTATTAGAGTCAACATGATCATAATATACTGAACTGATACTATTAATTTCATCCTGGTTGCAATAATACGTTGCAAACTCTGTCCAGTCGATAATCGCTTGTTGACTATCAAACTTCCCCAAGTAATCAATAGCGCCATGATTACCAATGGTTAATAATCGTAATATTAAATATTGTCTTTCCAGTGAACTATAACTTCCGCCATAAAAACTAAACAACTGTTGAATATTTTTGTGATCAGCAAACCAAGACGATGATGGTAGTTCGGGGATGTTAGCAAACCACTGGGGCCAGTAGTCAGGAGAGTGGGTGAAAAAACATTCATGTATTTTAAAAGATTTCACCCTCATTGTATCACAGTACTGTTGCCACCAACTGCTAGAACCTAAATGATGCGTTTGTACCAAGATGATGTTTTCAATATTTGCACATTTGCGCCGAAGCCATTGATGCAAAATAATTACTAGTTCCGACGGCATTACTTCGTCGTACAAGATGACCAGGCACTGATCAAAAGACTTTGCCCAATTATAATCTCTGAACATTTGATCTAGTGCTTGTTCAACATACAAATCTTTTGGTTCCATTGCTGGCGCGCTGGCAAGTATTTCGAGCAGTTGGGTGCCGATAACTCCGACTAACTCATACTTGTGCTTTATACCAAACATTAGATCAACTCTGTTACTTGTAAAAATTCCAGTGCGTCGTGCAGCAGATCTATCTGCCTGCGGCAGTCTTCTAGCGCATGATGGCTAGCGGGATACTTGTTTAAAGCAGGGCAAAGGCTGTACACAGTTCGGGAGTCTCGTACCGAATAGTACTTCCAGGGCATGTTGATGTTGTGGCTCTTGTAGGCGTGCTCCAAGATAGTAGCATCAAAAGTTGGCCCGTTCGCCCAAAAATGTTTGCTTTGCCAAATCAGCACGCCCAATTCCTCAAGGGCTTGTGCCAAGGGAATGCGGCCTTCTTCGCCAAATGCTTCATCTTTGGCAGCAGCAGGTTGTGTTGCCCACCAGTCAATAGTGCTTTGCTCGATATTGCGATCAGGCTGGCTATCAATGCTGATGCGAGCATAGTAAGACCTAAGATCTTTGTGTGGCCGCCTGACCAACGGATCAAAGCACTGGGCCGCAATAGTTAAAATACAGGCGCCGGGGCCTGTACCGCAAGTTTCAAGGTCTATCATAATATCTGCCATGCTGCATTATAGCACAGACAAGTGATAGAATCAAATTGATTATTAACCGATCACTAGAGTTAAGGGCTGCGATCCATCTACATACAGGTACAGATCTGCAACACATCTATCCATCATGGCTTGGCCTTCTGATTTCATAGCTGTGCCGTTCAAGGTGCCGCCGCCTTGTGGACCAGCAATGGTTCCGAACTTTTCACGAGCTTCACCGATAATGTACTTGGCTGCACCCACCATGTGATCCCGCACCCATTGGCTGATCTGGAAGTCAGCTAACATTGTGATTTCGGGTTTGAGATTATAGGTCCAAAGCAACACAACTTCGCCAGTGCCTTTGGGGTCACGTATTAACTGTAGTCGCTTGGTTACTGGATTCCAGGTGTAGTTGATATAACCACCAAACATTCGGGCTGCCAGTTCAACATACTGCTGATAGAAGTCATATGTGGCCAGGCCGCCCTGAGCGTTAAAGTTCATCAGGTACACATTCAGCGATGCTGCGCCAAACGGGTCAAAGCTGTTGGTGCCACCGCCAGTGCTTAGGCCGATGGTACGTCTAAAAATTTGCCGTACTTGCACAATTTCTTGCGGTAGGGTGTATTCATTAACGTCATTCAAGAGCTGCATAAAACTATAGCTCTCTTCGTAAGCGTTCTGTGCCCGCTGTCGATACACACCTATGGTGCGTTGATATGCTGCTTCGTAGTGTGCAGGATCCAGCTCAATGTCAACAATCAGACTACCGAGCTGGAGTTGCACATATTCAATTAGCTGTTTTTTTAGCGGATCAAGAGTTTGGTTAGACATTAGGGGGATTCCATTCCCCCATATTTACCAAGTCTTGAGTATGATCAGATTCTCAGTGCCGCGGCCATTAAACGGAGTCTCTGTAGCCCGGATCTCTTTAAAGTACTTTCGAGATGCCGGCTTGCCGCCTGCGAGCAAGGCTTTGATCTGCTCAGCTGGTTTGCGCAGAGTCTTTTGTGTGGTCTCGCTTGTGCCAAAGCCAATAATGGAGTTGTTCTTGATAGTGAACGTACCAATATGCGGGTCTGCAACCACGTGAATCAGCTTGCGTTTTTTCTCGTCAAACAACCAGGCCTCACTGCGAGCCAGCAGCTTGGTGGGATGCTCGCTAACCAGTTTGAGATCAGGGAGTTCTTTCAAATACTTGAACTTGGCCACTTGCTTCTCAGGGCTTACTGCCTTGGCTGCTCGAGGTTTGCGCTCAACTTTCTTGATCTGTACATATGCATTACAGTCATTAATCACTGTCTCAGCAAACTTGATAAAGTTGCGCAGCTTGATCTTGCCCAAGTGAGCATATGCTTCAGTCAACTGTGCATCCTTGCCCGCAGCCGCTGCTTCAAATTCCTCCAGTCGGCGTTTCCAAATATCAGCAATGTAGCCGACCTTTTGTGGTGCTACATTCTTTCCCCGGATCAATGAGATTGGCTTGTAGTCCGCACTCATTTTAGCGCCTTCTGCCACAAAGTCATCAAACACACCTTCCAGCTCGCCGGCACATTCCACAACCTTTTCGTGTAGTCGGTCCTGTATGTTGGGCCGGGGCACAGCAATTTCAACTACTTCGTCCTGCTTGTGGTCTTTTGCTGTCAAGCAGTCGGCAATCAGCTCGTCTAATTTTTCTTGCTCTTGAGCAGTAAGCTCCAGGCCCATCATGGTCATGCGGCACAGCCAGCCCGTGGTCAAGCGGATTTGGTTATCGGGCGCGGTACGAATCTTGCGTCCTTCGGCCTTGCGTCCCTGTGATTCAAGGTACACAGCAATCATGTCCTTGGCTTCCTTCTTGCCGTAGAAATAATTGTACCAATTGAACGCGGCGCTCATTGAGCTAGTGCGGGTGTCTGTGGGTTGCGTTTTCCAAATTGGCTCTTCGCCCACATGTTTGGTATCTGGGCTGCGCGGATTCAGCTGCCTGGGCATAGCTACAACTTTCATAGGACTCCTTAACATTATCTAGTAATTATAGCATCAATTGAATTTATGGTCAACCGGCCCTATAATTGCGCCACCCGTCAAAATTGCCTTCCCTGCGACCTTTTTCTCTGTGACAGATTGGGCAAAGTTCTTGCAAATTTGTCAACAAGTTGTCATTAGGATCGCCGTTGATGTGATCAATCTCGGTCGAGACTTTCAATCCTTGCGCTTTAACACTTTCCCAATTAATAACGCAGGAAAATCCCAATTTGCCTTCTATATTAGAACATCGTCCAATCTTGAACGGTGTCACACCCGGGGCATGAGGCCATTTACCATAGCTGGCCGCTTGACAGTGACCGCAATGCACTCGCCACCCGCCAGGGTCACTAATAGTGCCACTAGTGACTATCACAGGTTTATTACAGCCATGATTGACACAGGTTGGTCGAAAGTTTGAGTTTGCTGCCATAGCTCGCTTTTATTTACTCTACACCAGTATTATACTATCAATCAAATTTATGGGCAACCAGCCCATAAATACTAAACTATGCCAAGACTGTCACTTTACCGTCCACAGAAAACCAACGATTACAAGTTTTTCGATCGTACAATTTCCGAGATGTACACTGTAGGTGGTGTTGACATTTACATCCACAAGTACCTGGGACCGCGGGCCGGCATAGGTGACTCGGCTGAATCTGGCAACTACGATGCTACCCAACCCGACTACACCACCGAGAACCCGCTGAACATTCAGGACTTGTTCTTGCTGGAGAATCGAGATCGGGCGTATGATCCCGATGTTTATCAACAGCGCGGTGTTTACCGCATACAAGACGTTGACTTTGATTTGACTCAGTTTGGATTGTTTTTGAACAACGATACCTTGTTCATCACGTTCCATTACAATGACATGATTGACACAATTGGTCGCAAGCTGATGTCCGGCGATGTGTTAGAAGTGCCAAATCTCAAAGATCCAGATCCGCTCAACGCAGCCATATCTCGGGCACTGCCCAAGTATTATGTTATCCAGGATGCCTCGTATGCCAGCGAAGGCTTTAGCCAAACTTGGTTACCGCACTTGTGGCGTGTCAAAGCAACACCACTAACCAATGCACAGGAGTATCAAGAGATTTTAAACAAGCCGCTGATAACTGAAAACATCTGGGACCCGGGTGCATTTTGGACCCAAGGAACTGTTGTTAATGACGGGAACCTGTATTATAAAGCTGCACAGGATGTGCCACCGGGTACCGCAATTTCAGACACTGCGTACTGGACTCCGATAGATCCACCTACCATCGCCGATGAAGCTGCTACCAGAAACAAAGATTTACAAATTAATGATGCACTGTTGGCTCAGGCCGAGATTGATGTTCCACTAAGTGGATACGATACAGTTAAGTTTTATATCTTCCCCACCAATCCGGATGGCACACCAGCTGACCCGGCCGGCGTCACTGTTGACAACGTCAATGCCACCGTTGACGGCATTTACCCTAACGCATCTGACGCGCCACAAACACCGTTAGCAGATGGCTATACCATGGGCTATTTGACCGGGGACGGCATTGCGCCCAATGGATTGCCAGTAACGCCGGGTATATCATTCCCGTCAGCACCGCAAAATGGTCAATATTGCTTGCGCTTAGATTACTATCCTAATCGATTGTTTAGATTCTCCGGGAAAGCCTGGATCAAGATTGAAGATTCGGTCAGGACTGATCTCACTAACGGTCCCAGCAACAAAACCCTGCGTTCAAGTTTTGTTAACAATACATACACTGTGGAAACTACAGACTTGGGCAACATACCAAGTCGTCAGAGTCTCAGTGAAATTCTCAAGCCCCGGGCCGACAACGGCGATGATGGCGGAGATAAGCCACCAAATCCAAGACCGCCAGGACGCTAAACTATGCAGCAATTTTTCTACTCTGACGCATAAATAAACGTATGCACATCTATAAAATATCAAACACTGTGAACAATAAAGTCTATATTGGGCAAACTGTTCAGGCAAATCCTAAAATGCGTTGGTATGCACATTTGGCCGATGCACGTCGTGGCAAAAAAAGCTACTTGTACGACAGCATTAGAAAGCACAGTAAAGAGGCTTTTACATGGGAGATTATTGATAGTAGTGCTACCTCTATTGATGAGTTAAATTCTAAAGAACAATACTGGCTTAATTATTATCGAAGCCAAGGTATTGTAGTGTATAACAATCGAGAAGCTGGAAATAATAAAACTCATAGTCCCGACAGCATAGAAAAAATGAAGGTTGCACAAAAACTACGCCACGATACAACTAACGTCGGTGGATGGAAAAGACAAGACGGTGGCGCAATGAAGGGCAAGTCTCACCCAAGAAAAGGTACTTCTGGGTTATGGACTATGCCAACTGAAGCAAAAGAAAAATTAAGTCGTATCCAACTTGAACGTAGTGGTACACGAGGCAAGACCTGGAAAACCATAGACGGTAAACGAGTATACATGGAGAAGATCTAATGAGTCAACAATTTTTTTATGACGCCCAAATTCGGCGTTTTATGCTGCAATTTGCTCGAATCTTTTCTAACTTCCAAGTTGAGTATGGCGGACAAAACCCCGAGACTGCTACCCTAGTGCGTGTGCCGGTGCGGTATGGTGATTCTAGTCGACAAGCTCAGACTATTATCCAAGAAAACTCAGCCAATTCATTACCATCAACACCGCTGATCACGTTCTACATTACTGCATTGGACTATGATCGGCCTCGATTGCAAGAGCCGTACTTTGTGAACAAGATTGCAGTGCGGCAGCGCACATACGATCCAGAGTCAGAAACTTACGAAACCACACAGGGCAATGCGTTCACAATTGAACGCTTGATGCCGGTACCTTACAAGTTAACAATCAGTTGTGACATTTGGACATCAAATACTAATCAAAAGTTTCAGTTGTTTGAACAAATTGCAACTTTGTTTAATCCGGCACTGGAAATTCAAAGCACTGACAACTACATTGACTGGACCAGCCTGAGTGTATGTGAGCTTGATCGAGTAACCTGGACCAGTCGCTCGATTCCGCAAGGTACCGAGAATCCAATTGACATCATGACCATGCAGTTCTCTTTGCCCATTTGGATCTCAAGTCCGGCCAAGGTCAAGAAGCTGGGTGTAGTGGAAAAAATCATTGCGTCAGTGTTTGATGCGAAAGGCGATGCTGTTAATGCCATTACAAATAGCGATTTGCTGCTGGGCACTCGCCAGTTGTTGACTCCGTACGGGTATCAAGTTTTGTTAATTGGTAACAAGTTG
>Ga0114970_10001121_pt1 | contig 20103 bp, 14 predicted proteins | sample M_140205_XF_Meta_FD_87030 | JGI IMG/M metagenome (GOLD analysis project Ga0114970, IMG submission 87030) | Freshwater microbial communities from Lake Montjoie, Canada to study carbon cycling - M_140205_XF_MetaG | ecosystem: Environmental > Aquatic > Freshwater > Lake | place: Lake Montjoie... | reverse complement strand
TTGCTCAAGGCGCAGGGCTACACGACCGCTTGCATCGGCAAGTGGCATCTCGGCATGGATTGGGTGGAAGGAAAGCCAGGTAGCGAAAAGGAAGTGCCCATCGGTGCGAAGATGACCGGTGGCCCGAACGCGCTCGGTTTCGATTACTTCTTCGGTTTTACTCACGCGCGCAACATCGGCACGATCGTCGAGCAGGATCATGTCGTCGCTCATGTGGAGCCGGTGGAAAATCAACCGCTGATGGCGAAGAAAGCAGTGGAGTGGATCGATCAACGAAAAGCCGGCGAGCCATTCTTCCTCTATTACCCGCTCGGCATCCCGCATGAGCCGATTGTGCCCTCGGAAGAGTTTGTCGGGAAGAGCCGCGCAGAGGATGTGGTGAAGAAGGACCCGAAGTATGGCGACTGGCTTTACGAAGGCGATGCCTTTCTCGGTAAGATCTTGGAAGTACTGGAGCGCAATCATTTGGCAGAGAACACGCTCATCATCGCCACCAGCGACAATGGCGCTGAGCATCGCGCGTATGAGCCGCTGCGCGAATCCAAGCGCAGCATCTATGAAGGCGGGCATCGCGTGCCGTTCATCGTGCGCTGGCCCGGCAAGGTGAAGCCCGGCTCGGTGAACGATCACACTGTCTGCCTCAACGACCTCATGGCCACCGCCGCTGAAATCACGGGCGCGAAGATTCCCGACAACGCCGGCGAGGACAGCGTGAGCTTGCTCCCGGAGCTGCTTGGCACCTCGAAGGACGGCACGCGCGAGGCCACCATTCATCAGTCGGCGGCTGGCGATCTCGCGATCCGCCAGGGCCCGTGGAAAATGATCTATCACAAGAGCGGCCAGCGCGAACTCTACAACCTGCAAGCGGATCTGAGCGAGACGAAGGATGTCCTCGCTGCGAACGCGGAGGTCGCTGGGAAAATGACGACGCTCATGCAAGGATACATCGACAACGGCCGCAGCACCGCAGGCCCGGCGCAGAAGAAAGACTTCGACCTCTCAATCATTGGCGAAGGCGAACAACCGGCTAAGCCGAAGAAGAATCGAAAAACGAACAAGTAAACTCATCCATGAAGCCGATCACCATACTCATCACTACCGCGCTACTTGTCGCATATTGGAACACTCTGCAGGCCGCATCGGCGGCTAAGCCAAACATCCTGCACATCCACGCCGACGACCATCGCGCCGATGGTGCTCGCGCACTTGGGAATCCCAAACTCCAAACTCCCAATCTTGATTCGCTCGTCGAGAGGGGCATGACCTTCACGCATTGCTACACCATGGGTTCCAACATCGGAGCAGTCTGCGTTCCGAGTCGCACGATGATGCTCACGGGTCGTTCGTGGCAGCGCATTCCTGGCGCACCTGACGCAGCAGCCAATGCCAAGGAACCGACGACGTTTTTGCCACGTGTCATTCAGGCTGCTGGCTATCAAACCTTTCACATGGGCAAGTATGGGAACGGTTTCCCCGCGGGGCTCGCAGAGTTTGAAACGACCATCAAGGATGATGCCCACGGCAAAGAAGCGGAGGAGGATCGTGCTCATTGCAGCCAACGTCTAGCCGACAACACCATCAAGTTCCTCAAAACACGCACAACATCACACGAAGAGAAACCCTTCTACATCTACATCGCACCGCCTGTGCCGCATGATCCACGTTCGGCTGAACCGCAGTTTCATGCGCTCTATGATGCTGCCAAGGTCACACTCTCACCCGCATTTATGCCACAGCATCCCTTCGACAATGGTGAAATGACCGTGCGCGATGAAAAGCTTGCCCCATGGCCGCGCACCGAGGCAAATACGAAGCAGCAGAATGCCGATTATTACGCCTGCGTCACCGGACTCGATCATCATATCGGGCGCATCTTTGCCGAACTGAAAGCCAGTGGCCAGTGGGAGAATACGATCATCATTTTCAGCGCTGACAATGGACTCTCGCTTGGTGAACACGGTTTGTTTGGGAAACAAAACCTCTATGAGTTCGGCGGCATGCACGTGCCACTCATCATCGCAGGCCCAAGCATTCCGAAGGGCAAGAGCGAGGCGTTGGTTTATCTCATGGATTTGTTCCCGACCTTCGCAGATTTTGCAGGCGCAAAGATCCCCGATGGTATCGATGCCAAAAGCCTTGTCTCGATCCTGAACGGCACGCAACCAAAGGTCCGCGATGTGCTCTACACGGCCTACCGCGACTGCCAGCGCGCCATTCGCGATGAGCGCTGGAAACTCATCCGCTATCCACTTGTGGATCGCACCCAACTTTTCGATCTCAGCAACGATCCTCATGAGCTAACCAACCTCGCCGACAAACCCGAACACGCAGTAAAGGTTGCCGAATTGACCGCATTGCTGACCAAAGAAATGGCTAACCATGCGGATAAGTCCCCACTCACAGTCGCCAATCCCAAGCCTGCTGAATGGACGCCGCCAGCTCCCGGTAGCGAACCCACCAAGCAAGCCAAGAAGAAGCCAGCAGACGGACAGGCTAACAATCGAATCAGAGTCGATAGCGCACTTCATTTCGCCAATTGGGACACCAACAAAGACGAATTCGTGACGCTCGAAGAGTATCAACTCGGCCAAAAGAAACGCAAAGGACTCGAAGCGGGCTTCAAAGCCTACGACAAGAATGCCGACGGCAAATTGAGCCGTGAGGAGTATGTAGATCCTCGAGCGAAATGAAGAAGACGAACTGAGAAGTGGTGCCCAGGAATTGAAATGGCCCAAGGCTGCAAGAAACACATCCTTGGCTTACTTATAAACTCACCATGAAACGCCGTTCCTTTATATCCACCTCCGCAGCCTCTGCCTTTGGTTTTCAGTTTGTCCCCGCGCATGTACTGCGCGCGCAAGGCGATACCAAAACACCTGCCAACAAGATTCGACTGGCTGTGGTCGGCTGTGGTGGTCGTGGCGCTGCTGATTTAGGCGACATGGCGACTGAGGACATCGTGGCAATGTGCGATGTGGATGAGCGGCGTGCGGCGGAGAGCTTTAAGAAGTTCCCGAAGGCGCGGCGCTTCACCGATTTTCGCAAGATGTTCGATGCAATGAACAACGAGATTGATGCCGTGCTCGTCGCCACGCCGGATCACACTCACGCGGTGATCACACTCGCAGCCATCGGTCATGGAAAGCATGTGTACTGCGAGAAACCGCTGGCGCATACCATCGCAGAAGTGCGGGCGATGCGAAAGGCGGCGCTGGAGAAGAAGGTGATCACGCAAGTGGGCAATCAGGGCCATTCGTCTGACAGTATTCGACTGTTCGTGGAGATGGTGCAGTCTGGGGCAATCGGCAATGTGTCGGAGATTCACGCCGGCTGCGATGCCTTCCGCGAAGTGTATTGCCAGATCAGCAAACAGCAGGCGATGCAAGCGGAGAAGCATGAGACACCGAAGGAACTCGACTGGGACCTGTGGCAAGGGCCGCTGAAAACGCGGCCATTTAATCCTGCCTATGTGCCGTTTAGCTGGCGCGGCTTTTCGGCCTTCGGCAGCGGGTGCATTGGCGACTGGATCTGCCACGTCGTCGATCCGTCATTCTGGGCACTCGATCTCGGCATGCCAGCGACGATCACGGCAGAGACGAAGGGCTATGATCCGGTCAAGAATGCCGAGTTTTACCCGCAGGGCACGCGCATCACGTATGAGTTCCCGGCGAAGGGTAATCGCGGACCGGTGAAGCTGATCTGGCACGATGGTGACTTTGGCATCCCGGCACCCGAGGAACTCAAACAGGACAACCGCAAGGTCGTCGGCACCGGCGCGGTGGTGATCGGTGACAAAGGCAAGATCATGCACGGCTCGCATGGTGCGGGTGGCACGCGCCTGATTCCCGAGGCGAGCATGAAGGACTTCAAGCTGCCGGAGAAGACGATTCCGCGTGTGCCGAAGGGCAATCATCAGCAAGACTGGCTCAACGCCATCCGCGAGAACCGGCCAGCGGGCTCGAGCTTTGAATACGGCGGTGCTTTGAGCGAGATCGGCCTGCTTGGTATGATCGCCGTTCGCCGCAGCGGCACACGTTTAGAGTGGAACAGTGAGGCGATGAAGTTCACGAATGACAACGAAGCGAACACGCTGCTGAAGCCGGAATATCGCGACGGGTGGAGCTTGTAGCTGATTCGGTGAAAGAGGGTGCCATTGGAGTGGGTAATGTTTTTAGCCACTAAATCCCCCCATGGCTGTGACATCCCCCAAAACTCCTTTTCCATGGCCTGCGCTGTGGATGCTAACGACGTGCGCCTTTGCGGCACCGGCGCAGCATCCTGGCGCAGCGATTTACCAGAAGCTCTGCGCAGAGTGCCATGGGGATCGTGGACAGGGTGTGGAGGACGAATACGATGAAGCGCTGGTCGGCGAGAAGACCATCGAGGCGCTAGCGCGGCAGATCGACCGCACGATGCCGGAGGATGCGCCGGAGAAAAGCACGCCGGAAGATTCCAAATTGATCGCGGAGTATATTTACGATGCCTTTTACTCGCCCACAGCCCAGGCGCGGCTGAATCCAGCGAAGAAGGAACTAGCGCGGCTAACGATCGACCAGTTCCGCAACAGCGTGATGGATGTGATTGGGCGCTTCCGCATGGGGCCGGGCTTTGACCGTCCGGTGAACGCGGAGCAGGGCTTGAAGGCGACTTATCGCGGTGTGGAGCTGCCGAAACCGGGCGAGAAGGCCGTGGACACGACACCCAAGAAGGGCATCAAGGCGAAGCGTCCGAACAAGACCATCGAGAAGGTGGAGCCGGTGATTTCATTCCACTGGGGGCCGGAAAGCCCGGACAAGGCGGTGCTGGAGGCGGAGCAGTTTCAAAACCGCTTCGAGGGCAGCGTGGTGGCGACTGAGACTGGCGTGTATGAGTTCGTGGTGAAGTCGGAGAACGGCTTTCGCTTGTGGATCAATGACACGAACGAGGGAGATGCGCTGATCGACGGCTGGGTGAGCGCCGGGCCGCAGGTGCGGGAGGAGAAGAAGAGTCTCTATCTGGTTGGCGGCCGTGCCTACCGGCTGCAACTGGAGCACTTCAAATTCAAAGAGAAATCCGTGTCCATCGAGCTGTGGTGGAAGACGCCGCATGGCGTGAAGGAGCTGATCCCCGCGCACGCGCTGCGCACGGAGCGCACCCGCGAGCTGATGATCGTGAGCACGGAATTTCCGGCGGATGACAGCAGCGGCGGCTATCCACGCGGCACCACTATTTCGAAGGCCTGGGACCAGGCGGTGACGGATGCGGTGATCGCCACGGCGGAGCATGTCGTGGAAAACCTGGATGAGCTCGCGCAGACAAAGGCGGCAGCGCCGGATCGAGGCGAGAAGTTACGCAAGTTCGCGAACACGTTTGCCGAGACAGTCTTCCGCAGGCCCTTGAGCGAGGACTTGAAGCAGATTTTCATCGAATCGCAGTTCAAAGCGGTCAAGACGCCGGAGACGGCGGTGAAGCGCATCGTGATGCTGGCGCTGAAGTCGCCGCAGTTTCTGTATCCCAACCTGCGCGAGGGCGAAGCCACTGATGACTTCGACGCGGCCTCACGGCTTGCGCTGACACTGTGGGATTCGATTCCTGACAAGAAGCTCGCGCAGGCCGCCGCGTCAGGAAAACTCAAAACGCGTGAGCAAATCCAGGCTGAGGCGCGGCGGATGCTGGCGGACTCGCGCACGAAGGCAAAGTTGCATGGTTTCTTCCACCAGTGGCTGGATTTGGAACGCGCCGAGGGCACCAGCAAGGACCCGAAGATCTTCCCGGACTTCACGCCCGAGCTACTGGCGGATTTGCGCGAATCGCTGCTGCAATTCATCGACGAGGTCGTGTGGAGTGAGAAGTCCGACTACCGCGAGCTGCTTCAGGCCGATTACCTGCTACTCAACGAGCGTCTGGGCAAGTTCTACGGCCATCCGGTCACGGGTGAGGAGTTTCAGCGTGTGGGCTTTGATCCGAAGCAGCGTGCGGGCGTGGTCACGCATCCGTATCTACTCGCCTCGCTCGCCTACACGAAGCAATCGTCGCCGGTGCATCGCGGCGTGTTTTTGACGCGCAATATCGTGGGCATGTCACTGAAGCCGCCGATGAAGGCGGTGGTGTTTGAAGACAGCCACTTCAATCCACAGCTCACCATGCGCGAGAAGATCACCGAGATGACGCGCAGCGGCGGCTGCATGGCCTGCCACAGCATGATCAACCCACTCGGCTTCAGCCTGGAGAATTTCGACGCCGTGGGCCGCTGGCGCACGAAGGACAACAACAAGCCCGTCAATCCCGTGGGCGAACTCACGACGGCGGAGGGCAAGACCGTGCGCCTCACCGGGCCGCGCGACATCGTGAACTACGTCGCGAACAACCCCAGCGGCCACCGTGCCTTCATCCGTCATCTGTTTCATCACCTCATCAAACAGGAACCCTCCGCGTATGGCATTGCCACGCTTGAAAACCTCCAGCGCGACTTCGCCGCCAACAACTGCAACATCCAAAAGCTCATCCTCGACATCGCCATCATCGCGACTGAGTTGAATTAACCTATATCGCACCACCTTCATGAAACACCTCGACCGCCGCCAATTCCTCCGCGACCTCGGTATCTCTGCCGGGGCGCTGCCGTTTCTCACCGGCCTGCCAAGCCTCACCGGCGCTCCCGCTCCGCAGAAACGCCAGCGACTCGTGATCATGTTCTCGCCGAACGGCACGCTACCAAATGAGTTCTGGCCGGATCAGGAAGGCGCGGAGTTCAGCTTCAAGTCGATCCTCAAGCCGCTGGAGCCGTTCAAGAAGCAGATGCTCATCCTCCACGGCATCGCCAACAAGGTCACAGGCGACGGCGACAGCCACATGCGCGGCATGAGTTGCCTGCTGACCTGCGACGAACTGCTCAAAGGCAATATCATGGGCGGCGGCGGCAATCCTGCGGGCTGGGCCAGCAACATCTCCATCGACCAGGAGATCAAAAACTTCCTGCAGAGCCGCAAGGAGACGAAAACGCGCTTCGGCTCGCTCGAATTTGGCGTCGCCGTGCCGGAGCGTGCCGATCCATGGACGCGCATGAGTTACGCCGGTGGCAACCAGCCCATCGCGCCCATCGACGATCCGCACCAGATTTTGAAAAAGGTGTACGGCAAGATGAAGGACAAGGAAAGCCTCGTGAGCATCCTTGATGACGTGCGCGAGGACTTGAAGCGCGTCTCCTCGAAGCTCAGCGCCCGCGACAAGGCGCTGCTGGACCAGCACATGACACTGGTGCGCGGATTGGAGCAGGACCTGGCGGAGGCGGACAAGCAGGGCAAGCTTCTGCATCCCGTGCCCGCCGTCGATCCCAGCATCGAACTCGTGAACGACAACACGCCGCAGATCAGCCGCATCCAGATCGACCTGCTGGTCAATTCGCTCTCCAACGACATGGCTCGCGTGGCCACACTGCAATACATGCGCTCCGTCGGCATGGCGCAGATGCGCTGGCTCGGTGTCGAGGAAGGCCACCACAGCCTCTCGCATGACCCGGACGACAAAAAAGACAGCTACGAGAAGCTCATGAAGATCAACACCTGGTTCGCCGGTGAGTTTGCCTACATGGCCAAACGCCTCGCCGAAACGCCGGAGCCAGCCGGTGAAGGCAGCATGCTCGACAACACGCTGCTGGTGTGGACGAACGAACTCGGCAAAGGCAACACGCACACGCTGGACAACATCCCTTACGTGATGGTTGGCGGCGGCTTAGGCTTCAAGATGGGCCGTAGCCTCAAATTCGACAAAGCCGCCCACAACCGCCTCTGGATGAGCGTCGCCCAAGCCATGGGCCACGACTTGAAGACTTTTGGCAAGAAGGAGCTCTGCGAAGGCGGGGCTTTGAATCTGGCAGCGTGAATCATCATTTGCCTCGGTTCGTTGTTCCTCTAGCCTTGCGGATCTATGAGCGATCCAACCCGCAGCCCCGAGAGCATCGAAACATCGTTTGCCCCTTTTCGCCAGAAAATGCAGGCCGCTGGCCTTAGCGAGTCTGCCATTCGAGCTTTTCGCGGTAGTTACGCGGCCTTGCTGGCCGGTGAGACGGGGATGATCCCGGAGATCACCATTGCCGCAGCGAAAGAGCTGCCTTGTGCCGATACGCTCACTCCGCCGGATGCCGCACGCGCGGCAACACTGCTGAAGCAAACCGTGCTCATCAAGCTCAACGGCGGCCTCGGCACAGGCATGGGTTTGGAGAAGGCCAAGTCGCTGCTGCCGGTGCGTGGCGACGACACGTTTCTCGATTTGATCGCGCGTCAGATTCTTCGCATGCGCGCGCAGACCGGCAACGAAGTGCCTTTGTTCATGCTCATGAACAGCTTCAGCACCTCGGCGGACACGGCTATGCATCTCGCTGCGCGTTTCCCGCAGCTTGGTGGGACAGAGACATGGGAACTCATGCAGAACAAGGTTCCCAAGGTGCTGGCAAGTTCGTTGGAACCTGCAGCATGGCCGGCTAATCCCGATCAAGAATGGTGCCCGCCAGGCCATGGCGACATCTATGCGTGCCTGGTTGGTTCTGGCTGGCTGGATCGCCTGCTCGGCGGTGGTGTGCGCTATGCGTTTGTGTCGAACTCGGACAATCTCGGTGCCACGCTCGATTCGGCGATCTTGGCTTGGTTTGCAGACAGTGGCATGCCTTTTGCCATGGAAGTCACTCGTCGAACGGAGTCGGACAAGAAGGGTGGTCATCTCGCGGTGCGGCTGAGCGACGGGCGCTTTCTGCTGCGCGAGTCTGCGCAGTGCCCGAAAGATGACGAGAAGCACTTTCAGAACATCGATCTGCACCGTTACTTTAACACAAACAACCTGTGGATTGATCTCCAAGCACTCAAGCTCGCGCTTGAAGCAAACGACGGCCTCATTCCACTGCCGCCTATCATGAACAAGAAGACGGTCGATCCGCGCGATAGCAGTTCGTCTGCGGTCATCCAAGTGGAGACGGCGATGGGCGCAGCGATCGAATGCTTTGCCGGCGCTGGTGCCATTGAAGTATCGCGTGTGCGCTTTGCCCCAGTGAAAACCACGAGCGATCTACTGGCTGTGCGTTCCGATGCCTACGAGCTCACCGAAGACTTCTGCCTGCGTCTGCACCCCAGCCGCAACGGTCAACCACCGCACCTGCATCTCGATCAAAAGCTGTGCAAGCTGGTGGATGGCCTAGAGCAGAACTTCCCACACACACCAAGTCTATTGCACTGTCACAGCCTGCTGGTGCATGGCCCAGTCGAATGTGGCGCGGGTGTCGTCTTCAAAGGCGATGCTGTGATTCACAATCACACAGGCACAGCAGTGAAGCTCAAAGCCGGTGTGCATGAAGGACAAATCAGCGTGGATTGATCTTTGCTGCTAAAGAAACATCAATCCAGCGAGCGCTTTGGCGGTGCGATGGTGACAGCCGCAGCAGCACCCGCTTTGGCACGAGCCGCAGTGGGAGCGAGACGTTGCACCTCGTAGCCAGTCACATTTAGAGCGAGATCTAGTTTGGCAAGAAATTCCCAGGTAGCAGCGACACCGACTTCGTCGGCGATTTTACGAGCTTCGAGATAGGCCGAAAAAGCATCCGGCATAACTTGGAAGACGGCGACGCCATTAGGATCTGCCTTGATGTCGCGCATGAGGCGGATGTAGGCGGAGTTAGGCTGTTTCATGGCTTCAATGGTCTCCCCGCCGCCGCCTTTGGGTGTGAGAGCCAGTTGCACATAGGGCAAGGTGGGAATGATTTTCGGTTCCATGGCATACGAGCCAGAAATGAGCGGATTGGAGGCAGCACGTTGCAGCAGTGCTTGGATGCGCGTGGCATCGTAGATGGTGCGCGTCTTGCTGATGTTTTCGATACCTTTGACCTTACCGAGATCGTGGAAGTAGTCGGTGATATCCTTCGGCGTGGCCTTGACCTCTTTGGACAACGCACCCCATGAAAAAGTGATCTTATTACCTGCCACGACGGCTTTGATCACGGGCGTCAAAGGATCGCGGGAGGGGTCGAGTTTGATCCACTTGGAAACATCTCCCTTCGCAGCAGCCGCGACAGCTTCAGCAACAACGGGCACAGGCTGACGAGTCGGCACAGCGATGTCGGTGAGCGCGGCGAGCAGCTGCTTCGTGGGAACAATGCCACCGTCTGACAATGCTTTATAAGCCTGCGCGGCCAGTTCCATCTGCACTCGATCGACCAATGGCGCGATTTCAGGCCAGGCTTTCTGTGCATTGGCAGGGGAACCAAGAATACCTTCGAGCAGTTTGGCGAAGGTAGGGTATTCCACCTTCTGGAACTCAAGCTGCGACTTCACTTTCTCCATGCCGTCGAGGATGGGCTGCAAGAACTTGGTTTGATTGAAGGTCAGCACACCTTGTTTGGCGACGAGGATACGCGTTTCGACCGGTTTTTCAGGATAGGGGCGCGGATTGGGCAGGCGCACATAGGTTGGCGGTGGTGGCTTGAACTCCGGCGTCTGATCGAGCAATGCCTTCAAACGTTCCAACTCTTGCAGCATCTTGTCGGTCTCCGCCTTGGCCAGTTCACGTTCTTTCTGGCGGTCTTCGAGCTGCTTTTTGAAAACATCGAGGTCCATGAATTTCATCTTGGACTGCATCTCTGAGGTATCGACGGTCTTGAGGTCTTCGATGGCTTTTTTAAGTGCGGCCTCGGCCTGTTTTTGCTTTTCCTTGATCTCCTCGGGAGTCAGGAGCTTGGGCAACTCTTTGACCTGCTGGGTGATCTCCTTGAGTTCCTCAGGAGTGACCGGTGGCAGGTCAGAGAGTACTTTTTTGACGGCGCTGGTCACGCTGAGACCGACCATGACGAGCACGATGATAAGTACGCCGACGACGTTGGTCATCGTGTCCATCAAGGCGACGAACGGCAACTCCTGCTCCTCGTGTTTGCGTTTCGACATGGCGGTCAGGTGGTTTTCTTCGGCACCGCAGGTGGCGTGGCTGGCGGAGCGGGCACGGCAGCGGGTGGCGGCGAGATTTTGCCGCGAAACTTTTCAAACATGGCGAGATCAAGTACGCCGCGGCCGGGGATGGGCAGCTTGCCCACGCGCACCTTGTATTCGTTATCCGCACGTCCAGCGCCGTTGTTGAAAGCGCCCTGCCCATCGTCTCGAATCAAGAATAGCACGAGTGACTTTGGGTTCTTCGCCACTTCGGTGAGGAAATGATTGTAGGCCACATCGGCGACGACAACCTCGGCGGTGGCACTGAGACGATAATCCTCACCCCAAGCACCCAGAATTTTCAAAGCGCCTGCACTGGCCTCGACGAAATAAACTTTCGTATCCGGTGCCATGCCGCTGCCGGAAGGCTGCACGATGACCGGCGGCACTTTTTTGTCCGGTGGCACCTCGCGTTTTTTGAGTTCGGCCATGAGCAGCGCGATTTCTTTCTTGCTGTCGAACTGCTGCTTTTTCATGCCCTCGATTTCGAGCAGCAAACCATCCAGCTCCTTCTGCATTTTCTGGCTGATCTTGAGGTTGGCCTCCTGGATGTCCTTCGACGTTGAGAGTAACTTATAGAGCTTGATGTAGCGCTGCTGTTTTTCGTCGATCTGCTTCTGCAGTTCATCGAGCGTGGCGAGTTTTTCCTTGAGCACGACCTCCTGCGCCTTCACTTCCACAATCTCTTTGCGCATGCGTTTGGCCGCCTGCGCCTGCTGAATTTCCTCTTCCGTGCGTCCTTCGGTCTGCTGTGTCTGCGAAATACACAGCACAACGATGATGAGAATCAGCACACCGATGAGCGAGCAAAGGATGTCCAGAAACGGGACCAGGAGGATCTCGTCTTTGGCGGCATGACGGCGCTTTGCCATAACGATTCAGTAATGAATGGTGAAACGAGCGTGAGTCACGACTTGCTGAACCAGCCCTTCTTTTTGACTTGGTGAATGAGAATCTGCTTCCCGCCCAACTCCGAGAGCAGGTTGTTCAAAGACTGAATGCCGCTGGCGAGCGCCCGGGTGTAATCTGTGGTCGATTTGACACTGTCATTCACTGCATTGGTCATGTCTTCGCGCATGCGGTTCAAGGTAATGGCAAACTCGGAATCCACCCGCTGCTGGTGTGCAGCAGCGCGTTTATCCAGGTTATCGGCCTGCTCTTTGATCTGTTTGGAGAGTGCGTTGAGATCGACAAGGAAATCCTTCTGCGCGTTCGCCACGGCCTTAACCAGCGTGTCCATGATCCCGGTAGTGTCGCCACCGGCAATGCTGCCACCATCATTGAGCCGGGGGAGAAGCACTTCATTGCAGAATGAGTCGATGTCATTCAGGCAGTCATCCTCGGCCTTCATCATGGTGTTCAGCGGGAAATTCAGGAACATGGCGAGCACGAGGCCAAGCAACGTCGCATCGAAAGCCGTGCCCAAACCGCCGGTCACTTTCCCCAGCGTGCTGGTGACTTCTTTGAGATCGGTCATGTTGCCGAAATTCATGCCACCGATAGCGTGGGAGAGACCAATGACGGTGCCGATGAAGCCGAGGATGGGAATCGCCCACAGGAAGGCTTTGAGCAGCGCGTAACTGCCACCGATGCGCATGCTGTCGATGTCCGACTGGCTGGATAGCATGTTCGACACATCCCCTGCGTTTTGCTTCACTTCGAAAAGTTCCAGCGCCTTGCGAATGCGGTTCACCATCATGCTGTCGCGAAGGCGATGCGGCAGCTTGTAGAGGTTGTCGATGAACTGGCCCACGTTGTCGCGGTTGATCTCCGCGCCCAGCTCCCAAGGAAGCACATCGAGCAGCAGAGCTTTGCGCTGATGGCTGAGCTTTTGCAGCTTCAAGTAGAGAATCGACATCGCCCAGGTGAAGAACAACGTGTTGGTGAAGCTGACCAGCATGTGCTTGTAAAACAACGATGCTACGAACTGCATGCCGGTGTAAGTGGCGGGCGAGGTGCCTTCTGGAGCCTGAAATGGAAACAGAATGCCCACCCATGCCAAGAACAGCACGAGGCCGATGGCGAAGCTCAAAAAGCCGTTCGGATTTGTCGGGTCGATTTCCTCCCAGCCACCACGCTCACCGCGTTCACTGCCACTGCTAGTAGGAAGTGGCTGCTCCGGCGCCGAAGCCCCGTGCTCATATTCGGCACCAAATGCATCATTTTCCGCCGGAGGCGGGGCCACCTCACTGGGAGCGGGTAAGCCCGAAGGTGCAGGCAGGCTGGACGCCGGTGACGCTGCGGCCGCAGGAATGCTCAGCTTGGTGTTGCAGCCGGGGCAGCGGACGATTTTCCCAGCCATTTCCGGCTCGGCCTTGAGCTGCATGTTGCATGAGGGGCATTTGAACGTCACGAGTGATTTCCTCCAAGGTGAATGAGAATTGAAATAGACGAGTCAGTACGTAGCGGAAAGCCAACTCCATCGACAAGAAGATTCTTGGGATGAATTCACTTTGTTGGTTTCTAGAGCGGCTGTTTCGCACAAATCCTTGCCATTAGCTCCCCCTGCCGCTTACATCTGCCTGCCCATGTCCGCCGACCACCCCGCTGCACTCGAGAAATTTGTCAGCTTCGCCCAGTCGCTTAAAGGTGACGAGAAGGGCGTGGCACCGATTTACCTCAACGCGCTGTTCCAGGCCTTCGGCCATGATGGCACCCAGCAGGCCGGGGCCACACATGAGCACCGCATCGCCAAAGGTGCCGGGGCGAAGGGCAAGAACTTCGCCGACCTGCTCTGGCCGCAGCGTGTGTTGTTCGAGATGAAGTCACGCGGCGTGAAGCTTGAGCGCCATTACGACCAAGCCTTCGACTACTGGACGCACATCGTCCCACACCGCCCGCCGTATGTCGTGCTGTGCAACTTCGATGAGTTCTGGATCTACGATTTCAACCAGCAGCTCTTTGATCCGGTCGATAAGATCAAACTGGCCGACTTGCCGCAGCGCTGGAGCGCGCTGGCCTTCCTGCTGCCGCATGAGCAGAAGCCGTTGTTCGCGAACAATCGCGTCGAAGTCACCCGCAAGGCCGCCGCGAAGCTGGCGGAACTGTTCCGGGCGCTGTTGCAGCGTGGCGAGGATCGTGCGCGGGCGCAGCGCTTCGTGCTGCAACTGCTCGTCGCCCTCGTATCCGAAGACATGGGCCTGCTGCCCGATTTCATCCTCAGTCGTCTAATTCAAGAGTGCCGGGAGCAAAAGCTGAGCACGTTTGATCTCATCGGTGGCCGGTTCCAAGGCGTGCCGTATTTCAACGGCGGTTTGTTTGCCGACATCGACGCGCTGGACCTCAGCCGTCACGAGATCACGACTCGAACAGGCTGCCGACTTCGACTGGAGCATGGTGAAGCCGGAAATCTTCGGCACGCTGTTTCAGGCCAGCATGGACGATGGCAGCGCGAGCGGACGCGATGAACGTCATGCCTTCGGTGCTCACTTCACCAGTGAGTTCGACATTCAGAAAGTCGTCGGCCCCACCATCGTGCGGCCATGGCGCGAGCGCATGGCGAAGGTCTGGAACAAAGTCGGCCAGCTCAAGGAAGTGCTGCGTGACCTGCGCCTCTACCGCGTGCTCGATCCCGCCTGCGGCTCCGGCAATTTCCTCTATGTGGCCTATCGTGAACTGAAACGTCTGGAGCGCGAAATCCTCCTGCGACTCTCCGAGATCAGCAAAGGCGAGCCGCTGGAGACCGCCGTGTCGATTCATCAATTCTACGGTCTCGACATCATGCCATTCGCCGTGGAACTCGCCAAGGTCACGCTCATGCTCGCCAAAGAACAGGAAGTGCGTGAAGCCGCCAAGCTCCAGGATAGCGACGGCCTCCTCGTGCTGGAACAGCCGCTCCCGCTCGACAATCTGGACAGGAACATCGTCTGCGCGGATGCGCTGTTCACGGAGTGGCCGAAAGCGGACGCGATCATTGGCAATCCGCCGTATCTCGGCTCACGCTACATCGCCAACGAACATGGCTACGACTATGTGAACCGTCTCTATGCGCGCTTTCCGGGCGTTCCCAAGATGGCCGACTTCTGCACGCACTGGTTTCGCATAGCGCATGACACGTTGTCCGAGGGTGGGCGAGCAGGGCTTGTTGGCACGAATACGATTCGTCAAAACGAAGGCCGTGAGGCCAGCCTTGATTACATCGTCGAAAACGGCGGCATGATCAGCGCGGCGGTATCCACGCAAGTCTGGTCGGGCGATGCGGCGGTGCATGTGAGCATCGTGAACTGGCTCAAGGGAACCGAAGATGGATTGAAGCAGTTGCACACCCAGCTCGGCGACAACGAAAGTGATCCATGGAAGCTCGAAAACGTAGCCAGCATCTCACCATCGCTCTCCACCGGTATTGATGTCAGCAGCGCCCAAGATTTGGCGGGCAACCAGAAGCCCAAGAAGGTGTTCGTCGGCCAGTATCCCTTCCACGAAGGGTTCATGCTCACTCCTGAAGAAGCTGAGACATGGATCATGGACGAGCCGAAGCTGGCTGAATGCCTGCGCCCCTACATGATCGGGCGTGATCTGGTGGAACTGGGCCAGCCTTCACGCTGGATCATCGACTTTGGTCAGAACGACATCTTCCATGCGCGCTCCTACGAACGCGCCTTTGAGCGGGTGAAAGCCGTCGTGATGCCGGATGTGCTGGCGCATGCCGAGGAAGAAAAGGCAAAAACCGGCAAAACCACCACACGCTGGACCCGTGTGGCTGAACGCTGGTGGCAGTTTCGCGATTACCAGCCCGGCACCATTGCCGCTGTTCGCAGCGTGCCTCGCTATGTGGCCTGCTCACGCGTCACCAAGCGTCCTATTTTCGAATTCGTCAGCAGCACCATCAATCCCGACAACACGCTCATCGCGTTTCCGCTGCCCGACAATTACAGCCACGGCATTTTGCAGTCGGACTGCCACTGGCTATGGTTCAATGCACGCTGTTCCACCCTCGCAGGAACGTTCCGCTATACCAGCGACACGGTCTTCGACACCTTTCCGTGGCCGCAGAATCCAACCAGGAAGCAGATTGAAGCCATTGCCAGTGCTGCGGTCGAACTGCGCGGCCTGCGCCACACCATCATGGCGCAGATGAAATACTCGCTGCGTGATCTGTATCGCACGCTCGAAGATCATGGGGCCAACCCTTTGCGCGATGCGCACGCCAAACTCGATGCCGCCGTTCGCGCCGCCTACAACATGCCCAAAGACGCGGAGGTGCTGCAATTCCTTCTCGATCTCAACCACGCCTGCGCCGCCAAAGAGCAAGCCGGTGAAACCATCACGCCACCCGGCCTGCCGCTTCCAGAGAACGAGCACGCCCAATTCATCACCGCAGACTGCATCAAGGCGGACCCACTCGACGGTGGTACCGATGAATCTCGTGCCGCTGCGGCTCACTTCCACAGCGCTATCGTGCAGGAAGAACCGGCGAAATATGGGTGAGCCTACTTGCTAAAGCAGTTCTTCCACAAACCGCTTGGAGTCGAAGGGCTGGAAGTCTTCGACCCGTTCGCCGAGGCCGATGAAGCGGGTGGGAACGCCGAGTTCCTGCTGAATGGCGACAAGGATGCCGCCTTTGCCACTGCCATCCAGCTTGGTGACAATGAGTCCCGTCAGCGGGATGGCTTTATTGAATTCACGAGCCTGCTGCAAGGCGTTGGAGCCGGTGGTGGCATCGACGACGAGCAGAACCTCATGCGGCGAGGTGTCATCTTTGCGGCCAAGGATGCGGTGAATCTTCTTCAACTCCTCCATGAGGTTATGCTTCGTGTGAAGGCGACCGGCGGTGTCACAGATAAGGAAATCCGCCTGCGTTTTGAGGGCAAGTTCATAGCCCTCAAAGCAGACGGAAGCGGGATCACCATTGGGCGGGCCTTTGACGAGCGGAATCTTCAAGCGCTCGGACCAAACGGTGAGCTGCTCGACAGCGGCGGCGCGGAAGGTATCTGCGGCGGCGAGAACAACTTTGTGGCCGTGTTGATGCAGGATATGCGCGAGCTTGGCAGTGCTGGTGGTCTTACCGGTGCCATTAACACCAACCATGAGGAGCACTTTGGGTTTTCCGGCGATGGGATCGAGCGCAGGAACCGTGGCGGGAAGGATCTGACGCACATGCTCGCGCGTGACCTGCACGATGTCTGTGCCATGGAGGGTGCGCTGACGTGATTTGAGGTCCTCGACGATCTGTAAGGAGAGACGCGGGCCGAGATCGCCTGCGATGAGGGATGCTTCGAGATCATCCCAGTCGATATCGGGCTTGGTGAAACGCTGGAGAAGGGTTTTGAAGAAACCGGCCATCTACTCGGGATTTACGATTGAAGGTTTGGAATTTGAAACGGGCCGCAAAGCTCTGGCCAGCTTGTCGAGGACACCATTGACGAAGGAGCCGGATTCGCCGGCACTGAGGGCTTTGGCAATGTCGATGGCTTCGTTGAGGATCACGGGTGCGGGCACGTCGGGGCAATGCAGCAATTCATAGGCGGCAAGACGCAGCACATTGCGATCAACAGCGGCGAGACGCTCGATGCGGAAATTTACGACGATGCTCATGATATGCGCGTCGATTTCATCCTGATGCTCGATGACGCCTTTGATAAGGCTTTCGGCATAAGCGCGAGTGGAGGTTTTGGCGCTGTGGAGCGTCCAGAAGACATCGGCGTCTTCGGGTTTGGTCTCGCCTTGAAGATCACGAGCAAAAAGGAATTGAATGGCGGCTTCGCGGCCGTCGCGGCGTTTTCCCATGAGGTTAGGCGTGGTCGATGGGTTCGCCGGCAAAGCTGGCTTTCATTTTACCGAAGAGATTGATCATTTTGACGCAGGTTTGGGCAGCTTCTGTGCCGCGGTTGATGATAGTGCCAAGGCAGCGCTCCTCCGCCTGCTCTTCGCTGCTGACGAGCAGCACTTCATGAATGACAGGTATGCAATGCCTCACCGCCATCTGCTGCAAAGCATCGGTCACAGAAGCACCCACGAGATCCGCATGCTCAGTCGAGCCACGAATGATGACACCGAGAGCAATGACGGCATCAGGCGCACTGCCACGGAGCACATGCTCAGTGCAGACAGGAATTTCAAACGCACCAGGCACGCGATAGACGTCGATGGAGGCATTCGGTGCGATGATTTCGATTTCTTCTTTGGCAGCATTGAGCAAGCCTTGAACGAAGGTGTTATTATATAAGGAAGCGACGATCGCGATGCTGATCGGCTCCTGAGTGGGACGGGGGCGGCTGGAGGCGGCGTTGGACATGAGGCTAGAGTTTGTGGCCCATCTTTTTCTTCTTGGTTTCGAGGTAGCGGGCGTTTTCGGGCTTCGGCACCGATTTGACTGGCACTTGCTCGACGATTTCGAGTTTGTGACCTTCGAGACCGACAACTTTGCGCGGATTATTGGTCATGAGCAGGATCTTGCGCACGCCAAGGTCGGAAATGATCTGCGCGCCAATGCCGTAATCACGCAGGTCCATGGGGAAGCCGAGTTTGAGATTGGCTTCAACGGTGTCGAGACCCTGCTCTTGGAGCTTGTAGGCCATGATCTTGCCATGCAGGCCAATGCCACGCCCTTCGTGGCCGCGCATGTAAACAATGATCCCCTTCCCTGCTTTGGCGATCTGCTGCATCGCGGCATGGAGTTGGCTGCCGCAATCGCAACGACGTGAGGCGAAGATGTCTCCCGTGAGGCATTCGCTGTGCACACGCACGAGCGTCGGCTCGCCGGGAGTGATGTCACCCATGACGAGGGCGATGTGATGCACGCCATCAAGACTGCTTTTGTAGAGATGCAGTTTGAAGACACCGAAGTCGGTAGGCATGTCCACGACCTCGATTTTTTCGACCAGCTTCTCGCTGAGACGGCGATATGCGATGAGATCGGCGATGCTGCCCATCTTGAGACCGTGCTTCTTCGCGAATTTCTTCAAATGGGGCAGACGAGCCATGGTGCCGTCCGGGTTCATGATCTCGATGAGCACGCCGGCTTCACGCAAACCGGCGAGTCGGGCGAGATCGACAGCCGCTTCGGTGTGACCGGCGCGGCGCAGCACACCACCGGACTTGGCGACGAGCGGATTGATATGACCGGGCTGCACTAGGTCTGTGGCAGTGCTTTTCGGATCAGCCAGCAACCGGATCGTGCGCGTGCGGTCAGCGGCACTGATGCCAGTGGAGATGCCTTTGGCGGCATCAACGGTGACGGTGAAGTCGGTGCGGAAGGCCTCACGATTTTCCGGCACCATGCTGGCGAGATTGAGGCGCTGGGCGATATCGAGCGAAACAGGCACGCAGAGCATGCCGCCGCCTTGGCGCACCATGAAATTCACCATCTCAGCGGTGATTTTTTCGGCGGCACAGATGAGATCGCCTTCGTTTTCGCGGTCTTCGTCGTCGGTGACGATGACCATGCGTCCAGCACGGATGTCTGCGATGACAGACGCCATGGAGTCAAAGACGGGTTCCTTTTTACGAGGCATGGGAGAGGTGGAAAAGAGCCAATACCGCTGATGGCGGCGTTCGGGGGGCAATTATTTAGCGGTTTGGGGTAGCTTTTCCAGCGCGAGCTTGGTTTTTCGTTGCTGCCGCGGAGGGGAAGCGAGTAGAGTTGCCCCCATGCCCCTGCAGCCCAAAATCAAACGCCCGTCCTCGGTGACGGTGGAAGAATTTTTTCAGCTGAATGAAAAAGCGCTCAAATTGAAGCTCGTTGGTACTGATGCAGGTTTCTCCCGCAAGATCAGCGAACCCTCGGTGAACCGCCCTGGTCTGGCGCTCTCCGGCTTTTTCACCTATTTCGCCTACAAGCGTGTGCAGGTGATCGGCAATTCGGAGAGTTCTTTCCTCGAAGGGCTGGAACCCAAGCTGCGTGCGGGACGCTTCAGCCAGCTCTGTTCCTGGGACATTCCGTGCATCGTCATCGCCCGTGGCCATCGCATAGGCGATGATTTGATCGATATCGCCAATAGCGCTGGCATCTCCGTCTTCCAGACAAGCATGATGACGATGAAGTTCCTCAACGCGGCCACGATCAAGCTGGAGTGGGCGTTTGCCCCCAATTTGCTGGTGCATGGCTGTTTGGTCGATGTGCAGGGCATTGGCGTCCTCATTCAAGGAGACAGCGGCTGTGGCAAAAGCGAAAGCGTGATCGGGCTACTGCAACGCGGCGGCAGTCTCGTGGCAGATGACG
>Ga0114970_10001118_pt1 | contig 20136 bp, 20 predicted proteins | sample M_140205_XF_Meta_FD_87030 | JGI IMG/M metagenome (GOLD analysis project Ga0114970, IMG submission 87030) | Freshwater microbial communities from Lake Montjoie, Canada to study carbon cycling - M_140205_XF_MetaG | ecosystem: Environmental > Aquatic > Freshwater > Lake | place: Lake Montjoie... | reverse complement strand
CTCGGATACCGGTTCTAAGATGAATGCCCGTCATCAACCCATCTCTAGGACCTGAACCCAGGCCGCAGGTTATGTAAAGGGCTGAGGCAGTTCCGACCATACCAATTCCGATAAGAGCAAAAATTATCCCCATTGCATAGTTTGTTTGAAGTGGAATCGTTAGAACTCCAACCTCAATCGCTGATGCAATGATCACCATATTTGAAATAGTTCCAAAACCTGGTTTTTCACGAAGCGGAATCCATGCCAAAAGGACTAAAGCGCTGATTCCAAAAGTTGACCAACCCATCGAAATATTCAGGTTTCTTGAAATTCCTTGGGCCAAAACTGACCAAGGACCATTTCCAATATTTGATTGAATGACAAAGGCATCACCTATACCAAAAAGAAAAAGCCCAAAAAATAGAATAAGTACTCGAAGAAATGAAAGATCCCAACGTGAATGAGCCGTCCATGAGGTCACGGGAACAGTTCGGTGTGGACGCAGAAACTCCATAAAAGGATTCGATGACATCGGGGGAGTCTAATGGAATTTAATATCAATCGGCAGGCTATTCTTCAACAATGTTTCCAGGTGTAGGTACTTTTATAAATCTTGTTGCCGTGATTGGTGGAGCAAGCCTGGGAATACTAATTGGCCACCGCTTGGGAATTAAAACTCGAACACTCTTAACCGATGTCTTAGGTTTAGCCACATTATTAGGGGCAGCGTCAGCACTGATTCCTATGTGGTCTGAACGATTTATCCAATCACTTCCTCAAGGTTGGCCACTTTTAGTTGTCCTTGGTTCGTTATTAACTGGTGGGTTAATCGGATCTGCTCTAAAGTTAGAGGATCGCTTGGATCAGCTTGGCGAGAATCTGCGCAAGCGATTTAAAGCTTCAAAGGAAAGTACTTTCGTAGAGGGATTTGTTTCAGCTTCACTGCTTTTTGCGATTGGTCCCTTAGCGATTCTGGGAAGTATCAGCGATGGTATGGGCAATGGAATAGATCAACTTCTACTAAAAAGTTCTCTCGATTTTTTTGCGTCCATGGCGTTTGCATCTTCCTTGGGTTGGGGCGTAGCAGTTGCTGCACTTCCAGTAGGTATATACCAAGGGTTCTGGACAGTGATTGGTTTAGCCCTAGGTGAAATTCTTAGTGGTTATCAGATAGATGCAATGACGATTGTTGGTGGCGTAATGTTGATAGGTATAGGTTTGCGGTTGCTTAACATTAAGCATGTTGCTGTAGGTAATTTACTTCCAGCCCTTGCTATTGCCCCTACGCTTGCAGCGCTCGTTCATGTATTTGCCTAAAAACTATTACCATCTATGACGAAGCGATATTTAACATCGCTTGCGACAGTTCGTTCGTAGGCGGTATTTACGTAATCTGCCTTAATAACTTCTACATCGCTCACAATTGAATGCTCGCCACAAAAATCTAACATCTCTTGCATTTCAGAAATGCCACCGATCATTGAACCAGCTAGACGACGTCGACCATCTAATAAAGTTCCTGGGTTAACTGCGTAAGCTTCTCCTGATAAACCGATTACTACCAGCGTTGCATCCAACTTAAGAAGATTGATATACAGGTTAATGTCCAATGGGGCGCTCACGGTATTGAGAATCAAATCGAAAGATTTCTTTAGGGGATCAAGCGCATTTGGACTACTAGTATCAACAAAATGAGTTGCGCCCATCGCCAAGGCATCATCTTTTTTAGCTGATGAATGTGACAAAACTGTGACTTCAGCACCTAGCGCTGCGGCGAACTTAACACCCATGTGCCCTAAACCACCTAGACCCATCACTGCAACTTTTGAATCCTTGGTCACGCCCCATTTGCGAATTGGTGAATATAAAGTGATTCCAGCACACAACAATGGTGCAACGCCTTCTAGCGCAAGATTTTGCGGAATATGAACTGCATAGTCTTCATTGATTACAAATCCGTTGGAGTATCCACCATAAGCCACGGTCTTTCCATCACGTTCAAGAGTGTTGTACGTACCAGTCATACCTTCTAAGCAATATTGCTGCAATCCACTAGTGCAATTGGCGCAGGTGCGACATGAGTCGATGAAAACTCCTACGCCAATGCGATCTCCTACTTTAAACTTTGTAACTGAACTGCCGATTGAAGTTACGATTCCAGCTATTTCATGGCCTGGAACCATTGGGAAAATCGCTGGACCCCACTCTTCGCGGGCCTGATGAATATCGGAGTGGCAAATACCGGCAAATGAAATTGAAAGACCCACATCATGTGAACCTAAATCACGGCGAGTAAATTCATGTGCAACGAGTTGACCCTTGGCTTCGAGTGCAGCTAATCCGCGAACCTTCACTTGTTCTCCTTTATTTCTGATTATTCTTTAAACGGCAGTGGTTGAGATGATACGTGACCCGCTCTAGATGCGCGCGCTGTAACTTGGCGCATGTGGTGTCTGCGACAAAGAACTTCGTATCCAACTTCGTTGCCTGGAGAAACATCTCCCACAACTACTTGCTCACCTTCGATTACCATCACGCCACCCACAGTTCGGGCGTTATGTGTAGCGCGTGAACCGCACCAACAAAGAGCTTCTACTTGTAATGTGTTTACTCGGTCGGCTAACTCAACTAAGCGAGCTGAACCTGGGAAAAGTGCCGTTCGAAAATCTGTAAGAATTCCGAAGGCATATACATCAATGCCTAGACCATCGACAATGCGTGCAAGTTGTTCAATTTGGACACTTTCATAAAATTGGGCTTCGTCACAGATGATGTAGTCAATTCGATCACCAGCTGAAAGAGAATCAACAACGAATTTGTGCAGATCTAAATCTTGGTGCACTTCTATTGCCGGACTAGATAAACCAAGTCTTGAAGAAATCACCCCGACACCGGCACGGTCCTTATTGGTAAAAATTAATCCAGTTCGACCGCGACTTTGATGATTATGGGCCGTTTGCAGCGCCAACGTCGATTTACCGCTATCCATTGTTCCGCAGTAGTAAATCAATTCAGCCATGGAGCGCATCTTGCCATACAGTTATGAAAACAGCCCCTTACTTTTAAGCGCCGCTTCTAATTTTGGTACTAGAGCCATAGACATATCTACTGAGATGTGAGATGCATCGCGATAGACAACGATGCCATCGATAATCGCTGGACAAATAGCTGCACAAAGCCACGGGGTGGGATCAATGCCTTCAAACCCGGGAACAATGCGAAGCGGACTTTTGCGGGTCGAGTCACAACTTTGTGCTACGCGAGTGGATAAGCAATCCGGAATATTTTCGCGTGGATGGGGAGTATCACCTATGTAAATCGGATGCGTAGTTGATTTAGATACCTCTGCCAACAATTTACGTTGTCCATCGTCCCACCATTTATCCCAGTCCGTGTAACCAGCAGGGGGAGTGAAGTATTGAAAACTGCTTGCAATCACCGCCTCGGGGTGTATTTGTGCGATTCGTTTTAAAGAATTTTTGCGCCATTTCGCACAATCTGCCATTTTGAATGCGCCATCATCTGGACGTATAGAGTCTGTAGAAGGGCAGGCAGATTTGGTTAATGAGATCAGTTTGAAACTGTATTTATTCGCCAGTTTTTCCAAAGCAGGAAACCATTGCGCTGCATGAGAATCACCATAGAGCACAATCGTAACCTTGGAATTCAAATCGCCATATGTACATGGTCCAGAAACTGAGCCGCCATGTGTCACGTGGCATTTATCGTCATATACTTTAGGTTTTGCTGTTACGCGAGCAAAGTCAAACTTTTGTACAGTGGTTCCACTTGTTGTAATGACAGATGAAGCAGTGGAACTAATTGTAATCCCCATTAACGCAGAGATTATGGTTATGGCAATTGCCCCCGTAAATGTGGCACGTGCATTGATTTTGCTATATCGAATCGGTTGTTCAACATATCTACTAGTCAAGTCAGCTAGGAGTACTGTCAACAAAATGCAGAGAATTCTTTCGACAAAATTCAAAGGTCGCGCTAAAGCCACACTTGGAAGGACAAGCGCGGGCCAATGCCACAAGTACAGTGGATATGAAATTGACCCAAGCCATTGACTTAATCGATTATTGCTTAATGCATTAAATACCGGTGGCCAATACTTGACTGTTGCTAGCAGTAGAGCAGTTGCTAACACCGGCAATAAAGCGGTTTTTCCTGGGAAGGGCGTGTTTTCGTTGAAATTTAAAACGGAATAAATCAATGCAGCTATTGCAAGCCACGGGATGACTCTGTTGTTCAATCCAGTTGTCGGTAAGAAAACCAGTAAAGCTCCAAAACCCAACTCCCATGCTCTAGTCGGAAGTGAATAAAAAGCCCAAATGGGAGTTAATTGTGTAAAGAATATTGAAAGAATGAGAGATGCGGCCGTCGACGCAGCAATTCCAATAAATACTGCGCGCTTACTTTTGCGAGCAAGAAAAATAAGAAAAATCGGCCAAACCAAATAGAACTGTTCTTCTACTGCTAAAGACCAGTAGTGGATAAAAGGCGAAGGAGTTGCGCCCAAGTTTTGATAATCATTTTGCCACCAGGCGAAAAGATAGTTGGACATGTAAGTAGCTGCCGCAAAGAAATCACGCCCAAGTGTTGATCTATTAATAGGAGGGAGAATCAACCAGGCAATGAGGGCTGCAATGAAAAGTACAAATACCGATGTTGGAAGAAGTCTGCGAATACGCCTTTGATAAAAAGCTTTTACATCCAGACGCCCCGTTGATTCAATCTCTCGCAGAATTAACCCTGTAATAAGGTATCCGGAAATCACATAGAAGATATCGACACCGATGAATCCACCAGGTAAAAAGTGAGCATGGAAAAAAACTACTAATATCGCTGCTAGTGCGCGTAAACCTTGAATCTGCAGAATGCGCACTTTTAAGCGATCACCAGACTAGAAAGTCGAATGTTCGGATATTTATTTGCCAATCTTTTTCGGCCATCAAGTGATTGAATCTCTAGTAGCGCAACAATCTGGTTGACTTGGCCGCCAGCTTTTACTATTAGATCTATTGCAGCTTCTAAAGTGCCTCCAGTTGCAAGAACATCATCAACTAACAGAACTTGTCGTGTATTTTTCAGAGCATCAACGTGAATCTCCAAGGTATCTGCGCCGTATTCAAGCCCATAGTTTTGTGAAAAAACCTCATGGGGAAGCTTTCCTGCCTTGCGAATTGGTACGAAGCCGCAGTTGAGTTGATTGGCAAGGGCTGATGCAAAAATGAATCCACGCGCTTCAATTCCGGCAACAACGTCGCACTCATTGGCAAAGGTGGCAAGTTCTGAAGTAACTGCAGAAAAGGCGTTTCCATCTGAAAGCAACGGGGTAATATCTTGGAAAAGAATTCCCGGTTTCGGATAGTCCGGAATCGGACGTATGAGAGCCAGGGCCTGCTCAAGCTTCATGACCACATCCTAACTACGTGTCCGAGAGGGGACTTGAACCCCTAATCCCTTGCGGGAACTAACACCTCAAGCTAGCGCGTCTGCCAATTCCGCCACCCGGACTAAGTGCTGGGAAAGGATAGCAATTGGGTGAGAGAATGGCTAAATGACTACAACATCACGCACTGAACTAGAAAATGAAGTAATCAGAATTTGCCAGGAGTTGATCCGTATCCCATCTGTCAATTTTGGTGATGGCAAGGGTGATGAAAAAGCTGTAGCTGAGCATGTGATGAAACTTCTGTCCGAAGTTGGAATTGAATCCAAGATGTATGAGTCCGCACCTGGTCGATGCAACGTGGTTGCACGGATCAAGGGCACTGATTCATCTCGACCAGGACTTGTCTTGCATGGCCACTTAGATGTTGTCCCTGCAAATGCAGATGATTGGTCCGTTGATCCATTTTCTGGCGAAATCCGTGATGAGATGATTTGGGGTCGCGGCGCAGTTGATATGAAAAATATGGATGCCATGATGTTGGCAACTGTTCGTGAATGGGCGCGCACAGGTTATAAACCTTCCAGAGATATCGTTTTAGTTTTCTTTGCTGATGAAGAAGCTGGTTCTATTTATGGTTCTCACTGGATGGTTGATAAACATCCAGAAGTTTTCGCAGGTTGCACAGAGGCTGTTTCAGAAGTTGGTGGATTTTCTGTCACCGTTGCAGGTGGAAAGCGTTTGTATCTAATTGAAACTGCGGAAAAAGGCATCCATTGGATGAAGTTAACCGCCCATGGTCGAGCTGGACATGGTTCTGTGACAAATAGTGAGAATGCACTAACTCGCCTTAGTGAAGCGGTTGCAAGAATCGGTAATCATCAGTGGCCGCAACGCTATAGCAAGACCGTTAAAGCGTTCTTTAAAAAAGTAGCAGATGAAACCGGCAAAGAGTATGACGAGAAAGATTTGACTCCATTGCTTAGCGAACTTGGTTTTGCCGCAAGAATGGTTGGCGCAACCTTGCAAAATACGGCCAATCCAACAATGTTAGACGCGGGCTACAAAGCTAATGTTATTCCTGGTTCAGCAAGTGCGGTTATAGATGGGAGATTCATCCCAGGTTTTGAAGATGAACTCAACCAAACAATCCAATCGCTTATTGGGCCAGATATAACAATAGAAACGATCACAACTGATAAAGCATTAGAAGTCCCATTTGAAGGCGATCTTGTCGAAGCCATGTGCGCTGCAATTCTGCTTGAAGATCCAGAAGGCATCCCAGTTCCATATGTAATGAGTGGTGGAACTGATAACAAAGCGTTGGCCGAATTAGGAATTATCGGTTATGGATTTTCCCCATTAAAACTTGCCGCAGATTTTGACTTCATGGCGCTTTTCCATGGTGTTGATGAGCGAGTTCCACTTGAAGGACTCACTTTTGGCGTTCGAGTTTTAAAAGATTTTCTAGAGCACGCTTAAGCGCTAACATCGTTGAGAGCTTCTCGCACAATTTGCGGAAGCGTAATTTCTTCGGTCTTTAGAACACCACGTAACTGCGCGCCTGTACGCGCACCGATAATCGTGCTCGTGACTCCCGGTGCATCTCGTACCCAAGACATCGCAACTTCAAGGGGGGAGTAACCCAATCCACTTGCGGCAACACTCACAGCTTCGACAATTCGATTACAACGAGCAGTCAGATATGGTGCAATGTCTTTTGCAAAATGAGGTGCAGCTCCTCTGGAATCACTTGGTAGACCGTTTCTATATTTTCCCGTCAGTACGCCTTTTCCAAGAGGAGACCAAGCGAGGAAACCCGTACCACAAGCATCGGCGCTATCGAGAACTTCATTTTCAACTTCGCGATTTAAAAGTGAATACTCATTTTGAACCGTTGTTAGTGGAGCTTTTGCCGAATTACTAGCTTGCTTTGTTGCAGAAAGGGCTAACTGCCAGCCATTAAAATTTGAAACTCCGACGTATCTGGCACGTCCGCTTGTGTATGCATAATCTAATGCTGAAAGCGTGTCATCAATTGGAACAAAAGGATCCCAGGCATGAACTTGCCAGATATCTACAAAATCAGTGCCTAACCTAGAAAGAGAGCGATCTAACTCTGCGATTAAAGCATGGCGAGAGTTATCAATTGTCCTAACGCCATCAGGAAAAGTTAATCCCGCCTTTGTTGCTATAACAATTTCATCTCGCTTGAACAACGCGCCTAAAAGGCCACCAATTACACGCTCACTATCGCCGTCCCCATACGTCGCGGCCGTATCTAAGAAATTTCCACCAGCATCGATATAAGCACGACACTGATCGGCAGCTTCATGCTCATCAGTATCTCTACCCCAAGTCATGGTCCCTAAACCCAGACGCGAAAGCATCAATCCACTATTTCCTGCTTTGCGCATTTGCATGGATAGACCCTAGCAACTCATATAAGGAAAACCTGCGATAACCTTTGTGTTATGCAACTAGTTTTAATTCGCCATGCGCATTCAGAAGCCAATGCAAAAGGTGTGCTGTCTGGACGTTTGCCAGGTATCCATTTGTCGGATAAGGGTAAAGAACAATCTGCCCTTCTGGCGCGAAGACTTGGTCAATTTCCAATAAAACAGTTACGAACGAGCCCAATGGTGCGTTGCTTAGAAACGATTGAACCTTGGCTCAGTGAAAACAAAGGCAAAATCAAAGCCCCTATAGTTGATGAAAACTTGTCAGAAGTAGATTACGGAAAATGGAGCGGGAAGAAACTGGCGGTTTTATCTACAAACAAATTGTGGAAAGTTGTACAAGAATCTCCAAGTGCAATGTATTTTCCAGAGGGCGAAGGACTTGCACATATGCAACAGCGAGCCATGGCGTCCGTTCATGAAAGCTTGGACACGAAGGGCAAAGGCGCAGTTGTCTTAGTTAGCCATGGAGATGTTATTAAGGCCATTATTGCTAGTGCCTTGGGTATGCATCTTGATGATTTTCAACGAATCGTCATCGACCCGGCCTCAATAAGCATCTTAGAATTTCACAACAAAAAGGCCCGCATTCTCTTGCTCAATGACGTTCGTTCCACAGTCACCGATTCCTTGCGTGCCCCGAAACGAAATCAAAATTTGCTGGGTGGTGGCGCGGGTAGATGAGTCAGAATTTTGAAAATGTTGATCGTTTTGTCGCTGGAACGGTTGGCCAACCAGGGGAGCGTCAGTTTTTTCTTCAATTAAGAAGCGGAAAAAGATTGATAACCGCATCGCTTGAAAAAGCTCAGGTTCAAGCACTGGCGGAGAGAATAGACATACTGCTCAAACAGATTGCCAAAGAAGATTTTTCAATTTCCAACCAAAGAACCTCTATTGATGATCAGCCGCTCGAGCAACCTATTGAAAATGATTTTTCAATAGGGGCGATATCTATTGCCTGGGAGAGTGAAATCAAGGTTGTTGTCGTTGAGTTTTATGCAATTAATGATGTCGATTCAACTCTGGGTGAGGATGATGAGGAACCAGAAATCACATTTGCGTTAACCGTTGCTCAAGCTAAATCATTTGTGTCAAGAAGTAACGCAGTTGTTGGAGCGGGACGTTTACCGTGCCCTTTCTGCGGAATACCTATAGATCCACGCGGACATCTATGCCCGAGGGCTAATGGATATCGACGACAAATTTAAATTATTATCCCACGGCGAACTTGTAGTGACAGCTCGCTTAGTTGATGCATCCAACGCCACTCTTTTTGCACAGGCTTCAGATTCAATAAATGAAATCAATTGCATCTATAAACCCATTGCAGGTGAACGACCACTATGGGATTTCCCTGATGGATCTTTGGCGGATAGAGAATTTGCAGCATTTCTAGTCAGCAATTATTTAGGTTTGAATATTGTGCCGTTAACAATTCTACGTGAAGGGCCTTATGGGCTCGGAATGGTCCAGGAGTGGATTGAAATTGATGAATCAATCGATCTTGCTGGGTATTTTTCTCAAGATTTACCTGAACTGAGGAAGATGGCGCTTTTTGACGCAATCATTAACAACACTGACCGAAAGATTGGACATCTATTACCGACCTCTGAAGGCTCCCTTTTTGGTTGCGATCACGGAGTAACTTTCCACCACGAAGACAAACTGCGAACTGTGCTTTGGCAGTGGGCAGGAGATAAATTAACAATTAACGAGATCGCATCCTTAAAGAAATTAGTTTCTGGGATTAAAACAGATTTAGATCTTTCACCTTTTCTGACTGAGCAGGAGATACAAGCCTTACTTAATAGAGTCCACAATTTGATTTCGACAGAGCTAATGCCAACCCCAAATCCTGATTGGCCAGCAATACCTTGGCCCGCTTTTTAACCTGAAAGTAACTATCATTTACCCATGAAATCCTGGCCTGGAACCGATGTTCCCGCACTAGCGCAAGAGAGAGTATTGCCAGTTTTAAAGTTGACCGATTCAAAGTCATTGAAAATTGAAGATATTAAAGTGAAAGACGTTTATCGAATGTATGTTTGCGGTATCACTCCATATGACGCAACGCATTTGGGTCATGCTGCAACTTACTTAACTTTCGATTTAATCAACCGATACTTACGCGCTCAGGGCTCAACTGTTAAATACGTTCAAAATATTACAGATATTGATGATCCGCTATTGGAGCGCGCAAAACGCGACAAAGTTGATTGGCAAGAATTGGCGTTATCCCAAATCGATCTTTTTCGCTCAGATATGGTCAATCTTCGAATCTTGCCTCCTGATCATTACATTGGCGCAGTTGAAGCAATTGATTTGGTAACGCAATCAATTTCAGCTCTTCAAGAAGCTGGAACCATTTACCCGATAGAAAATGATCTCTACTTCAAGAACTACTCTTCTTCCGAGTTCGGCAAACTTTCCCATTTGGACAAGGCTGAAATGGCGAAAATTTTCTCTGAACGCGGCGGGGATCCAACTCTTGCAGGAAAAATTGATCCTTTGGATTGTTTAGTTTGGATGGCAAAGCGCGAGGATGAACCTGGATGGCCATCAATACATGGATTAGGTCGCCCCGGTTGGCACATAGAGTGCACGGCAATTGCACTTAAATACTTGCAACCCTTAGCCGATGAACAAACCTGCATCGATATTCAGGGAGGTGGAAGTGACTTGATTTTTCCTCACCATGAAATGTGCGCATCGCAGGCACGTGTAATCACTGGTAAAGAGTTGGCAGAGCACTATGTGCACAGCGCGATGATTGGTTTAGATGGTGAAAAAATGAGCAAGAGCAAAGGGAACTTAGTTTTTGTTTCAACTCTGGTAAATAGTGGCGTTGATCCAATGGCTATTCGATTCGCGCTCATGTCAGATCACTACCGAAATGATCGAATGTGGAGCCAAGCTGTTTTGGAAACGGCCCAAAATCGAATTGCACAAATCAAGCAAGCACTTATGTCAAATAATTGTGCTCCAACTCAAACTGTTATTAGCCAGATAATTGACTGCTTGGCTCAAGATCTAAATACTGCCAGGGCATTGAATTCAATAGATCAATGGGCGTCTGCAACTCTAGCCGGGGAAAACGGGGGAGATAAGCAAGATTTAGTAACCATCCTTGATGCTCTTCTTGGGCTTAGTTTCTAATCCTTATTCCTTCTGCGCAAATATCTTTCAAACTCTTTAGCGATGGAATCACCCGAAACATCAGGTAGTTCAGCCGCGTCCTTGGAATCTTCAAGAGCCTTCACGTACTCGGCAACATCACTATCTTCTTTAGCCATTTCGGTTACATCCTTTTCCCATTCGTCAGCGGCCTCGGCCAAATCTGCAAGTGGGATATCAACATCTAGAAAATCTTCTAAAGCGTTAACTAGAGCTAAACTCGCTTTTGGAGAAGGCGATGACGATGCGTAATGTGGAATGGCAGCCCATAATGAAATGGCATCAATTCCTCTACGCATACAGGCATCACCAATAATTCCTAAGATTCCAGTTGGTCCTTCATATCTGGAAACTTCTACACCTAAACGCGTAGCTATTTCAGGATGTGCCCCGCTACCACTTACTCCAATAGGACGTGAATGTGGCACATCTGCAAGCAATGATCCCAACGTAATAATGAGGGATACTTCTAAGTCATCTGCCAAATCTAAAATTTCACGGACAAATGTTTTCCAGCGCATTGACGGTTCAGTACCCTTAACAATTACTAAATCACGGTCAAAGTGCGGAAGTGCAATACCAAATATTTCCGTAGTTGGCCAAGTGATATTTCGTATCTGAGAATCATCTACAAAGATATGCGGGCGATTCACTTGGAAATCGTAATAATCTTCAGATTCAATATCTGCTATTAATTCTGGAACTACTTCATTATCTACATCTTGCCAAACTGATAAAAGATGCTCGATTGTTCCTGTCGCGGCTTCACCGGCATCATTCCATCCTGAAAACCCCAACACCATGATTGGATTTCTCAGCGCAGGAATGTGGTGAATCTCCATAGGGTTAAACCTTAGGGTAACCTTTGCAAAATCTGCCAACTGTTGCAGGGAAATCCGGAGTCGTCGTGAAACCCTTTTTTGATGCCATATTTTTCGATATGGATGGACTCTTAGTCGACTCTGAACCGCAATGGCTTGAATCCGAGCGAGAAATAACCGCAGAATATGGTTACCAATGGCGGCTGGAAGATCAAGTTGCCTGTTTAGGTGGGCCACTTAGTCGGGTGGGTGAATACATGCACAACAAGTGTGGCAACGCCCAAACTCCTTTGTTTTTCACCGAAAAACTCATTGCTGTGCAGGCAGCAAAAATGCTGAGCCAAACACCACTAATGCCTGGCGCTTACGAGCTAGTGAAATCTTTGCAAAGCCATGGAGTAAAGACTGGACTCGTATCAGCTAGTCCGCGAATTATCGTAGATGCCGTTCTTTCAAATGTCGGCTCAGACCTTTTCCCATTTTCGATCTCAAGTGATGATGTCACCCAAACAAAGCCACACCCTGATGCCTACCTAAAAGCTGCAACTATAACTGGGAGCGATATCAGAGATTGTCTTGTTTTTGAGGATTCTTTGACTGGCGTAGCGGCAGCAACTACTAGTGGGGCTTGGCTAATCGCAGTCCCTCATTTAGTAACGGTTGAAGAGAGTGCGCGAGTTCGCTCAATAAAATCCTTAGAGAAAATCTCTTACGATCTGCTTGGAAAACTCTGGTTGGATTTCACATATCCAATTTAATTATAATGCGCCGGACAAATGCTTTTGAAGAAACACCAATCGCATAAGCGACTTGGTTTAGGTGGCCAATAATCTTTTTCCATAGAAGCCGATATATCTTTTGCCACTCGGATTAGTATCTTTTCTGTTGCGGCCAAATCACTAAGAGTTGGCGTACTTTTAACTAGTTTTCCATCACCTAAATAGATTAGCTGTAGCAGGCGTGGTAATACATTATGAGTTTTAAAGTATAAGAGGGCATAAACTCTCAGTTGAAAGAGAGCTTTTTCTTCCCACGCTGGCTTCGGCGCTTTACCTGTTTTGTAGTCAATGATGCGAACTTCACCCGTTGGTGCAACATCTAGTCGGTCTACATAACCATGGAGGTAAATCTCTTGCGATAAGTCATTTTCTAGATGTAGTTCACGGTGAGTAGCTTCGAATTGCGAAGGATTCTCAAGTGTGAAGTAGGTGCGCAACAGAGCTTCAGCGCGATCTAACCACTCCTTTTCACTTGTAATCATTTCGAAAAGTTCCGGTTTTTCTTCTTGCTGCGCTAACCAGCGCGAAGGCAACAATTCGATTGCAGTTTCTGGGGTTCTAGATTGCGCCGGATTTTCAAAAAGATCATGGAGTACGGTGTGGACCAAGGTGCCACGTTCTGCATCTAAAGAAGGTGGTTGAGGAAGTTGATCGATGACGCGGTATTTATACAGTTGAGGACAGTTTTCAAATTCACTGACTCGACTGGGAGATAGGCGTAACGGTTCGGTACTCACGTACGGCAACATACCCGCACTTAGCCCTGTTATTTGACCTAAGATGCTCCCGTGTCTAATCAAGGTTTTTTCGCAGAGGGCGATCGGATTCAACTCACCGATCCTAAAGGAAAGCTTTATAGCTTTACGATTACGCCCGGAAAAGAATGGCATACGCACAAGGGCTGGATAACCCACGATGATTTGATCGGAATGCCTGAAGGTTCAGTAGTTAGCACCACGGCAGGTTTGAAATTTACCGCCTTTAAGCCATTACTTGCTGATTACGTTTTAACAATGCCACGCGGAGCAACGATTGTTTATCCAAAAGATGCCGCGATGATTATTGGGTTGGCTGATGTTTTTCCTGGTGCACGTGTCTTAGAAGCCGGCGTTGGGAGCGGGGCTCTTACAATCTCATTACTACGAGCTGTTGGCGAAAATGGAACAGTTCATTCGGTTGAACGTCGTGCTGATTTTGCCGAAAACGCACGTTCGAATGTTTCCCATTATTTCAATGATGATATTTCAAATTGGACTTTAACCGTAGGCGACCTACAGGATCAAAGTTTTGAAAGTGAGTTTGATCGAGTGATTCTTGACATGCTTGCTCCTTGGGAATGCATAGATACGGCAGCACAAGCACTTCGTCCAGGAGGAGTTTTCATGGCTTACGTAGCAACAACAACTCAGTTGTCAGCTACTGCCGAAGCCATTAAAGAGGATGGAAGATTTACTGAACCCGAAAGTAGTGAAACTTTAGTTCGTGGTTGGCACCATGAAGGCTTAGCCGTTCGCCCGCAACAAAGAATGATTGGTCATACAGGTTTTCTCATTCAGAGCCGAAGAATGGCGCCAGGTGTAGAAGTTCTTGCTCGCAGACGTCGACCATCAAAAGGTGCATACGGTGTCGCGGAAGAGTGAGCGCTTAGTAAATCTGACTATCGCTTTGCTAGCCACTAAGCGATATCTGACTAAGAGTGAAATCTTTCGAAGCATTGAAGGCTACGAAGGTAACGAAGAATCTAAAGAGCGAATGTTTGAGCGCGATAAGGATGACTTACGCACTTTGGGGATAGAAATCGAAGTTGGTGGACTAGATCCATTATTTAATGATGAAGCTGGCTATCGCATTAAGCCTGAGAATTATGCATTAGATCTTGGTGAGATATCAGGGACAGATATTGCGCTTTTATCCTTAGCTGCCCAAGCATGGAATGGTGCGGCGTTGGATTCAGGCGCGCATACTGCACTACTTAAATTGAAATCAATGGGGATCGAGTCAGATCTTGCTGCCATTCCAACATTAGCTCCGAGAATAACTCTGATGAATGAGGAGTTAGAAACCGTTCTTCAAGCCATTGCAAACCAAACACATGTGGTTTTTGAATATTTTTCAGTTGATTTGATTGCTAAACGCCGTGAAATCGCCCCTTACGCAGTGGGCGTTCGAAACGGGCACTGGTATTTCACGGGTTTGGATCAAGAAAAGAAGGAGTTACGTACTTTTAGAATGGATCGAGTTGCAAGTCAAATAGAAACCGCTGGCAAGCCAAATCGATTTACTGTACCGGACGGCTTTGACCTTTTTGAAAATATGGATTCAGAAGAACCTGAAAAACTTGCAGTTTTGGATATTCGTAAAGGCAAAGCTGCAACGTTGCGCAAGGTTGCTCACTCAATAAAAGATTTAGGGGAGTGGGATCGGATTGAAATTGCCTACGGCGATACAGAGACCTTTATCGACACTGTTCTTTGGCATTTAGACGATGTGGTGGTGAAGGAGCCGGCAGATATCCGCGGCAAGGTCATTGATAACCTCAAAGAGCTGGTGCGGATACATGGTTAAAAACAAACCAACCCCACTCGCCGAAACCGAACGTCTGCTGGCTCTTGTGCCATTTATTACTGCCAACCAGGGAATCAGTGTGAAGGAGTTAGCCGCTGCCTTTGATGTTTCACCTAAGCAGATGGTTTCAGACTTAACGACTCTGTGGATGTGTGGTTTGCCGGGATACACAGCACTTGAGCTGATGGATCTATCTTTTGAATCTGGATTTGTGACTATTCAAAACGCTGAAACATTGCAATCACCAAGAACACTTAACCTAGAGGAACAAGTAGCCCTGATTATGGGGTTGGATTTGCTGTCACAATCCTTGCCGACCGATAGTGCGCTGAAGCAAAATATCGAAATTCTTGGCCAACGTTTATCTAAGAGTTCTCGGATCACTTCAAAATTAAGGGCTATCAGCAACATCCCAGCTTCTATGCGTGCTGAAATAGAAACTGCCATAGTTCGAAAGCACGCCCTCGATATTTCTTATTATTCAATCTATCGAGATGAAATTTCACAACGATTAGTAAGACCGCTTGAGCTTCGGGTCGATGAAAACGCTGAATACCTCTATGCATTTTGCGAAACCGCACAAGATTTTAGAGTTTTTCGCTTAGATCGTATTCAATCCTGCACCAGCATCAATAAAGTTTCAGATGAACCACCTGCGATGACTGACTCTGCAGCAGCTAAACAGAGTTTTACAGTTAGATTCAATTCACGCCTAAGGCTCATGAGAGAGCGATTTGATGCCGAGGAAAAATCAAGTAACTCTGACTATTCTCAAGATTCCTTTTCTTCCCAATGGCTCATCCGAAGTATCTTGGCAAGTTCAGGTAGCGCCGAACTAGTTACTCCATTGGATTTACGGGAAGAAATATGTGAAAAGTCTCAACTGATGCTCGATCGTTATCAATCTCAATAGGCTGCGCCTAGCGCTAGGACACAAGCCTGGGGTAACCTATAGCGTTGTAAGCCGACCTAAATCAAGGAGAAGTAATGAACGCACTCAAGCCAACACATCTAATTGTTCTTCTAGTTGTTGTCCTGGTTCTTTTCGGCGCGAAACGACTACCTGATTCTGCACGTTCACTTGGACGCTCACTTCGCATCTTCAAAAGCGAAATCAAGGAACTCCAGGAAGATGACAATAAACCAAGCGGCGAATCAACCGACAAATAAATTTAGCCTATGGCATCTAATACTGCGGCAAGGATGCCACTGCTTGATCATCTCCGAGAGTTTCGAAAGAGGATTTTTAGAGCCTCTCTCGCAATAATTATTGGAGCCGGCATAGGGTGGTATTTCTACAATGAAATTATCACGACGCTCGCTGCCCCCGTTTGTGATTTAAAGGGAGCGCAAGCCGCTGGTGCTGCGACCTGTGGTGGGCTTTACATCAACGGAGTTTTAGGACCCTTCAACTTACAAGTCAAGGTTGCTTTACTTGCAGGCATAATCGTTACCGCTCCGGTTTGGCTTTATCAATTGTGGGCTTTTATCGCACCTGCGCTTCACCGCAAAGAAAAACGAAACACAATTCTGTTCATTATGTGTGCAACGCCATTTTTTGCGATAGGTGCATATCTTGGATATTTAGTTCTTCCACTAGCAATCAAAATGCTTTTCGGATTTACGCCTTCAGCTTTATCAAATCTAATTAAATTTGATGATTATTTAGACTTCGTTATGAGGATTATTCTCATTTTCGGTCTTGCCTTCGAACTACCGGTTTTCTTGGTTACCTTTAATCTCATTGGATTTATCAGAGGTGAGACAATTTTAAAACCTTGGAGAGTTTGGGTTTTTGCAATTTTTCTTTTCACTGCAGCGTTCACTCCTACACCAGATCCCGTGACAATGACCCTCTTGGCATTGCCATTGATCGCGCTCTACTTTATGGCCGGCGGTATTGGACTCTTGGTGGACAAACGACGTGATAAGCGCATTTCTACGATTGAGACTTCTGCAACATCAATCGACGCCCCAACGCCAATAGACGAATAGTTAGATAGGGTCGGCGCATGTGGGCCTTAGTAATTAATCCCGTATCAGGGCAAGGAAAAGGGGCGACCTTAGGTACATATGTCGCAGGTTTTTTGAATTCACGAAAAATCGACTATGAAATAATTATTGGTAAGAATCAAATTGATCAAGGCGATTTGCTCGCAAAATTTATTAACAAATATCCAGATTGCGAAGGCGTAATAGCTGTCGGGGGAGACGGTTTACTGCACCTGACCTTACAAAAAACTGTTCCTGCTCAAATTCCATTGGCAATGATTCCAGCGGGCACAGGTAACGATTTTGTTCGAACTCTTGGTTGGTCTCTAACCAAAATTGATGAAATATTAGACGCCGTTATCCATACAAAACCCCAACAAATAGATTTGGGCCTGGTAGATGGTGAATGGTTTGGTGCAATTTTATCTACTGGCTTTGATTCCATCGTAAATGAGCGAGCAAATGCAATGTCTTGGCCCAAGGGTCCAAAAAAATACGATGTGGCTATCGCATTTGAACTTCCTAGATTCAAACCTAGACACTATGAAATCACTCTCGATGATCGGACTATCTCAACGCAGGCCATGCTCATCGCCGTTGCCAACGGCAGATCCTATGGTGGTGGAATGTTGGTCTGCCCTGAAGCAGAGCTCACCGACGGTCTTTTTGATGTAATGGTCCTTCACCCGATTTCGAAAATCGAGTTCTTGAAAGTCTTTCCACGCGTTTTCAAAGGTACTCACATATCCCATCCGGCGGTCGAAATCGTGCGCAGCAAGAAGGTTTCAATAACAGCCGATGCAGTTGCCTATGCCGATGGCGAACGAGTTGGCCAACTACCAATAACTGCTGAATGCATATCTAGTGCGCTATCGACGTGGATGCCATGACAACACCTGCGGAGAAATTCGCTGCGGCAAAACTACGCACAAAATTTAAAGAAACAACGGAATTCATAAGCAGTTTTGACTTTGAATTTGATCCTTTTCAAATAGCAGCTTGCCATGCAGTTGAAGATGGTAGTGGAGTTTTGGTTGCAGCCCCTACCGGAGCAGGAAAAACGGTTGTTGGTGAATTCGCAGCACACCTGGCCTTAAAACTTGGAAAGAAGTGCTTTTATACAACCCCAATTAAGGCTTTATCCAATCAAAAATACTCCGAGTTTGTTGCAAAGTTTGGCGAAGACCGCGTTGGCTTATTAACGGGAGATACCAGCATTAATGGTGAAGCCGATATCCTCGTAATGACTACTGAGGTTTTGCGTAATATGTTGTACGCGGGCTCTAATACGCTGACTAATTTAGGTTTTGTAGTGATGGATGAAGTCCACTACTTGGCTGATAAATTTCGTGGAGCCGTTTGGGAAGAAGTTTTGATCCACTTAATGGAAAGTGTTCAAGTTATATCCCTCTCTGCAACAGTTTCAAATGCCGAGGAATTCGGTGAATGGTTAGGTGAAGTCAGAGGAAATACTCAAGTCATTGTTAGCGAAATCCGTCCTATTCCGCTGTATCAGCATGTACTTATAGGCAACCGACTACTTGATCTTTTTGAAAAACCTGGTCAGATTAACCCCGAAATTTTGCAACGCGAGCGTGAAGCTGTTCGCAAGGCAGCGATTAGTCGTCACCGAAGAGGTCGTTATAACGAGCCGGCAGATCGCTTAACTCGCGCAGACATTATTGAAAAACTCTCCCATGAAAATCTTTTACCAGCCATCACATTTATCTTTTCCAGAGTTGGATGCGACGCTGCCGTTAAGCAGTGTTTACATGCAGGATTGCGATTGACCAATACCGAGGAGCGAACTGAAATTCGAGCTACTGCGCTTAAGTACACGCAAAATATTGCCGAAGAAGATTTGGAAGTGCTCGGGTTTACCGAATGGTTGACCGCACTAGAGCGCGGGATTGCCGCCCACCATGCCGGACTCTTGCCAAGTTTTAAAGGTGCTGTTGAGGATTTATTCCAGCGCGGTTTAGTAAAAGCAGTTTTTGCTACTGAGACTCTGGCTTTAGGCATCAACATGCCAGCGCGTACCGTTGTCCTGGAGAAATTGATTAAATACAACGGTGAAGCCCATGTCCCCATCACACCAGGTGAATACACACAGCTCACTGGCCGTGCAGGTCGTCGAGGAATCGACATAGAGGGAAACGCAGTCATTCAGTGGTCTCCGACAGTAGATTCGGCATCAGCAGCTGGTTTAGCTTCAACTCGTACTTACCCACTTCGTTCATCTTTTGCACCGACGTACAACATGTCCATCAACTTGATTGCAAGATTTGGACGCGAACGCGCACGCCGATCACTTGAGTCTTCCTTCGCTCAGTTCCAAGCAGATCGCGCAGTTGTGGGGTTGTCTAGACAGATTCATAGGAATGAGAGCGCAATAGAGGAACTTCTTGGACAGGCCGTATGCCATCTAGGCGATTTTCTAGAATACGCACGAATCCGCCGTGAAATCAAAGAAGTTGAAGTATTGCTCTCAAAACGTGATAACAAAAAAACTTTTGATAACCGGCAACGCGCAAGGTTAGAAAATGATTTATCCGATTTGCGTAAAGAAATGCGCAACCATAATTGTCACGGGTGCAACGAGCGCGAGGATCACTCCCGGTTAGCAGAGCGTGCCGGAAGATTGAACCGTGAAAATGAAGGTTTGAGAACCCGCGTAGAAAACCGCACACATGTCATAGCTAAGACTTTTGACCAAATTTGTCAGGTACTTACGCACCTGGGTTATATCGAGGGCGAGAAACCGACAGAGCAGGGAAAGATTCTCACTAAAATTTACGCCGAATCAGATCTCCTACTCACCGAAGCAATACGTCTTGGAATTCTTGATGAACTTAATGCGCCCGAACTTTTATCAGTTGTCTCAACGATGATTTTCGAATCTCGCAGCGCTGATAATGTTGCACCGAAACTTCCAAGTCCACGGGTTTCTAGTGCGCTTACTGATG